>Ga0302114_10002379_pt1 | contig 12158 bp, 10 predicted proteins | sample AG5_Surface_MG_FD_203107 | JGI IMG/M metagenome (GOLD analysis project Ga0302114, IMG submission 203107) | Marine microbial communities from Western Arctic Ocean, Canada - AG5_Surface | ecosystem: Environmental > Aquatic > Marine > Oceanic | place: Canada: Western Arctic Ocean | collected...
AATCTGCACCAGGAATTGGAAAAATCGGAAACTGTAAGCGAAGACTTCCTTGTCACTGTGGCCGGAGAACTTCAGGGAAGAGCAGAAGCCCCTGCTGCAGAGAATAGGTATGAAGACGAAGACCCGCACATTGAGAGTAAACAGCCGTTTCTTGGCATAGGTCTATCCGCTTCATTCACCTTTGATCCCAGTGCCCCTCCCCAAGTGCGCATCGGTGCGCCTAAAGCAGAAAGCCCTCCAGACCAAGAGACTGCTAGCGAGCATCCAGTTGATCAGAGCTCTGCAAGTGGCACCGAATCTTTTGGGGCCATTGAGAAGCTACCTCAGGAGGAAAAACCGGCACCTGATGTGCTAGCTCCCAGCGACTCTGTCTGGTCGCCGGTTAATGATGAAGTGGCGGCCCCACCCTCAAATGAGGAAGCTACCCAATCTTTCGCTGTAGAAGAAAAGAAAGAAGAATCAATCGCAGCCCCAGTGACGGACAACGAGAACCTAGTTGTAGGTAGTGAGTCGCCAAGCGAAGAAATAGACGATATCCAAAGTCTGACTAAGCAAGAAGAACTTGCTAACAAAAATGTTGCTAAAGATGAAGAGCCAACCATTGGAGCGACACAGACAAGCGCTCGAGTAATTGATGAAAATTCAACACAAGCGATACGAGCTAGAGCCCTGGAAGCAGAACTAAGCGATGAGGAAGCCTTAGAAGCGATCCCTCGAGAGAATCTTGCTGCCTTGGGAAGTATGTCTACACCCGTCGAGCTCTTAGCCAGAAAAGAGAGTCGCCTATTACGTAGAACCCTACTCTTTTTATCCATCCTGCTACTGGGTGGCCTGCTTAGCTCTCAATATTTGTGGCAGCGCATGGAACTCTATAGCCAACTTCCACAATTACGCCCTCTCTACGAAGTTGCCTGCACCTATTTAAACTGCGCACTGCCACAATACGCCGATATCGATTCTATTCGCAGCGAGAATCTCACCGTACAAACCCATCCAACTTTAGCGAACGGCTTGATGGTTAATACTGTCATTCGCAACTCCGCAGAATTCGAGCAACCATTTCCAATTCTTGTACTCAGTTTCAATAGTGTAGAGAACAGCGTCATCGCACTGCGTGAATTTACTTCCGCTGAATATCTGGATCCAGGACTTCGCTCCACCCAAGCAATGCCTGCCGAGACACCGGTGCAAATCCGCCTAGCTATAATGGATCCGGGACCAGAAGCGGTTAACTACACTCTGGCATTCCGCTGGCCCTAGCCAAAAAACTGTCGTCTGAACTAGATGTGCAAAAAACCAGGCGCACAAAAAACAAACAAATCGCTTTAACTGGAAATGCGTCCTCGCTATCATAGTCGCTCCTAGCAAAGTCAGCACAACTGTAATAATAATAATGATTGACGTCGGCCCCTACAAACTAAAAAACTCGCTATTCCTTGCGCCAATGGTGGGCGTTAGTGACACACCGTTCCGGGAAATTTGCACAGAAGCCGGCGCCGGCCTAACTGTTGCAGAAATGCTGACGAGCAATGCAGAATTATGGCAGAACGACCGCAATAGACTAAAGCGCGTAAAACCTGCAGGCATTGGACCTCATGTCGTACAAATTGCGGGATCCGATCCAGAGTTGATGGCTCAAGCTGCAGCGCTAAATGCAGAACTAGGTGCCGATGGCATCGATATCAACATGGGCTGTCCCGCGAAAAAAGTACTTAAAAAAGCAGCAGGATCCGCACTACTTAAAGATGCCGAATTGGTAGAACGAATATTAATAGCAGTAGTCTCTCGCGTCGATATTCCAGTGACGCTGAAGATACGCACTGGCTGGAGCCCCGAAACAAGAAATGGTGTTGAAATCGCGAAGATTGCAGAGGGTAGCGGCATAAGTTTACTCACAGTGCATGGTCGGACCCGTGAATGCCGCTTCAAGGGTTACGCAGAGTACGACACCATTGCAGGAATTAAGAACGCCGTCTCGATCCCTGTAATCGCCAACGGTGATATAGATTCACCACGCAAGGCCGCCGCGGTTCTTAAGCACACTCAGGTAGATGGGTTGATGATCGGTCGTTCCGCGCAGGGCAGGCCATGGATATTCGCAGAGATAGAACATTATCTCGCTACCGGAAAAACACTTCCCGAAATCGATCTAAAAACTCGTCTCGATATAATCTTTTCCCACCTTATGAAACTTCATAGTTTCTATGGCGACGTGAAAGGGGTATGGTATGCACGGAAGCATGTTGCCGCGTATGTAAAAGAATTATTAGAACCGCGTGAATTTATGAAAAAATTTAATACTATTGAGTCTCCTGCCGCACAACTAGACTGCGTCAATGCGTACTTCTCTCGCTTGGATGATGGTCAACAAGTCGATCAGAGAGATGAAGCTGCGTGAATAAATTCGATAGTGTCGCAAACCAACTTGAGCCGACTCAAGCTCAAGACAACACCCCTATTGCACAACAAGAAAATACACTTCGAGCTGAAGTCGAACGATCACTAAGCCGCTATTTTGAAAATATCGAAAACGAGGCCGTTACCAACCTTCACTACTTGGTTATTTCAGAGGTAGAGCCCCCCCTGATTAAGGCTGTAATGGGTTATTGCGGCAACAATCAAAGCAAGGCATCTATCATGCTTGGCTTGAACCGTGGTACGCTACGTACCAAATTAAAGCTATACGGTTTACTGTAAATTCCATCGATCGGTCCTCTAAATTTATTCTCATCGAGCTCACCTAAGCCATTCGTGTTAGTGAGATTGGCAGAAATCTAGATAGTCGGTTTTGCATCAACCCCAACTACGCCCATAAGCAAAAGATAGCCCTATGACAACAGAAAAATCTGCTGCCATTCGTCGTGCATTGATTAGCGTCTCCGACAAGACTGGCATTGTTCTCTTCGCAAAAGCTCTCCATAAATTTAACATCGAGATACTCTCCACTGGAGGCACTTATAAGCTGCTCACTGCCGAGGGCGTCCCAGCGATAGAAATCTCGGAGTACACCGGTTTTCCAGAAATGATGGACGGCAGGGTTAAGACTCTGCACCCGAGGGTCCATGGCGGCATCCTAGCCCGCCGCGATCAAGACCAGGCGGTAATGGAGGAGCATGACATACCTCCGATTGATCTCGTGGTGGTCAACCTCTACCCTTTCGAAGCCACCGTAGCGAATACAGACTGTGATTTGCCAACGGCTATCGAGAACATCGATATTGGCGGTCCTACCATGCTTCGAGCAGCTGCAAAGAACAATCGCTTCGTAGCTGTCGTGGTAAACCCATCAGACTATGACGGCATCGTTGATCTGTTACAAGCCAATGAAGGCAGCCTCAACCAAGAGACTCGATTTGACCTCGCCGTAAAGACGTTTGAACACACGGCGGCGTATGATGGCGCCATCGCCAATTATCTCGGCGCGAAAATCGATCCTGAATCGAACTTTCCTAGGACATTTAACACGCAATTTCTGAAGACCCAAGAAATGCGCTACGGAGAAAACCCACATCAAAATGCCGCATTTTACGTAGAAAGAAAATCAAGTGAGACGAGCATCAGCACGGCAGAACAGTTGCAGGGCAAGGCACTGTCTTATAACAATATCGCCGATACCGATGCGGCTTTAGAATGTGTTAAATCATTCAGTGAGCCTGCCTGCGTCATCGTGAAACATGCGAACCCTTGCGGAGTTGCCATAGCGGAGTCGCCGTTAAAGGCCTACGAACTCGCCTTTCAGACCGACCCAACTTCTGCCTTCGGCGGGATTATCGCATTCAATCGCGAGCTGGACGCACAAACTGCACAACGCATCGTCGATCAGCAATTTACCGAAGTGATCATAGCACCTTCGATTTCCGATGCTGCGCTTGAAATTACGGCAGCAAAGAAGAATGTGCGAGTACTACGCTGCGGCCAATGGCAGGAGCACAGAGAAGAAGCACTGGACTATAAGCGCGTCAATGGCGGGCTCTTAATACAGGATCGCGACATTCACCAGATTTCTCGCGACGATCTAAAAGTCGTTAGCGCTCGCACACCTACTGAGGAAGAGATCCGCGACCTATTGTTCGCCTGGTCTATTGCGCAATATGTAAAATCGAATGCCATCGTCTACTGCAAGAACAATCAAACCATTGGCATCGGTGCTGGACAAATGAGCCGCGTCTACAGCGCGAAGATTGCTGGGATCAAGGCATCCGATGAAAACCTGGTAGTAAAAGGTTCTGTGATGGCATCCGACGCCTTCTTTCCTTTCCGCGACGGCATAGACGCGGCTGCTGAAGCAGGCGTCGCCGCAGTCATACAACCAGGCGGATCGATGCGTGATGACGAGGTTATCGCCGCTGCCGATGAGGCAAATATAGCGATGGTATTCACCTCCATCCGTCACTTCCGTCACTAGTCCAGCACTCAACACGAGATCGAAGCCATGAAGGTATTAGTTATAGGCAGCGGCGGCCGCGAACACTCCCTAGCTTGGAAGGCCGCTCAATCGAACACTGTCGATAAGGTATTTGTAGCGCCAGGTAATGCCGGGACTAACGCAGAAGCAAAGCTAGAGAATGTCGCTATAGATCCACTAAACTTTCCCGCGCTGGCCGCTTTCGCTGCACAGGAAAATATTGAACTGACAATAGTGGGACCTGAGGTACCTTTGGTCGACGGTATTGTCGACTATTTTCAAGAACGCAACCTGCCCTGCTTCGGCCCTTCGAAGAATGCAGCACAGCTAGAAGGCTCTAAAGCCTTTACTAAAGATTTTCTAAGCCGGCACAATATACCCACCGCGTTTTATAAAACCTTTACTGATGTTGCTGCAGCAAAAATCTATATAGAAGCAAACGGAGCGCCCATCGTCATCAAGGCCGACGGCCTCGCCGCAGGCAAGGGGGTGATCGTCGCATTGACAGAGAGTGAGGCGATAGCGGCTGTCGAAGACATGCTATCGGGAAACAAATTTGGAGATGCCGGGCATCGAGTCGTAGTAGAAGGCTTCCTCGCAGGCGAAGAAGCCAGCTTCATTGCAATGGTAGACGGGCAAAATGTGTTGCCAATGGCAACCTCGCAGGACCACAAGGCCAGAGACGATGATGACAAGGGTCCGAATACTGGCGGCATGGGCGCCTACTCCCCTGCCCCGGTGGTTGACGATGTCATTTATCAGCGCATCATGGATCAGGTGATTCTACCCACTGTTGCAGGCATGGCAGCCGATGGCAATGACTACACAGGCTTCCTCTACGCCGGGCTGATGATCACCGAAACCGGCGAAATAAACGTAATCGAGTTTAATTGTCGCTTCGGCGACCCCGAAGCTCAGCCGGTAATGATGAGACTGCAATCAGACTTAGTTCAGCACTGCCTAGCTGCGCTCAATCAGACTTTAGATCGGGAACAAGCCCATTGGGATGAAAGACCAGCTGTAGGCGTTGTACTCGCAGCTGGCGGCTATCCAGCTTCCTATGGCAAGGGCTTCCCGATAAGCGGCCTTGGCCAACCCTTAGAGTCACATCAGAAAATATTCCATGCCGGTACAACAGAGAAAGACGGCGCGGTAGTTACCAATGGCGGCCGGGTGCTCTGTGCTACCGCTCTAGGCGAGACAGTCTCCCAGGCCCAAGCTGAGGCCTATAAAGTCCTCCACAATATTCAGTGGGATAACGTCTATTTTCGAAATGATATTGCATATCGCGCCATTGCCAGAGAGAATAACTAGATGAGTAACAACACCCATCTCGATTTCCTCGATCGCTGCCTTGTCCAATTTGACCAGGCCCTCCGCAGCTGTGTGCCTGGCTCTAGCAATGCTCGTCGACTTTCGCCTGCCGCAGCTACAAAAAAGTCAGAATTGAACGAGACTGATAAGCAGCATGCAGCCGGACTAATGCGCATTAATCATACTGGCGAAGTCTGCGCACAGGCTCTGTATCAGGGGCAGGCAGCAACTGCCAAACTGGAAGATGTACGTCAGTCTATGGAAGAAGCTGCTGCCGAAGAAGTTGATCATCTAGCCTGGTGCGAAGAGCGCCTGCAGCAATTGGACAGCCGAGCTAGCGCCCTGAATCCTCTATGGTATACCTTATCCTACACAGTAGGTGCAGCAGCGGGACTAGCCGGCGACAAATGGAGCTTGGGATTCGTTGCTGAGACAGAAGATCAGGTTTGCGAGCACCTTGAAGAACACCTCGATCAGTTACCTCAGAACGACAGCAAGAGCCGAGCGATTCTCGAACAAATGATCGCAGATGAGAAACATCATGGGGAATCGGCGCGCGAAGCTGGTGGTGCAGAGCTGCCCGCTCCGATCAAACATGCCATGACGGTCATGTCGGAAGTAATGAAGAAGACTACCTACCACATCTAAGTTTGTCCGGCTTGATCAGGACTTCACCTTCTAGCTAACTATCAACTAACTACTATTTCTCAGCCTCATGTACTTCAAAATCATGGGTAACTTTTACGCCGGCTTCTTTCATCATAATCGAAGCCGAGCAATACTTGTCCGCCGAGAGTTCGATTGCACGCTGCACATGCTTTTCATTGAGATCAAAACCGGTAACCTTGAAATGCAGATGAATAGACTCGAAGGTAGCTGGCGTGCCGTCAACTCGTTCCGCGGTAACCTCCGCCTCACAAGCGGTTACCCATTGCTTTGCCTTCTTCAAGATCGTCACAACATCGTAGGATGAGCAACTGCCAACACTAAGGGCCATCAGCTCCATGGGTCGCATGCCCATATTTCGCCCGCCACCCTCCGCAGCACCATCAAGCACTATGGCGTGCCCACTGTCGGATTCCGCAACGAATAATACATTCTCAACCCAATTCACTCTCGCTTTCATCAAAAAAATCCTATGTAGGCCTTACGTTGCAATAGTTGGCAGTAAAATACTTATATCAAAACCCCAGCATCAAAAAATATCGACAATATTGCTAGACACGAATCAAGAAAATCGCGGCAGTAGCCGATAATTTTCAGTATATGGAATGGCGGGCAAAGTTAACACAGTTAACATTAGTGAAAAGCGCCGCAACATGACCAACAACAGTGAATTCATTGTAAAACTAGACGCGATGATTGCCCAATTAATAGAGTGAAGCAGCAGTGCCCTCGGAAGCCTGTCAGCATCAACTGTTATTGTGATGGGTATCTCACAATTGCGACTAAAGTGTGGTTTGTATTTAGCTCGCTAGAAAATGCAGGAATCTTATCAATGGCACTCACGGTCATTACGCCACATATCGAAGACGTGGATAAATTTTTATCCCATTGCCATCGAAAGAGCTATTTGAATTGATCCACCATTATTTATGAGTGCGACAAATGCGACACCCTATATTAAATCATTAAGGATTCGGATTCCGTTGTCCTCGAAGATGATAACGGCAAGGAAGTCGTTACCACCTATTTGAACCCCGGAGACTTCTTCGGCGAAATGGGCCTGTTCGCGAAGGCGGAAGAACTTAGCGCTTGGTGTCGTGCTGGGAACGCCTGCGAGGTAGAAAAAATCAGCTATGCGAGTTCAATACCTGCATACGCTCACACCCTGAGATCGTGTTCACCATCGGTCAGCAGATGGCGCATCGTCTGCGCAAAACGACACGTAAAGTAAGTGACCTTGCATTCTATGATGTGACTGGTCGTATTGCCCGAACACTAATCGATCTGAGTAAAGAGCCGGATGCTATGACTCATTCCGAAGGTATGTAGATAAAAATTCTCACCAAGAGATTGGCAGGTTGGTGAACTGTTCTAGAGAGATGGCTGGACGAGTTTTGAAAACTCTTGAGGAACAGGAACTAGTCAGTGTCAGCGGCAAGACAATAGTTGTATTTGGTGTTTGGTGTGCGCTAGCAGCTCCGCTGCTAGGACATAAGCCTCGGCAGCGGAGAACCCTTTCACCAAACCTTATTTACCGAACATTAGCTCCTTCAACTTCGCGCCCGGACTGGGCGCGCGCATAAAAGATTCCCCGACCAAAAACCCATAGATTCCTGCGTCTATCATGCTATTCACATTCTCTCGGGTATGAATACCACTCTCTGTAATGAGCACCTTGTCTGCCGGCACTTGTGCAGCTATATCTAGCGTAGTCTGCAGGCTGGTCTCAAAGCTGTGAAGGTTTCTATTATTGACGCCTATCAAATCCGTATTAAGCTGCAGAGCTTGCGCTAATTCATTTTGATTATGCACTTCGACCAAAATATCGATGTCGATCTCGTTGGCGTAGTCTGCTAACTCGACTAGTTGCAAGGGCTGCAGAGCAGCAACAATGAGCAGGATACAATCGGCACCTAACGCCTTCGATTCGGCGATCTGATAAGTATCGATCATGAAATCCTTGCGGATAACCGGCAGCTCGCACGCCGCTCTGGCTTCTAATAGGTACTCGTTACACCCTTTAAAAAACATCTCATCGGTCAACACCGAGAGACAAGTCGCACCATTCGCTTCGTAGTCAGCAGCGTGCTGCGCAGGCTGAAAGTCTTCACGAATCAAGCCCTGCGATGGCGAGGCCTTCTTTATCTCCGCGATCACGGCGACCTGCTGAGACTGCACACGCTCACGCATCGCTCCGGAGAAAGACCGCGCTTGATCGATGGAGGGAAACCGCATCTCTAGTTCAGCGCGAGAGATAGTCACTTTAGCTGCCGCCACTTCCAGCTCTTTGTTTGCGATTATTTGTTCAAGAATTGTCGATTTAGACAAAATGCGTACTCACTCTACTGTAAAAGCCTTCTATGAAGTCCTTCTACTATGGTCATCAATTTAGGAGTCGATCTATTTTTTCAGCGCTTGCGTGAACTCGACCAACTGCTCTAACTTAGCTAAAGCCTCGCCCGACTGCAGAATACTCTGTGCCCTGACAACGCCAGCGGCTAGATCATCTGTCAAATTCGCCGCATAGATGGCAGCGCCTGCATTTAGGGCCACTATATCACCAGCAGCTTGATTTCGATTGCCAAGTGAATCCTTTAACATCGCGAGGCTTGCTTCAGCGCTGTCGATCTGTAGCATGGAGTAGTCTGCATAGCGCTCTATTCCAAAATCGGAAGGCTCAACGGTATACAGTGAGATCTCACCATCACGCAGCTCGCCTACTGTCGATGTAGCAGCAATGCTAATCTCATCCAGGCCATCTTCTGCAGCCACTATCAATACGTGGCTGCTGCCTAGCTTCTTTAACACCTCTAACAGCGAAGGTATCCAAGCCACATCAAATACACCGATAACTTGATTCGGCGCGCCTGCTGGGTTTGTTAGAGGACCCAATAGATTGAATACAGTCCTAACGCCGATTTCCTTTCTCGCCGTAATTACATGTTTCATCGCGCTGTGATGAGCAGGCGCAAAAATGAATCCGATTCCCACCTGTTCAATAGTCGCGGCAACATCCTCGGCACTCAATGTGAGATTGACGCCAGCCGCCTCCAACACATCGGCGCTGCCACTCTTGCTCGTCGCACCGCGATTACCATGCTTCGCCACCTTTGCTCCCGCGCACGCGGCAACTATAGCCGAGGCCGTAGATACGTTGAACTTGTTGGAGCCACTACCACCGGTTCCGCAAGTGTCGACCATGTGTGAGTGATCTGCCAGCTGCACCTTCGTGGCCAATTCGCGCATCACCGTTGCGCCACCCAATATCTCGGACGACTTCACCCCCTTCATCTGCAAGCCGACAAGAAAGGCAGCATTCTGTGCATCGGTAGATTGACCAGACATGAGCTCGCGCATGACGGTTATCATCTGGTCCTTGTCTAGATCTACATTTGACGTGACCGCCTTGATGGCTGCTCTTATATCCATTAATAATTACCGCTGATAGTTACTGTTGATCTTAAACATGGAAGTCGAAAATATTTTTTGAAAAATAGCGACTTATCTCTGGTCTAGAAAGTTCTTCAATAAAGCATGGCCATACTCGCTAAGAATAGACTCGGGGTGAAATTGAACTCCCTGAACTGCGAGTTCTTTATGTTTCATGCCCATTATTTCACCACGTTCGCCATTCTCATTCTCGGTCCATGCCGTCACTTCCAGGCAATCGGGAAGCTGCTGCGCATCAACCACCAATGAGTGATAGCGCGTCGCCGTAAAGGGCTCCGCCAAATCTTTAAATACACCCTTCCCATTATGATGAATAGCAGAGAGCTTGCCATGCATTACCTTTTTAGCACGCACGATCTCGCCACCGTAAACCTGACCGATACTCTGATGACCGAGGCAGATACCTAGGAGCGGAATCTTGCCGGCGAAATGACTAATAACCTCCATGGAAATACCTGCCTCGGTTGGCGTGCAGGGACCAGGAGAAATGACAAGCTGCGCAGGATTCAATGACTCTATTTCTTCGATCGAGATCGCATCATTGCGATATACTCGTACATCGGCACCTAGCTCGCCAAAATACTGCACCACGTTATAAGTGAAGGAATCGTAGTTATCGATCATCAATAGCATTGAGCAGAACCCCATTACACCCAAAAATTTAAAAGCGCCATTCTAGCAGTCCAAGTGAATTCTGTCTTGAGTAGCCAAAATGATCCCCAGAGCCCGATTCTGCGTATTACTAGAACTTCCGACTAAATTTCACTCTTATAAAAACCATGCCCAACAATACTGTCATCATGTGGTTCCGTCAGGACCTGCGCCTTAACGACAATCCCGCCCTTCTCAAAGCCATTGAACTAGGCTCGGTGCTGCCTGTCTTCATTCTGGACGAGGGTAACGATTGGCCCCTAGGCGAGGCATCCCGCTGGTGGCTTCACCACTCGCTTAGTTCCTTGAATGAATCTCTTCATGGAAACCTATGGATTCTTAAGGGGGATGCCGCCGAGTTACTACCCCAATTTATCAAGGAGCATTGCGCTAGCCATATCTTCTGGAATCGCTGTTATGAGCCTTCAATAATAAGCCGAGATAGCCTTATCAAAAACCAACTCACGGCGGATGGGGTAACGGCTTCCAGTCAAAACGGCAGCTTAATCTGGGAGCCTTGGGAGAACCTCAAGCAAGACGGCACTCCATACAAAATTTTCACACCTTTCTATAAGTACGCGATTGCTAACAACCCGCCCGCCGCTCCTAACCAAGCCCCCAATATCAATTTCGATACCGTGACATGCCTTCAGGATAAAAATCGATTAGATGGCCTAAACCTGCTTCCCGATATTAATCGGCATGAACAGTTCGCATCACACTGGCAGCCTGGCGAACAAGGTGCGAGACAGCGATTGCAGGATTTCACAGAGAACAGTTTAGCTGACTACCCCGATGGCCGGGACTATCCGGCTAAGCGCAGCGTCTCAATGTTATCGCCGCACCTTCACTTCGGAGAAGTTTCCCCGAGAGAGACAGCGAGCATGGTCAAGCAAGCCGGAGACATATATTCGAACGAAGAGCAGGCCGCGCACTTTGTTCGCCAACTAGCATGGAGAGAGTTTTCCTATTACTCGCTCTATCACTTCCCACATATTTGCCAGCAGAACATGAAACCGCAATTCGATCGCTTCCCTTGGATCAATGATCAGACGAAGCTGCGCCTTTGGCAGCAGGGTCAGACTGGATTCCCTCTCGTTGACGCTGGTATGCGGGAGCTTTGGCAGACCGGCACTATGCACAATCGCGTGCGCATGGTCGTGGGCTCGTTTCTGGTGAAGAATCTAATGATCCACTGGCTGGAAGGTGCGCGCTGGTTCTGGGACTGTCTGGTGGATGCCGATCTGGCCAATAACAGCTGCAGCTGGCAGTGGGTTGCAGGAAGCGGTGCCGATGCCGCCCCCTACTTCCGCATATTTAATCCGGTGACGCAGTCGCTTAAATTCGATCCTAAGGGGAGCTATATCCGAAAGTATGTGCCTGAATTAAATGAACTGAGCGACAAGGCGATTCACGATCCCAGCTCTGCAAAAACACAGGAGTTAGAAAAAGCCGGTGTGATTTTAGGGAAACACTACCCTAGGGCAATTGTAGATCTAAAGGAAAGTAGAGCTAGAGCACTAGATGCTTACAAGTCTCTTAGGGATCAGCCGTAGAATTATTCTACAGACAATTCATTGTTCGCCATTTGCACGGCGCGCACGATGGCTCTGGCCTTGTTCTGGGTTTCTTCCCATTCCATCTCAGGCTGCGAATCGGCAACGATTCCAGC
>Ga0302114_10002381_pt1 | contig 12148 bp, 13 predicted proteins | sample AG5_Surface_MG_FD_203107 | JGI IMG/M metagenome (GOLD analysis project Ga0302114, IMG submission 203107) | Marine microbial communities from Western Arctic Ocean, Canada - AG5_Surface | ecosystem: Environmental > Aquatic > Marine > Oceanic | place: Canada: Western Arctic Ocean | collected...
AGTAAATTTTCAGTTTTGATTGCCTTGTTACCTTCGATTACTATTTCATCAATAGTTGGTCTTTCTTTAAGATTTATTAATAAAGCGCTTTGGTCTCTTCCAAGTTGGATATCATCAAATTGTCCAGTAGCAAAAATTGTTTTTGAAACTTCTACTAAATCTTTTGCATTAATCTCATCTCCAATTGTTATGGGTATCTCTAAAAAAATACTACCTGCTGAAACTCTTTGTAAGCCACTAATTCTTATATCTTCTAAAACCCAACTATCGTCTTCAGCAAAAAGGATAGAGGATGAATATAAAAAAATTACTAAGATATATTTGAATAAATGTGAAATTTTCATGATCTTAAAACAATCCTATTCTAGAGATATCGTTAACAAAGGCAAAAATCATTAAGAGGATAACAGCTGAGATACCAAAACGATAAGTAAAATCTAAAACTTTTGGAGAAATTGGGGAGCCCTTAATTTTTTCTATTGTTAGTATTAAAATCTGCCCTCCATCAAGTATTGGAATTGGAACCAAATTTATAACCCCCAATCCGATGCTAACAAAACAGAGTAAAAGCAAAAAAGAGTAAAAGCCTCCATAAATGATTGAATCTCCAGCAAATTGTCCAATCATTACTGGCCCTCCTAAGTTTTTAGGAGATACGTATCCAATGATCATCTTGTATAAAAATGTAAAAGAGTCGGTTATGGTATTGAATGTTTGAAAAGAAGCCTTTTCTATAGCTTCCAAAAATCCATAACTTTGATATATTTTAGCTTTCTCTGATATCTGATTTGAAGCAACAATACCTATTTCCCAATTATTTTTTTCATTTTTCGATTTAGATGGGGCAACCAAGAAATTTTCTTTAGCATCCCCTCTTTCTATATAAAAAATAGAAGGAAGTCCTAAATTCAAGTTTATTTGAGATTTAATTTCAGACCATGAGCTTATATTGGTGCCATTTACACTCAAGATTTTATCACCAGATTCTAAACCAGATATTTCTGCAGGGCTTTTTGGTAAAACTTTTCCAACTATTGGTTCAATTGGAACATTAATCCCAATATTATATAAAAGATCAGATGGCTCTTCTCCTTGAAGCCATTCATTAATATTAATAAATACACTCTTTTTTACGTTATCAGACAGAATTATAAAATCTATATTTCCAGTTTCGCCCAGTCTTCTAGCTAAAATCATTTGTGCATCCGCTCGAGAAATAACCTGAGACGAATCAATTTCTAAAATCAAATCATTTTCTTTAATGCCTGCAAAAAATGCAGGGCTATCTTTAGATATTTGTCCTGCCATGGAAGAGATGGTTGTGTTTCCATAAACATTTAAACCAGTGAATAAAATAATTGCCAAAAGAAAATTTGCTACTGGGCCGGCTAAAAGAATAAGAGTTTTTTGATAGTAACGCTTAGATGAAAATGAATCAGTTGATTTTTCATTCTTATCTTCCTCGCCAAGCATTCTTACGAATCCACCAATAGGAAGGATTCTTAAATTGAATTCAGTATCAGACTTATCTTTCCAACATTTTATAGACTTTCCCATTCCTATAGAAAAATCTAGAATTTTTACTTTAAAAAATCTTGCAACAAAAAAATGTCCAGCTTCATGAACAGCTGTTATGACCATAATTAAAAATATAAAAGCTGATATATATATAAAGATATTCATGTATTTTTTCTAACAAAATCCATTGCTGTTTTTCTCACCTTTTGATCAATATCAATGAGCTCATCAATTCCTAGATTTATTTTATTAATTTTTATATCGTACTCATCCATACAGTATTTAATAGTATCAAAAATTAGATTAAACGATAGTTTGCCTTTTAAAAATAAATCTACTGCTACTTCATTAGCAGAATTCATAACAGCCGGCATGGCTTCTCCAGCATTCAAGGCATATCTTGCAAATTTGATAGACGGCAAATCTACTTTATCAAAACTAATAAATTCTAGTTTTTGGTGTCTAGCAAGATCTAAAGATGAAACCGAGGAATAAATTTTATCTGGGTATGCTAATCCATAGGCAATACTTACTCTCATATCTGGCTCTGATAAAGCAGCTAAAACTGAAGAATCTTTAGTTTCGATCATAGAATGAATTATGCTTTGCGGGTGAATAATTATTTCTATTTTTTCTTCAGGTATGTCAAATAACCATCTGGCCTCAACGAGCTCCAATGCTTTATTCATTAAAGTAGCAGAATCAATTAAATTTTTATTTCCCATACTCCAGACTGGATGATTTTTTGCATCCTCAACAGAAACATCTATCAATTCTTCTAAAGATTTTCCTAAAAATGGCCCGCCCGAACAAGTAATAATTATTTTATTTAAATCTTGTTTGCGAACATTAGAAAGGCACTGATGAATCGCACAATGCTCTGAGTCTATAGGAATGATTTCAGCTCCTGATAATTTTGCCTCTTGCATTAATATCTTCCCAGCAACCACTAAAGGCTCTTTATTAGCTATGAGAACTCTTTTACCCGCTTTTATTGCTGACAAGATAGGTTTTAAGCCAATGACACCAGATATTGCTGCAACTACAATATCAACTTGATCACTATTTATAAAATCGTCTAAGCGATCATATTCAAAAAAATTTCCATCAAAGTCATGTCTTGAATCTAATTTATTTTTACTCGCTAGAGATATATTTTTTACGTTAAATCTAATAGCTTGGCTACATATTTCTTTTTCATTAGTATTTGCAACTAATGCTGAAATTTCATATTTGTTTGGATTAGCCGAAATTACATCTAAAGTAGATTTACCTATAGATCCTGTAGAGCCAAGAATTAAAACTTTTTTCATTTTACAAAGTAAATAACTATAAAAAATAAAGGTAAAACTAATAATTGACTATCTAATCTATCCAGAACTCCTCCATGTCCAGGAAGCAAATTTCCTGAATCTTTTATACTGGCATGTCTTTTCACTTTGCTTTCTAGAAAGTCTCCTAAAACTGCCCCTAAAATTGAAATAGCCAGAAGAAAAACTAAATAAATATTATTTTCGAACCTGTCTATTACATTAAAGCCAAAGAATTGATAAAAGCATACAAAATATAAGCTAATTAATGAAAATAAAGAACCAAAAATTAAGCCTTCTAGAGTTTTGTTAGGGCTTGTCTCGGGAAAAATTTTGGTAGAGCCGATGCTTTTACCAAAATAATATGATGCGGAATCCATAATTACTGATATCGAAATTACAAAGAGGAATATATCTCGATTAGATTCATAAAAAGGCATTAAAAAAATAGACGCAAAAATTAAAAAAAGAAGTGATAAAGATGGCAAAAATGGTGACTTTATTAAAGGCGCCAATTCGTAGGCTGCGAAAAGAAGAACTAAAGTCACAAAGATATAAAAAAGATAGGACGAGGTAAATGAGACTACTCCCAGAACGGATAAAGCAATTATTATTCCTGTTAACTCTCTCTTATACATTTTTAATTTCCAGTTTCAATCCCAAACTTTCTTTTTCTACTTGAAAATTCTTTTAATGCCTTAGAAAAATCTTTATCTTCAAAATCAGGCCAAAGTTTTTTTGAAAAAAATAATTCCGAATATGCTGCTTGCCAAAGAAAAAAATTACTTATTCTTAGCTCATTGCCTGTTCTTATTATCAAATCAGGATCAGGAAGATCGTTTGTGACTAAATATTTACTTATTAAGTTCTCATCTATCTGATTTTTCTTTATTTTTTTTGAAATAATATCAGAGTTTATTTTTACTAAAGCCTGGGTCAGATCCCATTTGCCACCATAACTTACAGCTATATGTAAATTTAACTCTGGATCATATTTAGAAGTAGAAGATTGAGACTGTTTAATTTTATTAATTAATAACTTATCAAACCTAGGAATATCTCCAATAAAATTTAGTCTTACTTTGTTTTCTATCAAATCAGGAGTTTGATCTGTAATGGCTTGTAAGAAAATTTTTAAAAGACCCTTAACTTCTTTTTTCTGTCTACCCCAGTTTTCGGTACTAAAAGCAAAAAGAGTCAGGTGTCTTATTTTATTCTTGCGCGCATACTCCACGGCCATTCTAGCTTTTTTAACGCCTTCTTTATGGCCTTCATTTTTAGAAAAACCCCTGTCAGCAGCCCATCTTGAGTTACCATCCATAATTATTGCTACATGGGCAGGAAGATTTTGCATGTTGGGAATAGATTAAAAATCCAAAAGGTCCTTTTCTTTGCTTTCTAAAAGCTCATCAACTTTTTTGATAAAGCTATCAGTCGCACTTTGAACTAATTCTTCTCCTCTTTTTAAGTCATCTTCTGATATTTCCTTTTCACTTAAGTATTCTTTCAACAGTCCATTTGCTTCACGCCTTTGATTTCTTATAGATATTTTTGAGTTTTCAGCTTCTGTTTTAGCAACTTTAATGAGGTCTTTTCTAGTTTCTTCTGTAAGGTCAGGTAGTATTATTCTTATGATATCTCCTGACGTTATTGGTTGAAGTCCAATATCAGACATTTGGATTGCTTTTTCTATTGGAATCACCATGTCTTTTTCCCAAGGAGAGATTGTTAAAGTTTTAGCATTCTCCACAGCAACATTTCCAACTTGTTTTAAAGGCGTTATATTTCCATAGTAATCGACTTCTATAGAGTCTAACAAGGCAGGGTTAGCTCTTCCTGTTCTTATTCTTTGAAATGATTCTTCTAAGGCGGCTATGGTCTTAGCCATCCCTTCTTTTGCTTCTTGTTCTGTTTCACTAATCATTAAATTCTCGCACTAAATTATATTAGTTATTTAGTTGCGCTTGAACCTCTTCAGCAAAATCCTTTTTTTCCACTTCAATTCCTTCACCAACTTCAAATCTAACAAAGGAAAGAACTTTATTATTAGATTCTTCTATTAGAGATTTTACTTTTTTGGATGGATCTTTTACAAACGGCTGATTAATCAAGCTAATTTCTGAAAGAAATTTATCAAGTCTTCCGGAAATCATTTTTTCAATGATTTCTTCTGGTTTGTCTGAGCCAGAAACTTGAGCAGCAATAATTTCTCTTTCTTTAGATAAAAGTTCATTATCAACATCTTCTGGATTTACTACTAATGGGTTTGATGCAGCAATGTGCATCGCTATATCCTTTCCAAGAACTTCATTCTCATTTTCTAAGGAAACGATTACACCAATTTTATTGTTGGCATGGATATAGGAAGAAACAAATCCTGAAGAAATATTTGATTTTCTTCTGATAACAATATTCTCTCCAATTTTTTGAACTAAACTTTGTCTTCTATCTTCTAAAGATTCTGCTGATAGATTTTCAAGACTTTTATCAGGCGATTCAAAGCAAGTAACCAACACATCTTTAGTAAAATTTATAAAATTTTTATCTTTTGCAACAAAATCCGTTTCACAATTAATTTCTAGAATAATTGAATTGTTAGTGCCTTGATCACATTGAGTCAAGATCACGCCTTCAACAGCTGTTCTCGAAGATTTTTTTTCAGCTTTTAAGGCGCTGTTTTTTCTTAGATTAGTAATAGCGAGATCTATGTCTCCTTCTGCCTCTTCTAAGGCTCTTTTACAATCCATCATCCCGAGACCAGTTTTTTCTCTAAGATTTTTTACATCACTTGCTTTAATAGTCATTTTCAGTTTCCTTTATTCTTTTTCTTTAGGCTTTACTGAATCCTTGTCTTCTGGTTCAGCTGGAGCTTCAGGTGCTGCTTCTTCAGCTGGAGCTTCTGCTGGAGCTTCTGCTGCTGCTTCTTCAGCTGGAGCTTCTGCTGCTGCTTCTTCAGCTGGAGCTTCTGCTGCTGCTTCAGGTGCTGCTGCTTCAGCTGGAGCTTCTGCTGGAGCTTCTGCTGCTGCTTCTTCAGCTGGAGCTTCTGCTGCTGCTTCAGGTGCTGCTGCTTCGGCTGGAGCTTCTTCTACATCACTTTTTCTCATAATTACTGGGCCATCATTTTTGGATCCCAGCCCTGAAGCCTTAGCCGCCCCATCTAAACATGCATTTGAAATAATTCGAGTTAGTAAAGATATTGATCTAATCGCGTCATCATTTCCAGGAATAATATAATCAGCACTATCCGGATTAGAGTTTGTATCGACTATTGCTATAATAGGAATACCCATCTTTCTAGCTTCCGCTACTGCAATTTTTTCATTATGAACATCTATAATAAAAAGAGCTTCGGGAAGTCCGCCCATGTTTTTTATGCCACCAATAGACCGTTCTAATTTTTCCATATCTCTTCTAATTCCAAGAACTTCTTTCTTAGAAAGGACATCAAATTTTCCGTCTTCTTCTTGGGTTTGAAGAATTTCTAATCGTCTAATAGATGCTCTAACAGTTTTGTAATTAGTTAACATTCCCCCAAGCCATCTATAATTTACATATGGCATATTACATCTTTCAGCTTCAGCTTTAATTACTTTACTAGCTGCTCTTTTAGTTCCAACAAAAAGAATTCTATTGTTCGCAGCTGCTAGTTGTTTACAGAAATCAACTGAGGGCTTTAGATGATCTAGAGTTTTTTCTAAGTTAATAATATGAACTTTATTTCTGGCTCCAAAAATGAAGGGCTCCATTTTAGGGTTCCAGAATCTTGTTTGATGGCCAAAATGGACACCAGCTTTCAACATTTGTTCGATGGAAATATCCATGTCACGCTCCTTTTAATAGCCTTTCGGCCGGGTTAATCCTCCTCGAGGCTAAGTATTCAACCGCCTTTTGAGCTGCAGCGGCACCCGAATACTAAATCCTTACGAGTGTGTAGTAGATTCACCTAGGTGAATTCCGTGGGAATTAAAGCATAAAAACCTTTAAGACCAAAGTCTTAAAAGGATATTTCTTGCATTGTGTACAAGCCTGGTTTTTGACAAGAGATCCATTCGACAGCCTTGATTGCTCCTTCGGCAAATATTTTTCTATTATTTGCTTTGTGAGTTATTACTATCTCATCGCTTGCGAAGATAATTTTTATTTCGTGAATACCTACAGTTGATTCGTCTCTGATTGAGACGATATTTGTTTTAATATCAAGATTAAGTTCTTCGTTAATGAATTTGGATAAATCTTTAGCCGTTCCTGATGGTGAATCTTTTTTTTCTTTGTGATGCGTTTCTTTAATAATTATTTTTTTTATGAGTTTATTTTTTTTAAAACTTAATAAAGATTTTTTTAAGAGATTTATTCCTACACTCAAATTTGGAGCAACTAAAATAGGAAAGCTCAAACTATATTTTTCTATTAATTTGATTTGTCTTTCGGTATGCCCAGTACTTGCTAAGATAAGAGGCAAATTATTAGTGCCGCAAAAGTCTATTAAATTATCAAAATTTTCAACTGAAGATACGTCAAGAACGATATCTACTTGATTCTTAAAACTATTTAAATCTGAAGTTAAAATAGCATCAGAATCTGTATTCAGGAAAGTGTTCAAAGGTTTTCCTAAATTTAGATTCTCTGTAGATGCCAGTCCTCCTGCCAGAAATATATCATTGGATTGATTTAATTCTTCTGCGACTGCTTTGCCAAGTTTTCCGGTAATTCCAGATATTAATAGGGAGATTGACATCAAAAACCTTTTAAAAACTCTTTAGCGCTTTTTAGCCAGTTATTTTTTAATGGGGAATTGTCAGAATCGGTAATAGAATCTTTAAACTTCTTAAGAAGGTCAGCTTGCTCTTTATTCAATTTGACTGGTACTTCAACTAACACCCTGACAAGTATATCTCCTTTTGAGCCTCCTCTTAAAGGTTTGATTCCTTTTCCATTCAATCTGAATAATTTGTGACTTTGCGTTCCTTCGGGAATCTTTATCTTTACTTTTCCATCCAATGTAGGAACTTCTATATCTCCACCCAAAGCGGCATCGGCGTAATTTAGTGGCACTTCGCAATATAAGTTTTTTCCCTCTCTCTCAAATATTTTATGTCTTTTGACTTCAACTTGAATATAGAGATCTCCATTTCCATCTTTACCAATATCTCCTTCACCTGAAAGTCTAATTCTGTCTCCTGTGTCAACTCCTTCAGGAATTTTTACAGCTAGAGTTTTATTTTTCTTCGTATACCCTGCCCCTCTACAATTTTTACAATTTCCGTCGTGCCTTTCTCCTTCACCTCTGCACTCAGGACAAGTTTGTTGCATAGAGAAAAAACCTTGTTGCATTCTCACTGCTCCAGCTCCATTACAGTAACTACATTGATTCCATGAACCTGAACACCTTTCTTTAGAAGGAATATCTAAATTAATACTAGTTCCTTTGAAAGCATCTTCAAGAGTAACTTCCACGCTATAACTTAAATCAGCCCCTCTCTGGGCTCTCGACCCTCCAGACCTTCCAGATCCACTAAAAATATCTGAAAAAATATCACCAAAAATATCGCTAAAACCATCTGCAGCTCCTTGAGCATTTGCAAACGATGGATTAACTCCATCATGACCGAATTGATCATAAGCCTGTCTTTTTTGATCATCTGAGAGAATTTCATAGGCTTCGGAAAGTTCTTTAAATTTTTCTGAGGCGTCAGCATCATCCGGGTTTCTATCTGGATGATATTTCATAGCTAACTTTCTATAGGATTTTTTTAAGTCATCTTTAGGGGTAGACTTATCTACTCCTAGTACCTCATAGTAATCCCGTTTGCTCATTTAGATACTAGCAGTAGTTTTTTTAATTACTTTTTTCTTCTTTTTCTTCTTTTTCTTCTTCTTTTGCCTCATCTTTAACTTCTTCAAAATCCGCATCAACTGCAGAGTCACTAGAAGTTTCTGAATCAGTTTGTTCACTGGAAGGGTTTGCTTGCTGTTCAGCGTAAAGTCTTTGTGCAAGAGACGAAGAAGCCTCGGCCAGTGATTTGGTTTTGTCTTCAATTTCTTGTTTATCTTCGCCCTTCATAGCTTCTTCTAGTGATGTTATAGCTTCTTCTATTTGAGTTTTTTCAGAATCCTCTACCTTATCTGCAGATTCTTCTAAAGTTTTTTTACAACCATGAATAAGAGTATCTGCCGCATTTCTAGCCTGCACCATTTCTTCAAAAATTTTATCTTCTTCAGCATTTGCTTCCGCATCTGTAACCATTTTTTCTATCTCTTCTTCAGATAAACCTCCAGAAGCCTGAATTACAATGGATTGTTCTTTATCAGTTGCTTTATCTTTTGCTGAGACATTTAAAATTCCATTTGCATCTAAATCAAAAGAAACTTCTATTTGAGGCATACCTCTTGGAGCGGCAGGAATGCCATCTAAATTAAATAATCCAAGCTGCTTATTATCTTTAGCTTGTTTTCTTTCTCCTTGAACTACATTAACTGTTACGGCTGTTTGATTATCTTCTGCAGTAGAGAATATCTGAGATTTATTTGTGGGAATAGTAGTATTTTTTTCTATAACAGGAGTCATTACTCCTCCCATAGTTTCAATTCCGAGCGTCAGTGGAGTAACATCTAAAAGAAGAATATCAGTTACATCTCCAGAAAGAACGGCTCCTTGAACAGCAGCTCCTACCGCTACAGCTTCATCTGGATTAATGTCTTTTCTTGGCTCTTTTCCAAAAAACTCTTTTACTTTTTCTTGCACTAAAGGCATACGTGTTTGCCCGCCAACAAGAATGACATCGTTTATATCAGAAGGATTTAATTTTGCGTCTTTTAAAGCAATCTCTACCGGCTTAAGACTTCTTGCGACCAACCCTTCAACCAAAGATTCGAGTTTGGATCTCGTGAGCTTTATGAGCATATGTTTAGGCCCTGAGGCATCAGCTGTGATGTAAGGTAAATTAATTTCTGTTTGTTGATTAGAAGATAATTCAATTTTTGCTTTTTCGGCAGCTTCTTTTAATCTTTGCAAGGCAGCTGGGTCAGTTTTTAAATCAAAGTCCTGCTCTTTTTTAAATTCTGTCACAAGATAATCTATTAACGCTATATCAAAATCTTCTCCACCTAAGAATGTATCTCCATTTGTAGAAAGAACTTCGAATTGTTTTTCACCGTCTATTTCGGCTAATTCGATAATCGAAATATCAAACGTACCTCCACCTAAATCAAATACAGCAATTTTTTGATCTCCCGTGCTTTTATCTAGTCCGAAAGCCAGAGCTGCTGCTGTTGGTTCGTTAATTATTCTTTTAACTTCTAAACCTGCAATTTTTCCAGCATCTTTCGTAGCCTGTCTTTGAGAATCATTAAAATAAGCTGGAACAGTAACAACAGCTTCTTTTACTTCATGACCAAGATAATCTTCTGCAGATTTTTTCATTTTCATAAGTATTTGAGCAGAAACTTGTTGAGGGGCTAATTTTTCTCCATTTGCCTGCACCCAGGCATCGCCATTATCAGCTTTTACAATCTCAAATGCGGTCAAATCCGCATCTTTTTTAACTACATCATCAGAAAATTTTCTTCCTATAAGTCTTTTAATCGCATAAAGAGTGTTTTCAGGATTTGTTACTGATTGTCTTTTGGCGCTCTGCCCTACAAGAGTTTCTCCATCTGTATAGGCAACGACTGAAGGAGTAGTTCTCCCTCCTTCTGAGTTTTCAATTACTTTGGCCTGATCTCCTTCCATAATTGCGACACATGAATTTGTTGTTCCTAAATCTATTCCTATAATCTTTGCCATCTAATACTCCATAAATATGCTTACCTTCACTAAGTAAGGGCATATATTTATATTTCAAGGATTTTTTTTAATTTTTGGATACAATGACCATTGCGGGTCTGATAATACGGTCTTTAAATTTATATCCTTTTTGGATAACTTCCAGGCATATATTCGATTTAACATCTTCAGATTCAGTTACAGATATAGCCTCATGCTCTTCTGGATTAAACTCTTCATCTTTAGGATCAATTACAAAGATTCCATTCTTTTCTAAGGCCAATAAAAGCTCTCTTACTATCAAAGAAATCCCTTCTGCTGGAACAGTCTTATTTTTTTCATCTTGATGATCTAGAGTTCTAAAAAGGTTATCTAAAGAGGGTAAGAAATCTTTTACTAAACTCTCCGAACCATATAATCGAACTTTCGTAATTTCATTTTGAGAAGTCCTTCTCACGTTCTGCATTTCTGCTTGAGCTCTCAAGACTTTTTCTTCTAAGTCTTTTATCACTTCTTCTGCAGAAATTTCAATTTCTTGATCAATTTCAGAAGTGTTATCTTCTAATTCAGATTTTTCTAAATCAACTATTTCTTCTGAAATTTTATCTTCTTTAGTTTTTTTACTCATCGCCTTCTTTGGGCTCCACATAAAGGACTAATCTATGATCAATGAGCTTATATCCATGAGAATCAGCAAGCTCTTCTTGTTTGTCTTCTATTGTTTGACTCGAAAACTCAATAACTTTGCCAGTTTTGATGCAGACCATATGATCATGATGTTCATCAAATTCTGGGTTATGAGCTAATTCATATACAGAATGTCCAGATTCAAAATTTAATTTATCAAGAATTCCAGCTGATTCAAATTGCGTTAAAACCCTATAAACAGTGGCTAAGCCTACTTCATCACCGGACTCCAAAATCATTTTATATACGGCATCAGCGCTTAGATGCCTTTCATTTGAGTTTTCAAAAATTTCTAAAATCCTTACCCTTGGCAAGGTTACTTTTAAACCAGCGTCCCTTAAATTTTTATCTTCAGCCATAATAAATGTATATTACCCAATAAATTAAGTTATGAGTTCACGAATTTTACTAAAAAATATTTTATTTACACTAATTTTTTTTCTGATGGTTAATTGCTCAGGAAATTTCTTAGACAATTTTTATAAAGTGCCCGTTGCCCAAGGGAATATTATTACTCCTGAGATGGTCGGTAAATTAGAAGAAGGCCTAACAGAAATTCAAGTTAAATATATTATGGGCTCCCCTTCAGTATCCGATGCTTTTAATCCAAATAGGTGGGATTATATTGGAAGCTATTCTGTTGGAAGCAAAAAAATTACCTCTAATCATTACACTTTATTTTTTGAAAAAGGGAAACTGTCTAAATGGCAAAATAATCTTTCTCAAGAATAAAAATTAATCAAATCAAATAAGGCAGAACGGCTTTCCTATTTTTAGGATATCCGTCTATATTTTTTAAATTCCATTTGTGATTGGAGATTGCTCTTGGCAAAAGGTTAAATAAAGTCCATAGAAAGAAAACAATACCTGC
>Ga0302114_10002383_pt1 | contig 12146 bp, 19 predicted proteins | sample AG5_Surface_MG_FD_203107 | JGI IMG/M metagenome (GOLD analysis project Ga0302114, IMG submission 203107) | Marine microbial communities from Western Arctic Ocean, Canada - AG5_Surface | ecosystem: Environmental > Aquatic > Marine > Oceanic | place: Canada: Western Arctic Ocean | collected...
TAAAAGCATCTTGCAACATCTGTTTGTAGTATTCTTTATCGGATTTAAAATCAGATCTAATTGCAGCAGTAGTTGCAGCAAGAGATGAATTAGATTCCGCTATTTGACTTTCTGTGTCAGGAGTAAACTCTTCAAGAGTGCTATCTACTGTAACATCAGAAAACTCAGGATCAGTAGGAGAAACTGTAGCAGCAGCAGCGCCAGCGGCAGCAGCAGTAGAAGCCGCAGTGCTTGTAGTAGCAGAGGGAATTACTGGACTAGGCATATCAAAAGACACAGTAGTAGAAGGTGCAGAAGGGTTAGCTGGGTTTACAAGCTCAAAAGAATCAGGAGCGGGTGCAGAAGGAGCAGAAGAAGGAGCACTTCCACCGCCTCCACCGCCCCCTGAGTTTCTTCTTATAGACTCTAAAGTAGGTCTAGGGGGATCTAGTAAAGATGTAATAATAGGATCTCTATCAGCAAACCTTTGAACCCTTATAATGTTTCCCTCATCTACACCGGAAGATAAATCAGCTATAGTAGAAACTTTAATTCCTTCAGCTTCCATGGCTATACGAGCTTCATTTGTAAGCCTTCCTGTGTCTGGAAAAATTAGTTCTCCTGTTTGTGCGTCATAGTACTCAATACCTGTATCTGTTCTTAGCTGACTAATATCTTGATTTAAAGAAGGTCTTAATTGTGTTCCATTTTCATCATACAGCGGCCCTAGTTCATCATAGGCTTTTTCTGTAGGAGTCCTGTTGTCTAACGCGCTTTCAACTTGATCTGCTTCGTCTAACTGGTTATTATTGCGTAAATAATCAACAACTTCTCCATCGGACATACCCATAAGAGCGGAAGCTCCTATTGCATTTGAAATAGTACCCATAATAGAAGTTATAGAAGGGCCAACTAATCTAGGGGCTGTTACAACTACTTCAGAAATTATTTCACCTACAGCATTAGTTACAGCAGTAGCCCCGTTTGCTACAGTACTGACAGTATTTCCTGCTTGTGCGGACAAGTTTGATGTTTGAGTGGAAGTAATTGTAGAGGAGGACGCGCCAGCCCCTGTGCTTGTCTCTATCCCTGCTGATGAGAAACCACCTGTAATTGCTTGAGTAGCTCCAGTGGTTAAACCGGCGGTTAAAGCAGCTAATGCAGGATCACCACCTAAAACATGGGCTGTAGCTGCGCTTGTAGCCATAGCAGCAGCAATTGCTGTACCCGCAGTACTTAGGCCTACTGCTCCTGCAACCGCCCCAGCCGCTGCTCCTACAGTTGGCCCTAGAACAGCAGCTAAAGCAATAGACATTCCAATATTAGCTGCAATACTTCCAATAGAAGGATCTTTAACTTCTAAAGTTCTTATTTCACCAAAACTAAAGGGATCATAAAGATAAGTAGAACCGTCTTTAGTTTGTCTAAAAGGTTTAACATCATACTTAAAGTATAATGATTGAAGCATAGGGTCATTTGTGTAAGCAGTTGACAGGGCTTCCTCGTAAGTTAAACCTTGAGTAGCTTGTAGATAAGGGATCTGTTCCCGTAAAATAGGCTCTACAAGAGAGTGAAACTGTTTTAGGTCAGCAGTTGAAGCATTGGTGTGTGTCTGTAAATTACCGCCAAAATCAGAATTTCTAAAAGTTTGGTTACTGGGTGCAATGTCATAACCATAATAGTTGCTTAAAACAGCCTGTAACTCTTCAGTGTTGTTTGTTGTTTTTATAGTGTTGAAAGTAGATTGAATATCTAAATTAGGGCGTTTTTTTCCTAAATAAGAAGGAACATTAGAAGCATTTGAGCGGTACTCTAAATCTGTAAGATTACGTCTTTTTTCATCAAAATCTATAGAACCGCCACCAATCTGCCCTTCTCCCCCTAATAAATCTGAGGTAGTAAACTCACCTATAGAGGATGCAAAACTATCATAGGTGTTTAAAAAAGAATTATTATAATAAGATCCTGTTAAATCTACATCATTTATAGCGTTGTAGTCAGCACCCTGATCTAGTAAGTTACGGTAGTCATCCCATAGTCTAGTAGTATCTGAAAATATAGAAGGTTCAGCCATTATTTACCCCAAGTAGCCATGGTTTTAATACCAAAACTCGCAGCTATAGCACCACCTAGGAAGGCTTTGTAGTAATCAGGCATAGTAGACAATACAATAAATCCTTGTTCAACGTAGGGAACCATAGAAGGTATGAAAGCACCTATCAATGGCAAACTTAAAACTACAGCAAACCATTCATCTTTCCATGAGGTCTGTGAGGCAGCAGCTTGTTGAGTTTCCCAATCACCGTCATTTGTAATACGGCGTAGCTTGGATTCATGTATTGCTTGCTTTTCAGAAGCTTTATTTTTAAGGAAAGTACCAGCTAAATTAGCTATAGGCCCAATGAGAGCTTGTAACACTGTACACTCCTTAAAGATAAAGCTAAGGGGCTACCTAAGTAACCCCCAGCTAAACAGTTGTTACTTAGGAACAACCAAGGTAAGACCAGCTTCAGGACGTAGTACAGCAGTACCGTACAAGGTATCTGAAGTAAACAAGTTAGCAAGGAACTCTTGCTTGTACTGAGTCTGTGAACGTACACCTACTTGCTCTGCAAAAGTCAAAGCATCACGGTGTAACAATAGAGCACCTAAGCTATCTATAGTAGAAGAACTGTTATTACTAGCAGTTTCAACTACAGGGCAGTTAGTGCTGACATAGATGTCAATACCATATAGCTCACCAATCTGACCACCTGTTACTTTGCCGTTGTTAACAAAGTCAGAACTAACGTAACGGTCAATACCCATGATTGTGTTACGAACTGAAGGAGGTACAATAAAGCTACGTCCGTCCATAGGTACGTCTTCATCGTCCAGCTTCTGAATCAGTGCTCTAAAGCCACCGTCAGTAAAGATGTCAGCAGCAACTACAGTATCAGCTACATAAGTAGTTAAGGTAGCAGCGCCGTTGTTAATGAAGAAAGTACCGCCATTGTTTAGGTAAGTAGTACTAGAAGTACCAGAAGCACCTAGACCAGTAGCCAAGCTGTGTAGATCTGTGTCTACCTTAGTAGCTAGAGCGTAACCAGCGTCCTCTGTGTAGAACTGACGTAGTGAGCTAAGAGCCTGTACATCTGTAATATCTTCAATCAAACGTGAGTATTCAAAATGCTTATCAATAGCAATCTGTACTTCGCCTTCAGTATCTGCCTGCACTGTTACAGCAGTCTTAGTTACTTTAGCGTGTGCAGCGCCACGGTTAGGCTTAGGCACATGGATTGTGTCGCCTTTCTTGCCTGACATAGACATCTTTTTGACTAGGTTTGCTAGTACAAGGTTCTTCTTGTATGCAGCAATAATCTCGTCACTCCAAATTTCTGGAATGAAAGTAGCTGCACTTGTGTTGTTTACAAACCCGCCGGTTGCGGGATATGTGGAATCAGTCATAATAAATATCTCCTAAGATATATAATTAGCGTACCCTTTTCTCTGCGTATGCTTTCAGTATTTCCTCTGAAAGCTGTGCGTATCGGTCAGGGTCTTTTTGCATAAGGTTAATAATGTCTGCGCGTCTATAGATCTTCTTTGAAGCTGGTTCACCGCTACCACGGGGATTACCTGTACTAGCAGCTTTTGCAGATTGTTTACGAGCTTGTTGCTCTACTTCAGCAGTCTGTTGTACTATGTTCTGTCGCTCTTTCCAATTACTGAAAAGTTCATCTGCGGCATCGGTGTTGTACTGTTGATCTGCTTCCACAAACAATCTAGTCCTAGTTGGGGATGCTTGAATCCAATCAGCAAACTTTGTATCCTGTAGAATAGCTTCCATTTCTGGATGCTTACCCTTTAAGGTAGCCATTGCAGTGCTCTGGCGATACTGGTTTGTGACTGCTTCAGCTTCCTTTATCTTAGGATGGTTCTGAATTGCTCTATTTACAGCCTCATTAGGGTCTGTAAAGAAGTCTATTTCTTCGTCTTTTTGTTCCGGTGCTTGTTCTGGTGTGAGTTGTGTCTGGATATAAGAGTCTACAACTTTTCTCAATTCACCTACTTCAGAACTTTGCCTACCTAGTAGCTTCTCAGCTTCTTGGTGCATCTGTGCTAGTTCCGATACAGACTTGTTTTGATACTTGTCTGGAAGTTCAGTTTCCTGTGTAGGAGTTGCCTGCGCTTCTTGTTCAGTAGAATCAAACTCGTATTCAGTGAGTCCTTCTTCTCCTGATTGTTGCTCTTGTTCCTGACGCTCAGGATCTATAATCTTAGCCATTATTAACTCCGTACCTTAGTATTATGGAGAACTTTATTATAACGGAAGGGTTAAATACCTTGTTTCCGTTCGTATGCGATTTGTGCCTTCCTACGTTTAGCCCACTTGTCATGTGCATCAGGGAAATCTCCACTGATACCTTCTAACTTGGATCTTACAGGAGACACAATTCTATTTGCGTCTAAGCCACAACTGCACCTAGAAGTTGTGACATCTGACTTTACTAAATCTTCAAACTTATGCCCATCAGGACATCTAAAATCAAACAGCCTCATCTTCAGACTCGCCTTCAAGGGCTTGCTGTTGTGAGCTATCAATTTGTGTTTCAAGATTAAAGAGTGTACCTAAGATAGCTAACTGACCTTTACGGAAGTAAAGATTATTAACATCTTCAGTTAACTCTACTGAGTTGATGTTTTCAACATTACCTCTTAAATCTGAGATTAGCTGTTTCCAGCCTTCTGACCTAAACATCGCAAAGTAATTGTCAAAATATGTTTCTAACTCTTGATTCATTGTATTTTACCTTTAAGTTAAAGAATACCTAGTGTACTTCATAGTACCTATACATTATATCATACTTTTTAGTAAATGTCAAGAGTTATTTTAATTAATTTATAATTGTGTATAGTAAGGCAAAGATAGCCACAGGTACTATAATCACAGCTATTAAGATAATCACCCCCGCTTCTTTAAGCTCTTTTATCCTAGCTTTGCGTTTAGCAATAGCTTTGTTAATTTCATTCTGTCTAGCAACTCTAGCGTCAGCCATAGCTTGCATAGCGTTGTCCCACAGATGAGAGTTTCCTGAGACTAAGAATATATCCTTAATTTCAGAAAGAGTATCATTTATCTGTTTTTGTGTTAGCTGATGCTGTATGGCCTCCGATGCAGACAGAGGTTGAGTATTTTTAATTTTCTGTAGATCGTGCTGCGCCTCCCCTAGAGCACCAAGGAAGGAACTGATCTGTTGAATATCTGAGGTAGCCCCTGCTACTTTGTTTAAGGCTGAAGTAGCAACGTTTACCGTACTAACGATGGCTGCTAATTCAAGTATCATTAGCGCCCCCTAGAAGCCCCTGATGCCTTAGGTTTTGATCTTTTCTGGCTCATCATTTGTTTGGCTTTGTTCTTCTTCTTTGGTGGTCTACCTTTAATAGAACCGTATGTACCTGTACCGTATGGCATAATAATCTCCGTTATACTGTTAAGTTTACTGTCTGTGATGATGAACTAACATTACGGACACTTACAACACCATTAGCGTACTGATAGTACACAGTACGGTAGATTGTAGTATCTATAGTCTCCATCCCATTCCCTAGGTCTTTAGCCCCTGTTTGTCTAGTCTGTGTGTCTACATAACTGTTCAATAGAACGCTAGAGGAAGACACCGCAGGAGATACTAGTGCTACCATCTAAGACCTTCTAGACGTAGCACCGGAACATTTCCAACGCTTTCTTGATAAATTGTTTGGTGTATTAGGGTCATTCTGCTTTTCCTTAGACAGACGTTTCTTAATACCTAAACTACGAGCACAGTAACTATCGCCTTTGCTAGTCCCTGCTCTAACTCTAGGGCCACCTCCTTTAGCTGGGCCAGCTTGCCCATAACTTACTTTTTTACCACTAGAAGTAATCTTTACTTTAGCTTTACCCTTTCTAGCCCTTGTTCCTCCAGATGCTCTAGCCATTAAGCTGCCTTTTTAGCAGTCTTTACAGTCTTCTGTTTTTCAGTAGAACAGTTACAAGCTTTAAGTTCTTTAATAGTTTTTTCTAGCTCTTCAAACTTAGCATTGACTTGAGTTACTATCTCAGACAATTCATTCCTAGTTACTACCATTAGTAGGTACTCCTTGTAGTTGCAGCGGTGCTTGCTGCTGCTGTGGTGTGGGTGGTTGAGGTGCCTGTTGCATAGGCTGTTGTAAAGGAGTCCTGAGTTCAATCTCTTTCTCTTTTAACAGTGTCTGAGCAATCCTCATTCTACGTTCAAACTCTTTATCGTCTTGATCTCCAGCTTGTAAGTTTGATGTAATAGCTTTGATCTTGTCTATCTCAAGCTCCTGTGGCAGTAACTGTGTCTCTACAGAGATCTTCTGTGCTCTTGACTGTGACTCCTGTGCTTGACCTGAGAGTGCGTCTGTTTGAGACTGCTGGAAGGCCATCTGTGCTTGTTGTGCAGCTTGTTGCATTTGTTGCTGTTCAGGAGTAGGCTGTGAGGCTTGCTCTGCTTGTTGCATCTTAGAGATCAGTTCTTCACGGTTGGACAAGTTCATGTTATCAATAATAGATTGTAACAAGGTGTTGTACACTGGAGACTCTTGAGGCATTGTCTGTAGCAGTTGTACAAGCTGTGTTACCTCGTACTCACGGGCAATAATACCTAAAGTAGATGTGGTGTTAAACTTGTAGTCCTTAACAGGATAATTCTCAGGGTCAAACTGCATATATCTGCAAGCAGCTTTTTTAACAAAGGGAATTAGGAAAGACTGTTGGAAGTTAATCAATGTACGCTTGTGACGCTTAATTATTGCACCCAGAGACATACTGATACCAGCAGCCGTAGAGTCACCATTGATACTACCTGCAATACCAGCGGAGTCTATAGCACCTGTAGCAGTCTGTACCATCTTCTGTAGTTCTGCTGCTTGTGTAAAGGTAATTTGATTTACTTGACCAAAGTTAAACGGAAACAGTGCAGTTCTAGGATCACCGTTAGTTAAAAGTATCTTTCCGGGTTTAACTTCCGGTCTGGAGCCTCTAGGGAGCCTTGTAGCGTCCATGCCCATCATAGGGTGTACTGTAAGGGCCAGTGCGTCAATACGTGCTCTAAGCTCAGTATCAAGGGCTTTCTGGCTATTGTAACCTTTCTCACATACACCACGCCCCCAGAACCTACTAGGTACTATATCCCAAGGGAATGCTACAATAGGTCTGTCCTGCATCATGTATGGGTTTTCTTCAGCCTTTAGTAAGAGGCCTCCGTTAGCGATAACCACAATAGCTTCAACAAAATAGCTTTCATCTTCTTCGTCCTCATCTTCATTGTCTGCCTCTAGGTCAGCAATGTCTTCGTCTTCCCCTAGCAACGCTTCCTTCTCGCCTATCTTTAGAAGGTAGCGTGGCACTAGACCATAGTACTTAGTTAGACGTACTTTGTCTTCATCAAAGGACGTAAGGTCTTGATCTGGTTCAATGTCGTAGTCAGTGGAAGATTGACCTACATAGATGTCTCTGTATATGCCTTGTTCCTGCAATTGTTGGACTTGGTGACGGGGTACAAACTCATCTACAGCTACACCCAGTGCATCCTCAATGGAGGTAGCTACAGGGTCTATAAGGAAGTTCTGAGGCATTACAGGGCGTAGTTTGACTACAGTACGGTCAGTAATGTTTACACCTACAGCCTGTAGCTCCCCACCCATAACAGGCTGAGTAGCTGGAGCCATCTCTTTTATATCCTCAAGTATTATTTCACCAATACCTGTACCAAATACAGCACTATTGATAAGACATTCACCTACACTCTTGCGTAAGCCTACCTTTTCAAAGTCCTCATGCAGCTTTTTACGTAGATATACAACGTCCTCAGTTTCTTGATCAGCTAAATCATCGGTAATATCAAAGTAACTACCACGGCCAAACGTAGCTTCCTCTATTTCAGCTACACTGGACTCTACAGCCTGCTGTGTAGCGGGGCTAATGATCCTAGAGCGTTCACTTTTACGCATAGAGTCTTCAGAGGCCCACTGACCACGCCATAAACGGTAGTATTCCTCAAACCTATCTGAGTAATTAGACTCATAATTGTCACGCCAAGAGTCACACTTAGCCATTACCCAATCTTCTAGGTGTTCGTCAGTTGACAGTACGTCATTATCACCGTAGTCCATTATTTTTTACCTGTTTTGGCTGCTTTTTTAAACTGTGCGGCTGTAGGAGCGCCTTTGCTGCCTACTTTACGCATTTTCTCACCTGAACCTGCGGCAATACGCTTACGTTTGGCATTAATGTTACTGTATAAACCTTGTTTAGCCATGTTAATATCCTGTTACTGTGTCTAATACTTCAAGATCATTAATCTCAAAGTCATATGTGTATGCTACTCTAGCTAATTGATCTATGTAGGCTACTGAGTCCACAAGGTCATCATGTGTTAAGGGGTCTGGGAACTGAAACAGTTGATCCATAAACCTAGTGTTCCATTCACCTTTACCTAAAGTGATCTGACCGTTCTCAAACCTACCCTGTAAAGCCCACATGATCCTGTCGGTCTTCTTCCTGTTACCATGTGTAAGCTGCTCTACAACAAAGAACCTACCGTTCTGCTTCATTAGGTCAGTCAAAGGTGACATTACAGCCTGCTGAGATATACCACGTTCAATACCTACACTAATAGGCCTGTAGTCCCTGACTGCTTCAAAGATCTTCCTAGCAGTCTCTGCTAAGTCCCAGCGCCCATAGATAATGTTCTCTATGTGCCACCCGTCCTCATTGACTTTAGCTACAGCTATAGAGGATTCATCAAGTCTACTGTTCTTAGACCTTTTCTTGTTTACTTGCTCAAAGCCAGCTAAGTCAATCGCTATGTAGTAGTCACCGACATCAGGTACTTCCCCAAACTTAACCCACTCCTCTTTAAACATCTCTGAGCCTCTGGCTTCAAAGGATGCCATAAACTCCTGTCTAAAGGCATAGGAGGACATTGACTTCTTAGCTAGGTTTATCTCATCTGCATCCAGTAGCTCATTGTCATAACTTGTAAAGTGAAATGCTTTGTAGGACTCATCGTCCCCTAGCTCTGCGTACTTATACAACTCATAGAAGTGATTACGTCCCATAGGTGTGCCGATAAACAATGCACCACCCTTCTGGTCAGCTAGGGCTGGTCTAAGGATCTGCTCAAAGACCTCCGGTTTCATGTCTGCGTACTCATCCATTACTAGATAGTACAGAGATACACCACGCATGGTTTCAGGTCTGTCCGCACCCTTTAGAGATATTGTAGCACCGTTGATTAGCTTAATCTGTAGGTTATTAATGTGAGCACTTACTATCACTTCCTGAGCTAACTCTAGGAGTGTTTGCCACATAATGTCTCTAGCTTGCCCTTGTGTGGGGGCTACATAGAACACATTACCTTTAGTGGCCTCTAGTGCTTTTACAATAAGTTTCCAAGCAGCTAGCCTAGTCTTACCTGTACGTCTACCGGCGGCTATTACTAAAAATCTAGTATCGCTTACCCATGCTTTCTGCTGCCAATCTAGGAGTTCAATGTTAAGACTAGTCATGTAATAGCTTCTTTAGCTTTTCTATACTGTCTTCATCTACAATATATGTATATTCTATTTGTTCTTGTTCAGTATTACCATCCCAGTTAAGATCTTCCTGCTTGGCTAAGGTTTCTTTGTAGTCTTTGTTATCCATAAGTCCACATCACTGGTGCATCTGTAGATCTAATATCCACATGCACAAAGCCACCGGCTACACCAATCCCTGTAAACCCTAGCTCTATGGCCTTCTTAACTATAGTGTGCCGTTGCACACCGGATGACACAGCTATGTCCGCTGCGATGCCTTGGGCATGAGCGCCAGCCTTAGGCTTGCTTAGTTCTATAGGGTGCTGTGGTGATCTATAGCCGCTAGTGATTACAAAGGGGAACCCACAGGCTTCCCTTAGTTCATCTAAGGCCAAGATTAATTCATCCTCAATCTTATTCTCACCTGTGGCTTGACACACAAACTCTTCTCTAGTGAAGTACTTATACATCTTCAAACTCTCCGTCTATAGGTTCACTAGGTTCCACATCTGTTTCTACAGTGCCGCCTAAACCTGAGATTGTTATGTTTACTGATGATCTGCCTGAGGCTGCATCTTTCTCAAAGTAACTCAAGGGTAGCATACGATCCATCACTAGTTTCCATGCAGCCGCTTGATTCTTATGGTCATCATTAAGTGCAGCATCAAAAATACTGTCAAGTACCTTACGAGACTTAGGGGACGCAAGCATACGAGCTTTATACTCATTAATAATACCAGCGTCACCTTTAGGTCTACCTAGAGCTTTTCTAGAACCTCTAGATTTAGAAGCTACCTCTGTTTTCTTAGGCCTCCCTCTTTTCCTTTTAGCAAGAGTAGGTTTATTATCAACATCCATGTGTATTTTACCTTACTGTCTCTCTAAGAATACAATATCATTATAGCATATTTTTGTGTCCTTGTCAAGTCCTTTTTAGTATTATTCTGTAGTGCTATAAAATACTATAGTAATCAATAACTTGGCTATGTTAGTAAGTGCTCACATTACAGGAGTTTTCTCTAGTTTTCTAATTTCACCTCTGGTGTGCATAAGTGCCTACTATAGATTACGCCAGCCACGCCAGCCCCTCCCCGTCCCCTCTAGCATACCCCAGCCCACTTGTCAACAAAAGAATACAAAAGAATTCATCTATAGCACACAATGAAACACATGTCAACACTTGACAACTAGAGCAGACTATGGTAGCTGCGCCAATGGCTAGCACATGTGGCTAGAGAAGTCAAGAGTAAATAAGTGTTGACAAATGCACAAGAGTGTGAGTGGCGCTGGCAGCCTATAGCATACCCAAGCAACCACATGCAAATGAATTGTATTCATGTCAACATGAGAATGTTTCAGTTTACAAGTCTGCACATCTATCTATAATGGATCACATCAGACACACACACAGAAGGACGAGAGAACATGAGCAGATCAATTACAGTTAAGATTAAATCAGTATACGGTGAGGAAAAGGTGTATCCAGTTTGTGCGGACGCTCAGACATTCGCAGACTTAGCAGGCACACGCACGCTCACTATAGGCACCATAGAGCAGATTAAGAGGCTAGGGTATAAGGTAGAACTAGCCACACAGTCTAAGCTAGCGGGTATATTAGGAGCCTGATTGTAGGTAATAGCCTATTGCACACCAGTAGGCTATAGCATACAATTAGATTCAGACACACAGGAGAACACTATCATGGCTATCAGATTATCAAAAGCTAGCAAAATGCCTTGTCCATCGTGGAGCCTAGAGGCACTAACGACATGCCCAGCTAGCAAGAAGCGAGACGGCACACTAGTAGATGCATGTAAAGGATGTTATGCCACTACTGGTAACTATCGCTTCCCTAACGTGAAAGCACCTAGACTAGAGAATCAGGAGGACTGGAAGCGAGAGGGCTGGGTGCAGGACATGGTGCAAGAGCTAGACAACCACCGTTACTTTCGCTGGTTCGATAGTGGCGACATGTATCACATCAAGCTAGCGCACAAGATGCTAGAGGTTATGGTGCAGACTCCTTGGGTCAAGCATTGGCTACCTACTCGCATGCATAAGTTTGCCAAGTTTACTAGTGTTATCAGTGATATGCAGGCATTACCAAATGTAATTGTGCGCCTATCCAGTGACAGCATACACGGAGAGGTTATAGAAGGTGAGACTACTAGCACTATCATACCTACGCCAGAGCATGCCACAGGCGCTATGACAGTGTGTGAGGCGTACACTAGAGCAGGCAAATGCGGCACATGTCGCGCATGCTGGGACAAAGATACAAAAGTAGTTGCGTACCCTGCACATGGGCGTAGTATGATTAAACTTTTGAACATAGCAGCATAGAGGAGATGGGTACAATGGAACACGAAAGAGAGATTACAGTGCATAAAATAGGTGCAGCAGGGTGGGCCGTGGTGTTAGATGATGGGTTAAACCTTAGCCTACACGCTACCAGTAGTGCGGCACTTGATGAGGCTTTTAGGTGGAGCGAGAGACGTAACCCACCAATCAAGATCACCATAGACTGTAGAGGAGAATAGAGCAATGCGAGTACAAAAAGATTACAGGCCAGAATGGTCAGATGACATAGACAAGGCACA
>Ga0302114_10002384_pt1 | contig 12140 bp, 4 predicted proteins | sample AG5_Surface_MG_FD_203107 | JGI IMG/M metagenome (GOLD analysis project Ga0302114, IMG submission 203107) | Marine microbial communities from Western Arctic Ocean, Canada - AG5_Surface | ecosystem: Environmental > Aquatic > Marine > Oceanic | place: Canada: Western Arctic Ocean | collected...
TAAACCCTAAACCCTAAACCCTAAACCCTAAACCCTAAACCCTAAACCCTAAACCCTAAACCCTAAACCCTAAACCCTAAACCCTAAACCCTAAACCCTAAACCCTAAACCCTAAACCCTAAACCGTCTCGTTCTCGATCGCTTTGTCGCTTTCTTTGTCTCTGTCTTCTTCGTTTATTTCTTCGGAGGGAGGTGTTGTTTTTGTTGTTTCAGAGACGACAAAACTTTGAGGGATGAAAGCGTGTCTTTCGACAATCGATTTCGGATTGAAAACTTCGTTAAACGAAGAAGATAAACATGCGGAGAGGACGAGCAATGTTCGTAGTCGCGCCTCGACGCGACAAAAGAGGGGATATTACATTATAAGCAACATTATATGAAAAGGGGACGAATCATTTGTTGTTCGATGAGACGCGAAATCATGCTGTTTTGGGTGATTTTACATTCATGCGCACGAAACAGTACCAACGGCACCATTCTTCGCACGAAGACCGGCGATGACATCGTGAGGATGTCAGTAATGATATGATCGATGATAATATCTTTAGACCCAATCGTCATTTGGAAGATGAAAATTGTACCTGCGAAATGCGCGTTGGGTCTAAAGATTTTTTTCCACGACGCGAAAGAGCAACGTTCGAGGAGGTGAATAGGGGTATTGGATTATCGTGAGTGTGTGTTTTAAGCGTTTGCTATGGCTTCATATTTTTTTTTGGAACCTTTTGTGTGAAACGCGAAAGAAAGCATGCCTCTTATTAAGATATTCAGGGCGTTCTTCGGTGTGGATGATGAAGAGGACGAGGAAGAACGAGAATGCAATCGAATAAGCGCGCCTTTGAACCCGAAGATTGATTTTAGAAATCGGAAGAGCGCGCGAGAAGAGGAAAACGATTTCGGGATAAATTCAAACGACGGCGACGACGACGAAGAAGAAGAAGAAGAAGGAAAAGAACAAGAAGAACAAGAAGAAGATCAACAAGAAGAAATAGGAACAAGAATCGTCGCTCCCGCGCGACCTTTCTGCGGTTTTGATCTGCGTCGAAAGCGAGCAAGAGATCGCGATGAAGAAGAAGAAGAAGAAGAAGAAGAAGAAGTCATCCCAACACAAGGTCGGGAAAATAACGAACAAACAACGAACAACGAACAACAACAACAACAACAACAACAACCGAAGCGAAAAGCGATATCGCGCGTCCGAATCGAACAGAGAGAGCGAATGACCGCACCGTCGAAAAGTTTAGAGAAAGAATTCAGACATCAGCTGCGAGATTTGTTGGATCAATGTCCGTACTTTTTTTACTTGAGAGACGATGATTTCGGTTGCAGCGGTACCGCCGCCGCCGTTGACAACGGCGAAGACGAAGACAAGGAAACTATTTCGAACGAAAGCGCGGGCAGAGGCAGCAAGGAAAAAACAAAAGGAATGGAAGCGATTACGAATATATTTCGATCCTTTGTCGTGGAACGCGCGATGATTCGATCGTCTTCGTTGTCTTTATTGAAACGCTATTATCTTCTGGATAGTAACAAATCGGGTTGTCTGCATCTCACCAAAAGAAGGACGAACGAACGCGAACATCTTCTCAAAGTTTTATTCGACGTGCCAGACTTTTTCAAGATGACTGCCGTGATCAGCATGCCGAAGGGAGTATCAACTGCGGAAATTCTCTCGTTTACTTTCTTCGCCAAGAAAGCGACGAGAGCGAGAAGAGAGAAGAAAAATGTACGTTTGACGCGAGCTCAAATGTTTAATGTGATTGAAACGTCTTTACTTAGCAAACCGCAATGGCATACGATGACGAGAGAACGCGTCGCGCATTCTGTTCGCGCCTTGGTGTCCAGATTAAACGTGCTAATGCCATCGAGTGGTAAAAGCAAAATGTCGAGATTAAACGTGCTAATGCCATCGAGTGGTACAAACAAAGCGTTACTCGATGTGGAAACTTTGGCATTTTGCGCCGCGTGCGTCGCAAAAATGCCAGTTTTCCCGGCGATGCCTCTTTTTCTCATGAGAGAGAGACAGACATTTCTCGACGAGAATAGGCGCAACAAAAACTGCGTTTCGTGCGCTCCTGATATTCTCGTGCGAGAAAATACGTTCGTATTCATCTCCTTGTATTCTGGTGCGGGAATAACCATCGCAGGTTTGCGGAGCGCGGGAGGTATTCTCGCACTCGCCGTCGAACGCGACAAAGAGAAGCGAAAGATTTTGCGAAGAAATAATCCCGGTGTGAAGATTTTAGACGACGTTTCGAACGTGAACGATGAAGTGATTCGGGAGATTTTCGATAGATATAATGTAGTGCATCTGATAGAGGCAGGCGTTCCGTGTAAAGACGTGAGCGGAGAAAACAATTTCCGGGGGAAGAAACCTTTGGAGGAAGTTTTATTTCCTTTCCTAGAAGTCTTTCGCGTCGCCGATTTGGTAGTTGCCGAGTCGATGAAAAGAAAGACGAACGATTTCGTGGCTCCGCTCGTTTTGATTGAAAACGTCGAGTGCATCGCGAAGCGATGGGACGTGGTCAATCCTCCATACCTCGTCAATCTCATGGAGATGTGCGCTCAGAGAAAAATGGGATACGCGTATCGTCCACTCTCCGCCGAGTCCGCGGGAGGATTGAATCTCTCGCGCACGCGGATTTTTTTCGTCGCGACGCGCTCGAAGGAAATAAATCTCAAACACGTGATGTTATTCGCCGAAGATGAGACCTCGAACATCGAGTGCAAGCGCGAATGCGTATATTCTTGGAATAGAAGTGGTTGTGGACTTTGTTTTCTGTGCATCAACGCGTCTCGAAATGCGCGCGAGGCGAATAGAAATCCATTCGAGCATCAAAAAATCGAGCAAAAATTCCGCTTTCGCGCGGTGAACATTGCCTCTCAACGCTCGGTTGGAAGCGAAGCTACGACGACAGTAACGAACGTCACGGCAACGAACGCGTCGAGTTTAATCTTGGTTGACAAGCTGGGTTTATTTAAACCCGCGTTTGTGAGTCTGGAAGTTCTTTCAAAAATGTTTGGTTTATCCGCGGGAAAGTTTTTTTTTGAAAACGACGACGCGTCGTCGACATCCTCCTATAAACGAATGCTCGGGGATTCCGCGACGTGCACTTTGCCGTATATTCTTGGCCGCGCTTTTGTTATGGATAAAATTTGGAGAGCAAGAGCGTCGCCGTTTGAGAAGAAGAATGGTGAAGATCAGTCTCGTTTTTTCGTTCACATGACGCAACACTACAAAAACGAACGACGTCTTGCGGCGAGTTTGTTTCTGAAGAGGTATGAGCAAAATCATAGATCCAGACAAAATAGTCGAGCGTTGGCAACATTTCCTTCGCAGCACGGAGTGTTCTTACCGACAACTGCGTACGATAAAGATTACGACGAGTCGGATTGGATAGACTTCTTCGTGGACAACATGAAAATTTCAAAAGTCGCGCTTTGCAGTCCCACTCGCGTGGAAAGTCAAGCGTGGGTGAGAATAAGTGACGACGCAATGGACGAGATGGAAAGTGTTCCCGACGCTCGCCTGAAAACGTACCGAACCGTTATGCGACGCGAAGCTCAAAGCGCCGCCTTCATGAAATTAAATGCGCGCGTGCGCGCGGGATTGGGTTTCACGGAAAAAGATGCGATGATCGCGTTGATCACGTTGGTGAAAATTAACAAAGCGAATTCGGCACTTTTCTTTTGCTCTTTTAAAAATACGTGGGCGGATTTTTTCATTCCGGTGCTTCGAATTAAAAAAACAGTTTTCGAACTTGGCGACGCGATCGAAGAAACGTTGGCGAGTGCGTTGGTTAGTGGCGAGTTGTTTAGTTTTGAAGACGCTGGTAATCAAGCGCTTTTTTTCTCAAAGTTACAAGCGTGTGCAGAGGAAGAACCCGGGAGATATTTGCGAGTCGCGCATGCTCGAGCGAAGGAGATTGAAAAGCACATGATTTGATATTTTTTTTGTGAAATTGACGTCATTTTTGTGCACATGTAATATATATCAGCTAAATAAATATTTACACCCCTACGCGACTAATTTTTCGTCAGTCCAAATCGCACTCTTCGTGTCATAACACCATGTTGACGGAAAGAAAACGATACAAGACTGCGACTGTGATGAGTAAACACACTTATTAGGTTATCCAAACGATCGTTAGTCGAATCACGGATGTCTCGCGCTCACGAGCGCGTGACAACGCGAGGGACAGATTTGAAATTTTAACAGAAATGGTTAAAAAACGAGACACGCGCGATCACCACGCATCGCAGACTCGAGCGTGTCGCTTGAACTCGCGCGTGAACAGTCGCTTGCTCCCGCGCTACGAGTTGGTTGAGTGAAAAGGAGATAAAGTACACGAAAAATGCTACGTTTTCTCAGTCTTTGCTTCCAGAATTGGATTCGAAGGAAAGGCAACTTTTTCCCTGGCGTCCGTCGAGAAAACGAGGGAAACGCTTTTTTTTTTAATCTTCAAAAAAAACAAATAATAATACAAAAATAGAACACACAAAAAAAGAGCGTTGTTTTAAACGTCTATTCAATCGAAGCTTTTAGTTGTTGTTACAACTGCCCGAGGTGAGCGATATCATTTGTTCTGCTTTTGCATCGTCTTCTTCTCTCTCTTTTCTTTTCCAGAAAACATCTTCTTTGAGACGATTCTCAAATCTCAGCAACTCATTTCTCATGTTCGGGGTTCTCATGTTCGATCTTTCTCATTCTCATGTTGACCAAAGTGACTTTTCTTTTTACAATTACACCACAATTCACAGAAACTTGTTTCGATGCGAGCGCAGATGCATCAAAAAGGCGAGCTCAAGCGTTTTAAATATACTCCGCCATCGTCACCGTTGCCGACGCAGCAACAGCAAAAAAGGAAACACGATGCGATTACGCAAAACACCACCACCAAAAAAGCCGCGAACTCTGGATTGGACTCTAATTTTGGTGATGATGGTAGTGGTGGTGGTGATGGCGACGACGACGACGACGACGACGACGACGACGACGATGATGATGATGGTGATGATAACAATCCGCAGCAGAATCAAGTTGTGTTTGAACCGGATCAACTCGCTTTGTTTATGAAGCAGCGAGTGGGTGGTTATGCGGTTCCGTCGTTTCTTAACGACGTTCTCTGCGAAGATCGTCGCGGTCCTGTGCAAGGAACGAATGAATGGCACGTGTCTCGTCTGGAGAAAATTACGGCGTCAAAGTTGCATGATCTTTGTCATTCTCCTATTGCCGGCGCGTCGAATCAATTCGGCGAAGAAGCAAAGGCGCACGGCACGAAGCACGAAGGAAAGGCGCGAGAAGTCTGGGCTAAACTCAATAAAAAAAAAGTGTATATTCCGCCTGCTATTTCTGCTGGGGATGAAGAAATAATTGGGATCCCCAAGTACTGCGATGTCCGTAAAGCGCTGTCCGCCTCCGCCGACGGCATCACGAACGACGGTGACTTGATTGAGATAAAAGCCCCGTATCTGGCGGAATGGACAAACATCGTTAGAAATCCGCAGAATATACCGGAGAGATACACGTATCAAATTCAGTTTTCGCTCCACATTTTAAATCTTAAGAAGTGTCATCTCATTCGCTACCTTCCGCCGAGAGGAAATGCAAATCAAGAAGTTCCGATGAACGAAATCGATGGTGACTTGGTTGTGACAACTATACTGCGCGATGAGAATTTTTTTGCTACCTGGTTAGAGGTTGCCAACTGTACCATCGGTCAACTCGTGAGCAGAGAAGCGCAGACGCTCATGAACAAGAAAAAGTACATCATCCCTCTTAATCAAGGTGGTTATGACGAGTTTCGTTCGCTCCTCGAGCAAATCGAAAAGGTAGATTTGAAAGCTGGCGATAGCTTCCGTTCAAAATTTTCAAAAATTAAAATTAAAAAAAAAAAAAAAAGCCAAATCAGTAGCTTTGACAAAGAAGATTGGCACTCCGATGCGTTTTTGCTTGTTTTCAGAGCTCGAGACGATTTTGAAGCGCTCACGATGAACGTCGCGCGAAAGTATCTCTCGAATGCAGCCAAGGAGTCTCGTCGTGTTGGTGTCGTGTCGACGATTCAAGTTTTGTCTTGTTGTAACGACGGGTTTCATCCGGGCAAGAATTTTGCCTATGGCCGCGAAACTCATCGTGAATTCTCCGAGACTGTACACATTTTGCTCGACGAGTTTTATGATATGGCTGGTACGCGCGTTGGCCTTTATAAGGAGGTGTGCGTGCTCGTGTGCAATTTTTTACAAGTTGGTCTTGTTATGCGGTTTCTGAGCAGCAAAAACGAGGCATGGATTAAGGAGCACGTTACGAGCGAGGTTACCGAGGAGGGGGTGTCTTTCCCACAAAGCGAGCACTTCAAACTCAGCAACAAAAACGAGCAGAAGAGTACGAAGTTTTTTTGCATATCCAGAAAAACAGTAAAGAAACTTGCAAAGAAGCGAGTGAAGGATTTTGCTTCGTTGGTTCTGCCTGCTGCGTTCGAGTTGCATTTGCGAACGAGTGTCGCGTCTAATCTGTTATCTGATCCGAATACTTTGGACACCGTGTTCGCGTTACAAATGCCACACCCGACAGCGCACATGTACGAAGGCAACTCCGTCGACAAAGAAGACTACCACAAAGCCGTGTTGAAGAACTTCATCGTCGAAGAACTTAGAACACGTCAGCTCGAAATTCTCCCACGCCGGACGTGCGCAATCACTAACGAGCAAAAAGCAAACGTTCGAAAAAAACTCGAACTTTTCGTTGCGCACATGAAAAAGCTCTCCGACGACGACAGCACATCCGCGAAATTTAAATTGGATGATGAACAGATTAAAGTCGTCGAGAAGAATGTGAAAGAAGTTTTGGCTGGATACTCGACGTTGGCGGTGGTTGAGCCGTGTCGAACCGGCAAAACGCGCATTACGCTCGCGTTGGTGTGTTTGTTCCTCGATGTGTTCCTCGACCGCGTCTGCGAGCAGCAACGCGAAAAAGCGCAAGTGTTGTTTGTGTCTTCCGTTAGCGCGAGTGCGTTTCAGAGTGAAGTCTCAGGTTTCTGTGCCGCGTTTGCGAAGATTGATGGCATTCAGAATCTGTGCAAGCGCAGCTTCGAAAATCGGACCGTCTTCAAAACGATGACGAGTTTGCAGACCTCGTCCGAACAGCTCGTTGCTACTACCAGTTACGCGATCGTTGTAATTGACGAAGTGCACGAGACGTACTCGTTGTCGCAGGGATTAACAGGGATTTCCTCTTATTTTCAAATCGCGAGTGATTTGCGCGGCGCGTTGAAGATTTGTGTGAGCGGAACACCACTCGTGCACGGTATCCGCGATGTTTTTTTCTTGGGACGCTTGTTAGGCTTTGATTTCTCTGAGTGGAAAAATGACGAAAATACTTTTGTGAGTGATTGCGCTTCGCACGTTGACAGGTTGCTCATGGCTGGCGTTGCCGATGATCCGAACGCTCGGAGCGCGTTGGCCATGTTGGAGAGGACTTTTTTCACTCCGTGCGTTGCGCGTGTGCAAGATCCTCTCCGCGTGAACAACAAAATCGTGTTCGAGTTTGATCAATCGTGGTTTCCCGCTATTAACGATGACGGTGATGGCGATGATGATATTGGGGATGGCGATGATGATAATGGGGATGGCGATGATGATATTGGGGATGGCGATGATGATAATGGGGACGGCGATGATGATATTGGGGATGGCGATGATGATAATGGGGATGGCGATGATGATATTGGGGATGGCGATGATGATATTGGGGATGGCGACGGCAAAAGTTTTAAAGCGCCTTACGATTCCACTACTCTTTTTCTGGATACGAAATGGAAATCAAACGAGTATTTCTTACGGGCATACTGCTCGCGTCTCTACGGCGCGCACCCGCAACTCGCTTTGAATTTTCTATATCAGCACCTGTCGGACGTTGAAGCCAAGTTATCCGCACTTGGCGTTCCGCCTCTCAATATCCACAATAACGATGCTGGAAATGATGATGATGATGAAAATGATGATGTTGATGACGATGATGATAGCGATGAGTCCGACGTTGACTTAAACGATGATAATGAAGGTGATAATAATGATAATATGATAAATGACGATGATAATAACGATGATGCTAATAATGAACAAATTGAGTTGTTGAACAACGCGCACACGAAATTGTTGAAATTGATTTGCGACATTCAGCAAGCGCCAACGGCTTCGCTCTCAGATTCTTACGTCGCTCCGGCACAAATGGCGTACATCGTCGAAGCCGTATGCGAACACCTTACAGCCGAGCGCAAGGTTGTTATAACGTGCGAATATCTCTCCGCGCTTGAGAAATTTCGACAAATTCTTGTGCACAAGATTCCAGCCTTACAAACGGATTCAGATTCTACGGTGTTGTTTGATGCAGCGCACTTCGCATCTGCAACGAGACGAACGGAAGTTCTCGCGCACTTCGCCAATCCCAAAAGCAAACTTCGTGTTCTTTTCGTGTCGTCTTCGATTGGAAGCGCTGGCGTTAGTTTTAACGTCGCGCACGAGCTGATTATTATGCAAGTTGGTTGGAAAGCGTCGCTGGAGGCCCAAATGTCGCATCGGTTAAGTTCGCGAGATTCAAACGATTCCAACGACGATCGCCGCGTGACGACGCTTGTGACGAGTCTTGCTGATTTTATTCGCCTCATAAACTTCTTGGTATATGCCGAGGTTGCAGTTTTGTGCAAATTGGGTAGCGTTGTTTGCAGTGACGAACGTTTTAACACGCGTTTGCGCGTGCCTTGGTTTTTGACCCGGTTGAACGAAACGAAAGAACAAGACTGTACTGCCTTCTTGCGCGCTTTCTTCAAAACTTCCTTTGTTGCTGCTCGCGCCGGCAGCCACATCGTCAAAGTCACCGATAAAACACCGGAGGGAAATACCGTTCGGTTGGAAATGAGCGACGATGTCGTTCGAGAGATGCTGAATAGGACTTCACTCTCCGCACTCTCCACCACGTCCCGTCCAGCGAAGCATTTTGCCGGGAGAAGTCGATCTGTCCGCGGAAACGGTAACCGAGCTTCATGCTTCGGTGCAAACGGAGGAAGAGCGGCAACACGTCAGGCAGGACAAAAGAAAAAGGATATCGATAGCACGTCGCTCGCCATTCGACTACCGCGGTCGCACGACGGCAAAGCTGAAACGAAGATTAAAGCAGTACTTGACCTACTTACAGGATCTACCGCCAGACAAAATGATGACGCGATTATTGGTGCGCACATGTCTTTTGTCGACGAAGCATTAAAACCTCACTTGGTCGAGTTTTCCGCGTTGCCAGCAAACACATCCGGCAGAGAAGTTGTTGGACTTTACGTAGATGACATAGTCGGCTCCCGAGACTACACGTGCGAACGAACGAACGATAACACGTACGATTGGTATGCCCAGTTCGTGTGCGCTGAGTCGCATTCTTTCCCGAACGAAACAATCAAGAAGCTCTTTAACGAAAAGAAGGGAACGAATCGTAAGTGTGGTCCGGAAAGTGCATTTCTTCGTCCTTCGATGACGGATGCGGCTTTGTTGTTGCTGTGTGAATCCACGGGTTACAAGTTAGTCTCTTCTTTTCGCAGTAACATGGCGTTTCTGAGTTTGCAGCAGGACGTTAAAATCTTTTGCACGCCCGCTGGGGTAGCGTTTGATCCCGTTTCTTCTCAGCTCTTTCTTCTCGACGTTCACGTCGAGTCAATGCTCGTGCCCGACGGCGCGCTCGACTCTGCGCGCGAGTCTCTTCTCGAGAAACGGACGGATTTAATATATTCGCTCGAAATATTCGGACTTGAGCGCGGCATTTTGGTCGACGTCGGCTTCGACTGCACTTCTTCAGTTCCGGTTCGGACGATGCGTTTGGTGTACGTTACACGCGACTCGACCTTTACCGTGTTCGGAGAGAAAGAAATGAGAGAAAATGAGAGAATACTTACTCCTGCCGAGTACGTGAGGATTTGGGGGCGATTAGGAAGAGAAAAAAATGAGCTTTGATTGAATTGTAGTGTAAAATATTTCAGTCTCACCAAAACTTTCTTCTCTTATATTGTCTCGGTTCTGGTTTACCCTGCTTTTTGGCCATCGCGCGGTACCGAAATTTTTGTCTCTGCTTGTCCTTGCACGACTGGCAATTCCAAAACTTTTCGCCAAATACCGGATCTGTTTGTGCGGATATCCCGCCGCGGTCTATGCCTCTTGTTACTTTGCACTTCTCGCAGAAGTTGCCTTCGTCGAAATTCTTCTTCTCGATAGCCTTCGTTCGGCATCCAGGACAGCACGATTTCCCGCTCCTGTCGTCGTCATCTCTCTTCGGGAACACATACTTTCGTCCTTTAATCGGCTTATCGCAACCCGCGCACTTTTCGTTCAACGCCTTCGTTCGGCATCCTTGACAACACGATTTCCCGCTCCTGTCGTCGTCATCTATCTTCGGGAAAATATATCTTTGTCCTTTAATCGGCTTATCGCAACACACGCACTTTTCGTTCAACGCCTTCGTTCGGCATCCTTTACAGCACGATTCCCCGCTCCTGTCGTCGTCATCTCTGTTCGGGAAAATACATTTTCTTCCTTTAATCGGCTTATCGCAACACACGCACTTTTCGTTCAACGCCTTCGTTCGGCATCCTCGACAGCACGATTCCCCGCTCCTGTCGTCGTCATCTCTGTTCGGGAAAATATATCTTTGTCCTTTAATCGGCTTATCGCAACACACGCACTTTTCGTTCAACGCGTTCGTTCGGCATCCTCGACAGCACGATTTCCCGCTCCTGTCGTCGTCATCTATCTTCGGGAAAATACATCTTCTTCCTTTAATCGGCTTATCGCAACACACGCACTTTCTCGTCTTCACATGCTTCTCGTCGACCGGATCGCTCATCTCTTTGTCTTCTTCCTCTTCTTCGTCTTCCTCTTCTTCCTCGCCGTCGTCTGGTTCGCTCTCTTCCTCTTCTTCCTCGTCGTTGACAGGCTCCTCCTCCTCCTCCTCCTCCTCCTCCTCCTCCTCCTCCTCCTCCTCCTCCTCCTCTTCCTCTTCGTTTTTCTTCCTCCCTTCTCGACTCTTTTCGCGTGCCATGCCAATGCTAAACGGCAAACACTTGCCGCCGCAATTGCCGCCGCTGCACATGTTTTCCCACTTGTCTTTATCGCGTGTGCGTGTTTTTATCTCTTATTGTGGCTCTCTTTACCTCGGAATTTTTTTTTACCTCGTTTAAAAAGCGAGCGTTTTTTTATAATAAGATTTTTTGAGACAAGACAAGACAAGACAGCTACAAATTTACAAAAATCTCTGGTGGATTATCCTTGACGTATTCGCGTACGCCAAAAAAAAAAAGGGGTGTATTTACTACAACGATACTCTGTTGGCGTCAGAAATCCATCCGACGTTAAAATGCTTTCGTTCACGCTCGACTCAGGCCAAGTAAACACCATGGAGGGATGTAAAACATAAAGACGCATCAAGAGTCGAGTTTTTAATGTGTACATACGTGTTTAGGGGTTTATCCTCGTGGCTCTCGCTGCTGCTCACCACTTCCCCTGCCTTCCTTTCCACGCGTCATCACCTTGTCATCCACACCCCCTCTTGATGTAGCCGGTTCTACGGATTCTTCAAGTTCTCGTGATGATCGTATACGTCCTTCTCCCGCGTTCGCCCGGCGCGTATACTTCCGTGTCTCAGAATTTTCCTTCGCATATCTTGCGCCGGTGCGCTCAACGGTTTTTCTTTCTTCTTCCCGTGTCTCGCATCGACTCGCTCGCACCTCTCATGGTATCGTACCTCGAGAGTATATCAAATGAAAATGTAGGGGATTTTTACACCCTACACTCTCTCCTCAAAGCTCTAATCTATCCTCGGATAATCTCTCGATTGTTTATCGCTAGTACACGTTTTACTTAACTCACGTTAGGGGTGGTATTTATTACAAGGTACAGTACAATAGAAAAAATCGACAGACAGAGCCCACCTCGTTATTTTAGGAAGCACAAACTGCACAAAACCACGTTTTCTTCTTCACTCATCTATCTCTCCATCTCTTCTTATTCGATGATTGGTGTAAAACGTCGAAGATGCGTACATCTGCTCTTCTTTATATGCGTGCTGGTTGCGATATCATCCTTCTCTTCCTCGTTCACGATTCCTGAGG
>Ga0302114_10002390_pt1 | contig 12120 bp, 19 predicted proteins | sample AG5_Surface_MG_FD_203107 | JGI IMG/M metagenome (GOLD analysis project Ga0302114, IMG submission 203107) | Marine microbial communities from Western Arctic Ocean, Canada - AG5_Surface | ecosystem: Environmental > Aquatic > Marine > Oceanic | place: Canada: Western Arctic Ocean | collected...
TGTGGAGGGAGGGGCAACAAATGTGAAATGTGAGTTATGGAAGAAAAGTTTCAAGTCAAAGCCAAAACTGGGGACGATGGATGAGAGCTGGAAGATGGAATGTTTGGTGGGGTTGGGAAAGGCTGAGTGAATATCAATAAATGGTAAACCCTGTAGGAGATCTGCAATCGATTATTGGCATTGTTCTCAGAAAATAAAAACGTCTAAAACGGGACCATACCTCCAGCTGTGAATGGGTCAGTGCATTCTCGTCGTTCTTATTGCCGTACTCGTCATCCCGACAATCCCCCTCAACATGCTTGCTCGATCTACATCAACCATCCGAAAGTTTAAAAATTTATCCTCCTCAATGAGACTCTCAACATCCCCGAGTTCAATTCAAAATGTAACCGTAGACCGCCCGCCCCCTATTTCTCCTCCAACAAACCACCTATCCCCCTCCTATGCGGATTTCTACACCGCCACGGCCAGTGGCACTGGCTCCCAAAATACTTTGTCTGCAGTGGTCTCCCAGCAGCAATCCTTGTCCGGTGAGATCTTCTCGTTGACGAATTCCACCTTCAACCTGCGATCCCCTTCCCAGCTCTCATCTGCCTTGTTCCCAAATTCCCCCAAGGTGAGGTTTTCCACTACTGCCCGGCAGCGCATTAATTCCTCGTCTCGTTTCTTCCCCCCCCCCCCCCCCAATTCCGATGAGTTACGCTCAACTAAACCAACCTTCTTATTATCTTATCTTATCGCAGCAATCCGTCACAATGGAAAAGATCGACTCCCTTGCCGGAGCGGGCAATCCTCTCGCGGGTAAAATATTCAAGTGGAAGCGGTTGGAGCAGCGAGCCAAGGTGAGTTTCAATTTCCAGTTTCATTTCGTTCATTAAAAAGCCTACTCACACACCACATTTAGAAGCTCAAATCGTACCAACAGCGGTCGAACGATCAGAACCGAAGAACAGCTACCCGCTCCTTCTCAACGAACAGCGGTGTGGAGTTCGACGACGACATAAAACAACCAATAATAAACAACAATTCCCCCAACCTCCCCAAGGTTGCCCCCCGCGAGCCCCTCCTCCTCGTGGACGCGTCGGCTTACATTTTCCGCGCCTACTACTCGATGCCGCCGCTGCACCGGAGCGACGGTACCCCCACGGGGGCTGTGTTGGGCTTCACAACAATGATAAACCGGCTGGTGCTAAACAAGCTCTTGAACGGCGAGCAGCCAAGGCTAGTGCTGGTGTTCGATGCGAAGGGGAAGAACTTTAGGCATGAATTGTACGGCGATTACAAGGCGAACAGGCCGCCGTGTCCGGTTGATTTGGTTCCGCAGTTCGAGTTGGTCAGGCAAGCAGGTGAGTGAGCGGGCGAAGCAGGACGTTTCTGGATTTTCGCTTTGCACAAAAAGATGCGCTTGGGATAACTAGCTAGCCACCGTGTCCAATTTTGAGTGGTTTAAGAAGTTGTTTGGTGGAGTTGGGGGTGATTCGGTGCTCAGCTCAGTGCTTCGCCGAGTTTTAGTTTTTTGAGTTTTCCCTTGGCGTGCCTGAACAATGCCTGAGCAACACCCACGCACAAAAAGATGCGCCTGGTTACTAGCCACCGTGTGTCCAATTCTGAGGGTTTAAAGGCATTGTCGGTTTAGTGAGTCGCCTTTTTTTTGCCTTTTTTTGCCTTTTTTGAGTTTTCACATTGACGTGCAGATGGCTTGTTTTGGACCGTCCTTGAGCAACCCTCTCTCACAAAAAGATGCACCTGGTTTAACTAGCCACCGTGTCCAATTCTGAGGGTTTAAAGGCATTGTGAGTTGGAGTTACGATCGATCCAGTGATTCGCCCTTTTTCAGTTTTTTTTAATTTCACACAACGCGCACTTGACCCTGATCTGGACCGTCCCTGAACAACCCCCTCCCACAAAAAGATGCGCCAACCCCAACCCGCCACAGTGTCCAATTGATCGCGTCTAAAACCTCCATACGTTGGAGTTACGGCCGATTTAGTGAGTCGCCTTTTTTTGCCTTTTTTTAGTTATCACATTTGACCTCCACATGCCTCCTTTCGGACCTTCCACAGCCATCCCCCTCCCACAAAAAGATGCGCCAACCTCAACCCGCCACCGTGTCCAATTGATCGCGACTAAAACCTCCATACGTTGAAGTTACGGTCGATCCAGTGATTCGCCCTTTTTTAAAGTTTTTCTCGCTTCAATGGCAAAGACGGCAAAAATCCACTACCTACCCAATTCGAATTCGTTTGGCGCACTTCCTCCCCCCGTGCTCCATTAAAAATGCGCCTCGCACCAGCAGCAGGAAGACGCAGAAGGAGTACAATAGCGTTAAGGAGGTTTGGCCGTTGCGAAGAAGGTGAGCGCGAGCGAAATTGCTACATGGCTACATCCACTACTGAACCAACCTACTCAACTATTTTTGGGGCAGCTCCCACGCTTTATTCTCATCTGCGAGACGGTTGAAAAAATCACCCCTGGGAATAAATATGCTCGATTCTTTCAAATCCGATTCTGACAATGAGGAGGAGGGGGGCGCGCACGAAGCAGTTGTAACAACCACCTCCACCGACACCGAAACCACAATAACAACAACCAACACGACGAAAGCTGGCGCACGGTACAAAACCAGCTACTTCTGCAACGCCTCCTGCAATGCAAGGCGCCGTCAAGTCTACCAGCGAGTGAAACAGAATTGCGAGTCTTGCACAAAAACATACTCCTCCTCAACCGGTGCATCCAGGAGCCTTGGGCTGGAGACGGACCCACAAGTTTTGATGACTTGAGAAGTGTTGAATATTATAATATTTAACACATCATATCATATCTACTTAATTCACTTCTTCCACAGCGTAACAATCCCCCTGTTCCGCGATTGACACCCGACCTTCGCCCTCACCTCAGCCTCAACGTAATCCCCTCCCTTCTCCTCTTCGCTCAAAAAGTACTGCGCGTTGGGCCAGTTCCAGTGCCCGCACGCGTCCACCGTCACCACACTCTCATACAAACTCTCCACGCTCACCCAAAACGGTGCGAATTTGTACTTTGCGGTGTCCATAATATTGACCGAATCAGAATCGCTGTTGTAAGCCACTATCGGGCTCCAATGGCCGCCCCCAGGCTGTCCGATTTCACCCCGCCTGAAGTTCACCAAGACTCGCCCCCCCTCCCCCTTCATTCCCTTCTCAATCGCCTCAACGATTATCGCTCGGAATTTGTCTACATCATAATCGGCTGGGTTCATCAAATGCATGTTGATTCTGAACTTCTCCCCCTCCCCCCCCCCCCCTTCGTCAGGAACCCCGCCGTTCAAATGGCACTGGAGCACAGTGGTGATTTGCGCCAAAGTGGTCCCGTAAGGAAACATCATCACGCCGTCTAAACCATTCACTTCGTCCGTAAGAATCGCATTTAGATTCGTGCACGGGCCAAACACGTCGCTCTGTGTTGCGTACTTGTACGGACGGTACACAGCATCCACCGGCATATCGGCATGCTGAACGTCCATTTCGTGCTTCAAACTGTTGAGGATCGTGGCCACGCTGCTTATGCCACAGTAGGCCTGATTCTTCTGAACGTCGAAGCCAAAATACAATTCGTTGATTGTGTGTATGGTATTCCGCGAATCTAGAGCAAAATGAGCGAGCCAAACGAATTGAAGGGTTAGTTGTGACAGCTTCGCTTAGCTTCGCTTGCTGCTCGCTTCGCTTCGCTCACCTATCAACGCCGAATTCAATTCCGTGTTGTTGCTATACAACAAACCCCCCCTCTTCAGCATCTTGACCGCCTCGAAATAAGTCCCAGTTTCCATATTTGGAAGGTTGAACCGTTTATAGTTGGTCTCTTTCACAACACTCCCCCCCAGGCACTTTCCGTCGAACACGTGGGTGTTTTCGCAGTAGCACCGTCCACTTCCATGTACGATGAAACCCTCTACGTGAAACCCGTCCCACATGCTCCTATCCCCATTCAGAGGTTGACGTTTGCTCAAACAGGCGTTTCCACAATGCATTATCTGCTCTTGAACACCACCGTCGTTGTCACCGTTCCCCTCGAACATGCGGATCTCCCGCCCTCCCTGTTCCTCCGAACACTCTCCAATTAGCGCCGCATCTAGGGGGACAAAATCGTACCTGTCGTAACTGTCGGTTTCAACCGTTGTTTCCGTTTCGCACCTTCCGAACACAACATTTGTGTTCTCACAGAAGCAACGACCGGAAGTTGGATTCACTATGAACCCTACGAGGTTGAAGTTATTCCACACGTCATCATCATCATAGTTGAGAGGATCATTATTTTCAACGCAGGCTGCTGCGCATTTTTCTACCTTGTTGAAGGATTCATTGTCTCCATCCCCTTCAAACATTTGCAGCTCTACCGATTCTGCGGACTGTCCACACTCTCCATCGAGCACCTTTGTATACAGGAAAGGCGGAGAAGCGAATGTTGGTGTGGTGGTGAGTGTTGGGTCGTTAATGTTGGGGTTTCGAGAATTTCCTCCTCCCAACAACGACGCAAACACGAATCCAAGAGCAAACCCAAAAAAGCCTATTGTAGAGAAGAGATAGACTTTGATTGGGGAGCTCAAACTTGTGTGTGTGTTAACACTCGCCGGCTCGAGGGCAGAAGCCTCCACATCATTCAATTCAGCCTTATCGTATTTCATGGGAAAATGAGGGCTCAATCACTCAATGCTCACTCAACACGGCTCAAGAAGAAATAGCTCCCTGCAAAAGGAAATTTAAATTTTTATGAATTAAACCTTCCACCGCGAGGATGGCATGGCCAAGAGCAACGCATTATAAGCAACTCAACAATAGTTGATAGATTCCATTCCATGCCGAAATTAGACCAGGATTCCGCTGATGACATAGAAAATGATCATGATCATGAGAAAAATTCTCATTCTCCTTCCTCGGCATTTGCCCTAACTGAAACCAAACAACATTCATCCACCTCTCCAGTTCCTCACCCATCCACACTCACACCCCCACCCCCGGAGCCGGAGGAAGACCACGACAAGTTCATCACGGAGATCATGTCCCTCCTAAACCAAGAGAAGCTTGAGGAGCTAAAACGAGCGTTTGAGCAGAATGATGATGAGGGCCTCGAGCTCAAAGAGTTCATTCACGTCATGGCTAACATAATGAGAATGGACGAGAACCTCTATACCCAAGAGCAGTTTGCTGCTAATCTCATTGAGTTCTTCGATCAGGTTGACATCAATGGCGATGGGTCGATGGAGTGGGAAGGTGAGCGAGCGAGCCTAGCTGTGAGCGAAGCGAGCCAGCAACACCATACATTAGTTGTGACTAGCGAGCTGTGAGCGAAGCGAGCCAGCACCAGAAGTTTTTGAGGTGTGGATTTACTTAGAATTGTGTCGGGGGAGACCCACGAAACCCCCCTTCTCCGCTGCGCTCGGCTTTCCGCTGCGCTCGGCTAATGGACGCTCGGTTCGCAGCTCTTTACCCACTCCTAACCCATCCTGACCCACTCTTGCCCTCGCTCTCGTTCTCGTTCTCGTTCTCGCTCTCGCTCTCGCTCTCGCTCTCGTACGTCTTTGAAAATACGCCTCGCTCCGCTCGGCGCTCCGCTCCGCTCCGCTCGGAAAATCCAGAATTCACATCTTTCATTGTGGAAATGGGAATGTCGAGCTCGGACCACAATCCTGACGCCATCCAAAAGTACTGCCACTCTGGCGAAAAGGAGACTGGCAACCACAACTCCTATATCCACAAGATTTACTACTTTCCCAAAATCGACACGCTCGCTGTGATTGATTGCGACAGCAAGTTTTTCAGCATTTACAATAGTAATATGGAGCATCTCACGACAATCAAAGTCACCGGAGGGGAGGCGAGAAGCGTTGCGTACATAGACGAGCACAACCAGTACGCGGTCAGCTCTACGGATTTGAGTTTGAGCTTCTACGACGCGCATAACTTTACGTTTGTGAAGCAGTTCCGAACACCAGGTGCGTCTCAAACAATGATTTTTTTTAACAATATTTGCGTGCACGTGCCCCTGATCTGAACCGTCCCTGAACAATTTTTTAACATCACTTCCATACCATACTTATCCCCAAACCTTAGCGCAAAACACAACCTGCATGTGCTGGATCCCTTCGAAGAAAATTCTAGTTACTGGCGATACGAAGGGCGGAGTTCGTGCCTGGGATGTGGTTGACATGGAGGAGGTGAGTGAGCGAAGCGAGCTAGTTTTGAGGAAGACGCGAATTAGAATTTTAGATGGCGTGTTTTGGACCTTTCTTGAAAGAAAAGCTTTGCGCAAAAAGATGCGCCAGGCCAAATCCGCCACCGTGTCCAATTTTAAAAGTCATATGATGCTATGCGTTGGAGTTATGGTTGGATTAGTGATTCGCCTTTTTTTGCGTTTTTTTGAGGTTTCACATTGGCATGCAGATGGCGTGTTTTGGACTGTCCCTGAACAACCCCCTCGAATAAAAATATGCGCTTGGTTGAACCCACCACCTTGTCCAATGTTGAGTGTCTAAAACTTCCATACGTTGGAGTTACGTCGATCGCCTTGTTTGTTTGTTTGTCTGTCTTTTTTTGAGTTTTCCCTACAACCTTCTTCCACTCAATTCGTATTCCTTTTGGCTCACATCGCTCCACTCGCCTCCCCATACTCCATTAAAAATGCGCTTCGCTCCGCTCCGCTCCTCTCCGCTCCGCTCCTCTCCGCTCCGCTCGGTGCGCAGGCGTTCGAATTTGGATTTGGAACGAACCACCACTACGATCCTTCCTCTCGATCCCATAAGCACCGAGATATAGTGTTGGATGTGATTGAGCTGGAGGGGCTAGATATATTGGCGAGCGCTAGCATCGACCGGACAATTCGCCTGTGGGACTTGACCACTGGCAAGCACCGTCGAACACTGCTGGGCCACGCGAAGGGGATCCGAAAGGTTAGTGAGCGAAGCGAGCGAGCCTTGAGGAAGACGAGAGACAACTAAATTTACCCACTCTTTCGCTCTTCCTTCATTAAAAATGCGCCTCGCTCCGCTCGGCGCTCCGCTCGGCGCTCCGCTCGGCGCTCCGCTCGGCACTCCGCTCGGCGCTCCGCTCGGCGCTCCGCTCGGCGCTCCGCTCGGCACTCCGCTCGGCACTCCGCTCGGCACAGTTATCCTATTCCTCGGAGTACAGGTTCTTGATTTCCGTCGGGTTCGATTTCGACGTCTTCGTGTGGAACCCATACGTTGCGAACCTCATCCTCAGGCTGCACGATCACGGCTGCAGTCTTTGCGGCGTGGAGATCATACCCCACACGCCGATTATGATCACGGCGGACATTGAAGGCAGCTTCAAAATTTGGGACATCAGAAACTTCAGCTGCGTTCAAACGTTCAGGACCGAGGAGAAGAAGGTTAGCTCGTTCTGCGGGTTCGTGGCTATTCACAGCAACAAGCGGTTGGTGGGTGTGGGGCGGAAGCTGACGTTCTTTGACTACGAGAAGATCGAGCAGCCAAAGTTGACTGACGAAATGCCCATAGTCACCGCGCTGTACAACCCAACAACATTCACGTTCATCACCGTTAGCAACAAGTTTGTCAAGATCTGGGATGCGGCGAAGGGTGAAGTTTCGCGGTGAGTGAGAGTGAAACTGAGAACGCAACAAAACACAAACACAACTAACAAAATTGCTCGGTTCGGTTCGGTTCGGTTCGGTTCGGTTCGGTTCGGTACGGTGCGGTTGCTCGATTTCGCAGGGTCTACAGGAACTTGAGCGACACTGACATTACGGCAATGTGCTTAGATTTCAGGCAGAGAAAGTTCATCCTGGGGGACCACAATGGGACGTTGAACTGCTACGATTTTCTGAACGGGGCCAACATGAAGGATTTTGCGTACGAATCTTGCGACGGGAAGGCGCACAGCACGGAGATCTCCAAACTAGCCTACTGCGATGAGCACGCCACAGTAATTTCGGTCTCCTGGGACCTCTCAATATGCATCCACGACGAGTCCGAGGCTGAGGAAGGAATTTTGTTGCGGAGAATAACAAACTCCCACCGGGCGGACATAACTGCGTTGGCTTACTCTTCAGAATTGAGTTTGATCGCCACCGGCTCCGCGGACAACATCATCAAGGTGAGCAGCGAAGCGAGCCACAGCAAGCACAACGCAAACTCACCCACTTTTTCGCGCAGGTCTGGGACTACGAGTTCGTTCGGCTCGAAGCCAGCTTGTATGGCCACACTGCTCCGATCACGTGCATATTCTTCCTTCAACCCTTTCCGGCGTTCCTGGCCTGCGACACCAGTGGAAGCGTGTACCTCTGGGCGACTAGGCCGAGCAGGCAGAAGAACAAAATTCTCACAAGGTGGAAGCACAGGCCGAGCGTTAAAAAGGGGGGGGGTGGCGCTGGTGGTGGAGGGGGGGGAAGGGGTGGGGGGGCGGCCGTAACTTGCATGGCGAGCCAGTGGAAGTACGCCGAGAAGAAAGTTGTTAGCAAAGAGGAAATACTGGGGAGAAGGGGTTCGTTTCAGGTGGTTAAGCCCTATCTCGATGACGAGGAAGCACCCCGCAAGAATACACCGAAGATTGATCGGCACAGGCAGGAGAGGAAGGACCAAGACGAAGAAGAAAGTGAGGAAGAAAAGAAGAGGTGAGTCTCACTCCATTAACTCTCTTCGCTCCTTCTTCGCTCACCACCCCCCAGCTTCGCCGAAACGATGCTCAACACCAACGAAAGCCACAACTCCGATGCTTCTCGGTGGATGGACAGGCTGAAAAAGCTCACCAAGTCCCGTCACAAAAAGCTCGAGAAGGACGACGAAAAGGTCGTCGAGGAGTACACCATCTACGCCGGGGACGAGCGGGGCAACATCGTCGTCTGGGACATCCTGCCCATCCTCAACAACTTACAGAAGCAGGTGAGCGAGCGAAGCGAGCGAGCCTGAGGGCTGCAGACGGCTACATCCACCACCACTGAACTAACTAAACCTACTCAACTATTTTTGCTCGCTCTCTGCACTCGTGCTTCACTTCGCTCGGCGCAGTACGGCTACGAGTTCAGCCCAATGGAGCACACGGTCGAGGTTGGAAATGCGAAGAGGTTTATAAATGTTGATGCGGGGTCGAGTAATGGTAATGGTGGGGCTAAATCTGGCACGACAACCACCTCCACGGCGACAACCACGACTGCACCGTCAGGCGAAACGAAAATCAACGCAGTCGTCGACCAAGTTGCGGTGACGAAAACCTGGAAGGCACACTCGGACAGCATTAACAGCCTGCAAATAATAGAATTCCCACCGTCAATTTTAAGCGCCGGCAACGACAGAATGGCCAAAATCTGGGAGATGGACGGGGCGACCAAGGGCATTCTGAGGCAGGGGGGGACGGCAAACAGAGTCTGGAACTTTGACTACGATAAGAAGGGAACGCGCGACGAGAAACTGCGGCTGGGGGGGGAGATTATGGAGGAAGTTCTGGAAATGGGGAAATTGGTGCTGGAGAGCGGGAGCGAGGAGGAAGAGGAGGAGGAGGAAGGGGGGATTATGTGGGGGTTACGGGAGGACGAGGATGAGGGCGAGGGGGGGGTGGAAGAGAGCAAGGCGGTTTTTAGAAAGACGCCCAAGAGGGTGCCGGTCGATGCGAGGACCGTAGGAAGGAAAATGAGAAGGAAATGAAATTTTGTCTTGAAAAAAAATTCTTTCAAAAAGATGTTCACAAAGGGAACTACAGTACTCTTGCAGTGTGCGTAGTAAGTGCGTAAGTAAGAAATATCATGCTCTGTTTGTTTAAATCTACCATGGCAAAACGGGATTTTTCTTCTTCTGGACGACGACCTCTGCCCCCCCTTGCTGCTTCCTAGCTTGATTTTTCTGATATTTGTTAATAACTCCCCTGGCTTTCTCCTCTTCCTTCCTCTTGGCCGAATCCAGCGGGAGGTGCTTCTGCATTAAATTTTGCTTCAGCAAGAACATTTTGTTGTTATTTTCTCGATTCGTTGTTTCGAGCTCTTGGTAGAGATTTCTCATCTCGTTCGCGAGCTCGTCGTCGTCGTTAACATCGTCGTTGTTATTGTTATTGTTATTGTTATTGTTGTTATCTTCGATAATGTTGTTGCTGCCCAATTTCAACCCTTTATTCAGCTTTTCTTGCTGCCTCTGCTGCAGAGCTTCAATCTTGTAAACCCGCTCGCCTACCCTCAGCCCCTCGGCCATGAGTTCCGCCATTGAGGGGATTTGTACAGGTTGGAGGAGCTGCGTAGTCAATGCAATGTTTTCGACGCCGGAGAGATTGCGGTGGTAGGAGTAGCGCTCGACGAATTCCCAGAGATTTTTAGTTGTGCTTTTCTCCTCAAACAAGTCCGCGTCATCCCCCTGCCTCAAAATACTCGTCGGCATCAGCAGCCGATTAACAAGGCTTGCGTCTTTCTTCAGCGTCCGCTCTTTGTGTTTGTTTATCGAAGTCGCCCACTTTTTCAAATTTCGACCGACGTTGTGAGACGTTTGAAGTTTGCGTTTTTGCTCGGATGATGAGGGGGTTGTTGTTGTTGTTGTTGTTGTTTTTGATGTTGTTGGGGGTGGTATTGTCGTTGTTGTAGAGGGGGGAATTGTTGCTGCTGCTGCTGCTTTTGCCACTCTCGGTGCTCCTATTGATTTTGCTATTTTTGCCACTCTCCTCTGAACCACAGCGACCAGCGTCAAATCGGTAGCCACGAACCCCTTACACTTCACCTTCACGCTGATACTCTGCCTGACAACATGAACTCGCTCCTTCCTTGATTTCCCTCCTCTTCCTCCGTCAAAAAACGAAACCACCCCGTACGGGTTCACGGCGTTGGAAATGTCGATGTTTTTCTGCATGGCGTACTTCTGGACGTTTTTATTGCACTTGACAAAATACTGGCGCTGCTTCTTCGTTATTGAAAGCATCTTTTTGAGCTGCGCCGAGCGAAGCAGGTGCGAAAACGAATTGAGCGGGTTGGTTTAGTTGTGGCTCGTATATATTTCTCGTCTTTCTCAAGGCTAACTCGCTCGCTTCGCTTACTCACCTCCAGCAACAGTTTTTGCTTCGAGGGGTACGGCTTGGTCTTGTAATCCTCGGAGCCCCCAACAATTTTTTCCAGAATGGGAAACGGGTTGGTCTTCTTGTGGTAGACAACATGCTTGACGAAGAGATCGGGGGGAGGTGTGAACGGGTAGAAATCGGGCACGGTGGGTTTGGCATCGTGTTTTTGTTTTTTGTTGTACTTTTTCTTGCCGGGGAGCGTACCGGACTGGGAGGAGGAATCGGGATTGGAATTGGGATTGGAGCGAGCGGAGGAAATTTTACCGAGTTTCTTCTGCTGAAGTTCTTGCTGACGATTTATGTAGTAGTCCACATCGTTTGCCGTGAAATCTTCAATTGGGAATTCTCTATTGTTGGTGGGGGAGTGGAGGTTGGCGGAGGCGGAGGCGGAGGCGGAGGGGGGGAAAGAATATTGATATAGGGAGAGGGGGTTGTTGTTGTGGTTGAAGTTAGACTGGGACTCTTCCTGGACTTCCTGTTGATCCAGATGATAGGAGTCCAACTCCGTGAAGTCGCCATACAGCTGGTCAGAATCGAACATATCGTCAAACAGCATCGAGTCATAGTTGCTGTTGCTGTTACTGTAGCTGTTGAGATTGTCTGACATCTCCACTTGGTAAACGAGAGAAGTTCAAGTTTACAGATTGGAGAGCGTTTCCATTGTTATTGATGATTCTTCTGGTGGGAAATAGATTTGTGTTGTTGTTGCTCTTGGTGTGTTACCACTATCGGTTGCAAAAATTAAAATCATCTCAAAATTGTGCAAATTTGCGTCTGGATATCACTCGTTTTTCTCTCCTCATCGGTATAAACGCTCCCAGCTCACCATTACTGACCCAATTCTCCTACCTTGCCCCAGCAACTCACCCTCTCCCCTTCTCGTTTGAGATCTGAACTTTTCACGAGCATATCCTTATGCCTTCCAATGATTACCACAAGTGGCTCAAGAAGCGTGATTGGCCCGCGGTGCAAAGAGCAATATATGACCCAGATCGAGACTTTGATTTGCTAGAGAGAAAGTACAAGGAGAGAGATGAGCATGGACGACTGCCACATCATTGGATGGCAGCGAAAGCTCAGACAC
>Ga0302114_10002391_pt1 | contig 12115 bp, 6 predicted proteins | sample AG5_Surface_MG_FD_203107 | JGI IMG/M metagenome (GOLD analysis project Ga0302114, IMG submission 203107) | Marine microbial communities from Western Arctic Ocean, Canada - AG5_Surface | ecosystem: Environmental > Aquatic > Marine > Oceanic | place: Canada: Western Arctic Ocean | collected...
ACAAACGTTAACGACACAATAGCAGCTTCGTATCAACTGCCTAGTTTAAATAATAACATTGGCGATATTGTAAAGATTAAAACAGTAGGAGCAGGCGGATGGCTATTACTACAAAAAGTAGATAACCAGGATACTGAAGATTATACAATTAACTATAATACTATTGGTAGACAGAATGGCACAGTTCAATTTAAAGATACGTTGTACGACTATGGTAAAAACACTGTAGGCTTTGATAACCGTAGCTTCGACAGTAATTTTTATGATAATAATCCTAGTGTTGAATTGAGAATTATACTTGAAGCTATTAGGGATAATATTTTTGTAGGCAAGTTAGAAGTTGAATACAATCAGTTGTTTATGGCTGCATTACGATATGTAATGACAGAACAACAGTCAGTGGATTGGATGTTTAAAACTAGTTTTGTAAAAGCAAAGCACAATAGAGAAACATTAAACATACAAGACATAACATTTAATAATGATAATTTAGCAAGTTACCAAGAGTTTGTTGAAGAATTTAAACCTTATTCAACAAAAATAAGAGAATTTGTTAGTGAATACAATGCAATTGATCCTACAAATAGTAGTATTAGTGACTTTGATTTATCTCCAGCATATAATACTCTTACTAACACAATTGACCCAAGTACTGCAACTATTGTTGATGGCGTAATTAAAACTGAAAACTTAGATACTGCAAAATATCCTAGAAAAAATTGGAAAGATAACTTAGGTTTTCAAATTACTGAAGTTAAACTAGGTAGTGGCGGCACTGGATTTACATTTGAACCTACTGTTAAATTAATAGGTGGCGGCGGCACTGGCGCAACAGCAAAAGCATACTTAGGATATGGTAAAATTACTAAGATTAAAGTTACTAATCCAGGAACTGGGTACACTAGTTCTCCAACAGTTGTTATATCAGGCTCACAATTAGAGACTGGAACTGTAGCAACTGCTACTGCGGTATTAGGCAATGGAGTTGTAAGAAGTCCAAGCGTTAAAATTAAGTTCGACAGAAACAGCGGCAAGTTTACATTTAGCACATTAGCTAAGTCTGAAACATTTGCAGGAACAGGGTTCGAAACAAGATTCTTCCTAGCATGGCCGATGGACCGGGCTATGAAAAAAGTTAGCGTATATGTAGATAGTGTATTACAGTTACGTAGCAAGTATACTTTTACTAACATTGTAAATTTTGATAAAACATATACTAGGGAGCAAGGAAAAGTTATATTTGCAACTCCTCCTAAAGTAAATGCAGTTATAAGAGTAGACTATAATATTCCATTAAGTATGTTAGGAGCAGAAGATAGAGTTAATCTTGCATACAATCCAATTGCAGGAATGTACGGTAAAGACTTAGCACAGCTAATGACAGGTATTGATTACGGTGGAGTTGAAATACGTAGCTTTGATTTTGCAGGTCCTGCAGGATTTGACACAGACGGCTGGTATACAGATGCATGGGACGAATTTGATAGCACATTTGAAGATGAAATCTTTACATTAGATGGATCAACAATAGCACTTCCATTATTAACTCCATTAGAGAATGGTGTTGTATATAATGTTTATTATAAGGACACTGGAGTTAATGCAAATCCAGTAAGAATTGACGCAGGCGACTATATAGCAGGCACTCCAGGAAGCTCTGCAACAAATGCTAATGCAACTATGTTGAGTATTACTGGTGACGGAACAACTAATATTATATATACAGATGACTTTAATCTAACAGCAAAAACAATGTCCGATGGTGATACAATCATTATTAGAAAAGCAACTAGCGATGGCGCAGCAACTCCTGATACTAACAGTTACGATACTGCACTTAGTGGCGGAGATCTAGCGTATGCAACTGCTAAGGGTCTTGCAGCAGAAGAAATTATTGTAGACGGCGACGGATTTGTTACCCCTACTACTTCAAGCGGACCTGAAGAATTAGTTCCAGGACAAATACTTGACACATTAGATATTAAAGTATTTACGAGAGATAGTGCAGGCCAAGGCATTATTAATAGTCAAAGCTACATAATGGATAACACATTAACTTACAACTTAGGAGTTAAGCCAAATAGTAAAGACGCTGTAATTGTAAAAGTTTCTAATATTATATTACCGCAAACTGATTATACAATTAACTGGGCTGCCAATAGTGTAACACTTAATACAGCAACAGTTGGTGCAGAACTAAACATAGTAACAGTTGCCCAAGGTATACAAAACATATTAGACTTTGGCCAACTTGTTGGTGACGACTCGACTACTGAATTTGAAACAACAGTTGATTGGGAAACTGGAGCAACTGTTTATGCAAGTATTAATGGTGTGCAGCAAACAGTCGCAGCCTTTAAGTCAGAGACTGGCCCTAAGACAGTTATTAGATTTGCAGAAGTTGTTGCCACTAATGCAGTAGTTAATTATACTGTGTTTGCAGCTGATGCACAAATTAATTATAGTCAACTTACTAAAGATACGTTTACTGGCGATGCAGCAACAACAGTTTTTGCACTAGCAAATGCACCATTGTATGCTACACCAACTGAACATAATGTAATTGTTAAAGTAGGTAATACTATTTTAAATGCAGGATATAATATACAGTACACAATTCCTGCAAATAGTCAAAGAGAATTTCCACTAGAAATATTCCAAATACCTGCAGGCAGCTTAGAGGTTGCTGACATTAAAGTATTTTTAAGCGGAGTAGCAATTACTACACCAACACAGTGGCGCTTTGAGATTGCAAATAGCAGTATTATATTAGCAGATGAAATTGGCGCACCTGGCGAGTTGCTTGAAATATATGTAATTACAGACGGTGACTATAGAATCGACGGAACCGTACTTACTTTAGATACTGCACCAGCGGACGGAGCAGTTATTGAAGTAATGCAGTTTACTAATCACGATTTACTAGGCATTGAGCGTATTAATTATGATGTAGTAGCAAGAACTACATTAATCGAGTCAGATGTTGATTATATCACATACAATAGATTAACAGTTGGGGAAATTACTTTACGTAAACCTGCTGTTGATGCACAATATGTCTGGGTAAGCGTTAACAGCGAACTGCTAACACCTAGTGTAGACTATTTTGTAACTGATGATAAATTAAAAGTGCAGCTAGTTACGCAACCATCGGCAAACGATGTTATAGACATTATTCACTTTACTGCTGATGTTAGTGTATCTAAATTTGCATTTAGGCAATTTAAAGATATGTTGAATAGAACACACTTTAAGCGCCTTGATAAATCTCCAGCAAAACTAGCACAAGCTTTAAATTATTATGATTTAAGAATTGAGTTAGACGATGCAAGCGAATTGGCTGAACCAAACAAAGGACAAAACTTACCTGGCGTAGTGTTTATCCAAGGCGAACGTATTGAGTACTTTGTAAAAGAAGCTAATACGTTACGTCAGTTGCGTAGAGGTACATTAGGCACTGGAGTTAAAGTAACGCATCCACTAACTACTAAAGTTTATGATCAGAACATAAGTAAAACTGTTCCGTATAAAGATAAAACTCTAGCACATAACGTAACAGCAGACGGTGCTACAAGCTTGTTTACTATTGGGTATCCAGTAGCATCCATTAATGAGATTGAAGTGTTTGTAGCAGGTACACGCATGCGTAAGACTGCGCTAGATGTGTTTAATCCGCTAACAGCGTTAGATAGCCCAGAAGGAGATGCTATAGTTGTAGCAGACTTTACATTTGATGCTAATACTAATGCAATCACATTACTAGCAACACCTGCAGAAAATACAAGAGTAACAGTTGTGAAAAAAGTAGGCCAAAGTTGGACTACATTTGGTACATCATTAGGTGATACGGAAAATAGCATTGCAAGATTCTTACGTGCCGGAACATCTGAGCTACCTGAATAAATACAGTATAGGAAAATATAATGAGCGATAACATGCAAGACACAAACGGAGTATTAGTTCAGGGACATATTAAGATATTCGACCCTGAATCACAAAAGGTATACATTGACAAGCGCAATGCAATTCACTATGAAAATATGAGTATTGCACTTGCTGAAAGTTTGAGCAATGCTGGCTCAGGCTTTATATATGAAATGAGTTTTGGAAATGGCGGCACCAGCGTTGACCCAACAGGAATTATTACATATCTAACACCTAACAGTACAGGAACAAATGCAAGTCTATACAACCAAACCTATACTAAGGTTGTTGATGACAGAAGCGTAAACAACACTGATCCTGCAAGAAATAAGCTAGAAACTAGGCATGTTAGCGGAACAAATTATACTGATATTGTTGTAAGTTGCTTACTTGATTACGGCGAGCCTAACGGCCAAGATGCATTTGATACTGCAAGTGCAACAGACAGCCCGTATGTTTTTGACGAATTAGGCTTGCGTAGTTATAGTGCTTCTGGCACAGGAAGATTAATGACGCATGTTATTTTTCACCCAGTACAAAAGTCACTTAACAGATTAATACAAATTGACTACACTGTACGTGTACAAAGTTTGGCAGGGTAAGGGATAAAATATGCCATATATAATAAATTACACTGACACTGTTAATAAAGGTACAATAGTTGTTGCAGATAATACACTCAACAGTGAAACTACTTTAAGTTTTCCAGGTAGAGGAACAACAGCATACGGTCAAGCAGTAAATGAAAACTTTCTGCACATATTAGAAAATTTTGCAAATACTACTGCCCCGTTACGTCCAGTAGAAGGACAACTTTGGTATGATTCTACTCAAGGAGTAGATCAACTTAAAGTATATGACGGAACTAACTGGGTTGCTAGTGGCGGACTTAAAAAGGCTAGTGCAGCACCGGCAGTAGCAAATAGCGGAGCAGGCGACTTATGGGTTAATACAGAAAGCCAACAGCTATATTTGTTTACAGGAAGTACATGGGTGCTAGTAGGACCAGACTTTAGTGATGGACTATTAACAGGAGCACAAGCACAAGCAATTGTAGGCACAGATGATATAACATATAATGTTCTTGCAATTAAAGTTGAAGACCAGCCAGTAATTATTATTAGTAGCCAAAGTTTCATTCCAAAGGTATCAATAAAGGGATTTAGAACTGGAATTAATCCTGGTATGAATATTGCAAATGAAGCAATTATTGGCGTACAAGCATTAAAATATTACGGCACAGCAGAAAAAGCAGAAGCATTAGTTGTTGGTAATGTATCAGTTGCAGCAAGTAACTTTTTAAGAGGTAACGCAGCAAGTAGTACAGACTATCAATTAAGTGTTAAAAGTAATGACGGCGTTAAAATTGGCACCGGCGGACAATTAAGTTTAGGTATTGATGGCGAAACTGGAGTTATACAACATAACACAAGTGGCTCGAGTATTGACGTTAGGATGCGCAGCGGTAACTTAACACCAACAGTTGTAAGTATTAATAGTGATGGCAATGTTGGAGTTAATAATCCTGCACCAGAACAAGCAATTGACGTTAGAGGTAACATTAAGATATCTCCTAAGACAGGAGAAGCTGAAACAGGCGTGTTACAGCTTACTAGTACTGAAAATACTACTACAATTAGTGAAGGTAGTATAGTAACCACTGGCGGCGCCGGCATTGCCCAAAATTTAGTAGTCGGCGGCAACATCTTAATGAAAGGCAATGGTGAACTTGCGGCTGGATTTATACAAACTGGCAATATTTCTCCTGATGCTTCAGGCACTCGTAATATTGGTACATCGGTTAACAAATATTCAGAAATACATTCTACAACATTCTTTGGTAATATACAAGGTAACGTAAGTGGCACAGTTAGTGGCAGAGCAGGTAGTGCAGATAGGCTTGCTAGTGCTACAACATTTGCACTAAGCGGCGATGTCGCACCAAACAGTTTTGAATTTGACGGACAAACTGGCGGAAGCACAAAAACTTTTGCAGTAAGTATTGCTGACAGTTTTATTAGTAACAAGACTGTTACTTATGATGCAGGCAACGCTGACGAATTACTATTAAATGTAACTACTGGTACTACTGGCGTTCGTAGAATTACAAAACGTAACTTCTTAAAAACAATTCCACTGGTACCAGCAGGCGCAATGATGCCATTTGGTGGCGAAGAAGCACCAAATGGATGGTTGTTATGTGATGGTAGTGAAATTGCTAAGTCTGACTACAACGATTTATGGTTAGCAATTTCGCATAACTTTAAAGATGCTAGTTTAGTTAGTGACAATGGTGTTGCTAAATTTACATTACCAGACTTTAGAGGCAGATTTGCACTAGGTCTTGACAACATGGGCGGACCGAGCGCAAACAGAGTATCTAATATTGCTGCCGACGCAATCGGCGGCAACGCAGGAGTAGAAACAACAGCAATTGCAACTGACAATTTGCCAGAACACGAGCATGATTTTGAAGGAGCAAGTGGTACCCAGTTTTATGGTGTTAGAGTTGGAGCAGGTGCGCCTGTTGATAACAACGCAATTTCATTACCAATTGAACCTGGACTAGGCGGAACACAAGGCATTGCAAGTAGTGGTGGCATAAAAACAGATGCAACATTAGGCACACCATTAAATGTTATGAATCCTTTCTTAGCAGTCAATTACATTATCTATACTGGAGCATAACATGAGTTATCAACTAAACAAAACAGACGGCACATTGCTACTAGACTTAATTGACGGGCAAATTGATACAGCTAGTACAAACCTTACATTAGTTGGTAGAAACTATACTGGTTACGGTGAAGCATTTAATGAAAATTTTATTAAATTACTAGAAAATTTTAGTAATACTGCTGCACCTAGTAATCCTTTAACTGGGCAATTATGGTGGGATAGTACAGACCAAAGATTACAAGTATATAACGGAACTGTATGGAAGTCAAGCGGTGGCCCGATTGTACAAAATACTCAACCACAGATGGTTGCTGGTGATTTATGGATTGATAACCTAAACAACCAAGTATATGCATATGACGGCACAGACTTAATGTTAATGGGCCCGCAGTACACAGAAACACAAGGCAAAAGCGGCTTTGAAATTGGCAGCATACTTGACTCACAAAGTAGATCACGTACAGTTGCAAATTTATATGTAGGCGGAACACTTACAGCCGTAATTAGTAGTATTGAGTTTACTCCAATTTATTCACAACGAATACTAGGATTAGTTACAGCAGCAAATCCAGATGGCATTATCAAAGTAGGTATGAACATTATTGATACTGCTAACTTTAAATATAGAGGTATTGCAGATTCTGCAAACGCACTTGTTACACCAGGCGGTGTGGTTAGAGGAGCTGATAGCTTCCTTCCATCGACAGCAAGTGGTATTACAACTGGTACACTAACAATTCAAAACTCAGGTGGGTTAACAATTGGACTATCACAAAACAACGTACAAAAAGTTGTTGGACCACGTTTTTATATTGAAAATCAACTTACGGACCACGATTTAAGTTTACGTGTTAAGTCAAGTAGCTTCGGAGCTATTTCAGTAGATGCAATTTATATAGATGCAAGCACAGCTAAAGTTGGTATTTTTACAACTAACAGATTGCCAGCATATACACTAGATGTTGAAGGTGATATACGCTGTACTGGTAATTTAATTGTTGAAGGTACTAGAGTTGCATTAGATGTTGCTACACTTAGAGTTGAAGATAAAATTATTGAAATTGGTGTAATGAACGACAGTACTGAGCTTACAGATGCTCAAGCAGATGAATCAGGTATTCAAGTTAATAGCCAAGGCGGTAGTAAAGACATACTTTGGAAAGTTGCTACAAATGCGTTTACGTCAAATGTAAACTTTGATTTATTAGGTACTAATCAGACTTATAAAATTGCCGGAGTTGATAAACTTACAAATACTTCATTAATTAATATTACTTCTGCACCAGACCTACAATTAGTTGGCACACTTACTGAACTACAAATTGATGAAATTAATATTAATGGTAAGACTATTAGTTCAACAAATGATATGGCATTAATATCAACAAATGGTATTGCTATAACAGGCGGCGGTGACATTAATATTACCGATGCACAAAAAATTACTGGTGTAGGTAAAGCAATTAGTGCAAGAGAAGCAGCACGTTTAAGTGTAGCTGAATCTACAACAGGCACAGTTACAACTAAAGAATATGTAGACCAAGAAATTGCTACAGATCCATTAGTATTCAGTATGGATATTACAGGTATGGGAACAGGAACTACACTACAGAATGCATTAGCAGCGTATTTGAATGATTTATACCCAGCCGTAACATTAAATTCTAACAAAATTGCACGTATACACACAACATCTTATGCTGGAGCAACAGTGCAAGGTGTGGATGTCGAAAGTGCAAAAAATGTAAGTTACATATCTGTTGATTCAAACGGAACACAGAATGAATCAGTAGTACAAGATATTGTTTTTGATGCAGGCGGCGCAAGCGGAACAGTTATCCTATCGCCGGGCAGATCATTAATGACTTACAAATCCAATGGAACTGCATGGAGTTTTGAGTCATTGACTGCGTACTAAGAAAAACGATAAATAATATAATAGCACTAGGGGTTACATAATAATGGCATATGCAATAGACAGATATAACAACACACTGTTAACTACAGTGGAAGATGGTACAGTTGATCAAACAACTGACCTTAAATTCATCGGAAAAAACTACGCAGGTTACGGCGAAATACAAAATGAAAACTTTTTGTTCTTGCTGGAAAACTTTAGCGGAGCAAATCAACCAAGCAGGCCAATTAGCGGTCAGGTCTGGTTTGATAGCGGAACAAGTAAATTAAAGTTTTATGATGGAACACAATGGCGAACCACAGGTGGCGCTGAAATAGGTGCAACACAGCCGTCAGGTTTAGCTATAGGCGACTTTTGGTGGGATAGCGGTAATGATCAACTGTACGTATATAATGGAACTACTTTTGTACTCATAGGACCACAGAACGCAGGCGAAGGTGTAACCCAAATGCAAAGCCTCGAAGTTCTTGATACTACAAGTGCTACAAGAGGAATAATTGCTAGTGTTATTGAAGATGAAACATTATTTGTTATAAGTCCAAACCAATTTGATCTAAATGCAAGCCAAACTGCATTAATTGCACAAGGCTATGATAGAATTAATAAAGGTATTACATTAAGAAATACCAAACTTGCAACAGCTGGCGTTACAAGCACAACTGACAGATTCCACGGCACAGCAACAAATGCTGATAAGCTAGGCGGAATTGCAGCAGGAAACTTTATACAAACTGGTGCCGGTAACACAGTATTTACAAGTGCAGTTGAAACCCCAGACACAGGCATACTAGTTGGTGACTCAAATGATTTCCAGTTTAAAATTGCTACAAACGGATTTGACGGCGTAATTCAAAACGTTACTAACAGTGGCACAATTGCATTAAAAGTTACTAGTGCCGCAGGCGTACTAACACACGTAGGCACAGTTACAGCAACAGGCATAGTTCCAGCAGCTGATAACACATTTACACTAGGTAGTGCATCATTGGGATTTTCAAACGTATATGCCGCTACAATTACAGGCGAAGCAACTAAAGCAACAACACTAAGAGTTGGAAGTGATTTCCGCTCAGCAAGCGCAAGCGCAACTAATAATACAGTTGCAGTAAGAGATGCAACAGGCAATATCGCAGCAAACTTATTCCAAGGTACAGCAACACAAGCACGTTATGCAGATTTAGCAGAAAAATACACAACAGAAACAGAATTACCAGCAGGCACAGCAGTTGCAGTATGCACACATGAAGATCACGAAGTAGAGCCAGCAGGCACAAGTAATCATTGTATTGGTGTTGTATCAACTGATCCAGCATACATGATGAACAGTGAAGCAGATGGACAATACATTGGACTTAAAGGACGTCTTCCAGTAAGAGTTAAAGGACCTGTAAATAAAGGACAGGCGATTTATGCATGGGCAGACGGTGTATGCGGTACTGTTGCAACAACGGCAATGGTAGGAATTGCACTTGAAAGTAACAGTGACGACGGCGAGAAGCTAGTAGAATGCGTACTTAAGGTATAAAAAATGGCAGATATCACAGCAGCACGAATTAATAATCTACAATCTAGTATTTCACTAATACTAGGAAGTGGCTCGGGACAAAACGGTTACGGACAATCAGTAACTAGTGTACCTGTTACTAATACTGGAGATATAGCTACAGCCGCTGATATGAATGCAATTTATGCTGATATTCTTACAGCAAGAGTTCACCAAGTGGGCGCTGGCGATATTGGAATTGCAGAAGTTGTGCAAAATCTTAACGTAGTTGCTGAAGATACTAGTTTTAATGTTAGCGATTTAGGCGTAACAACAGTTGATCCAGACGGATTTAAGAAAGGTATTGTAGACTTTGAAACACTAATGACACAAGTACAAAGCGACAAAGCATCAATACACACTAGTCAAGCAGCATTAGAACCGGGCGTTGCAAGTGCTAGGTCAACTACTTGGAACGGTTTAATTTATCACGAAGTAGCAGTTACATTTTCATCTGCAGATGCAAGACGGTTCTTTTTCAACACAGGCGGCGAACTTAGACTGACTGCAAATAACACAGGAGCGTCTACACCAAAAGGTTTAGACTGGACTGCATTATGCTCTGAATTGGGCATAATAAAACTTAATTCGTCAGCTACTACAACAACTGGTACCGGCAGTGGAACATCAATAGGCAACTATGACTTAACTAGTAATTTCCAAAGCATTTATCAAAAGGTTGGCACTGGAAGTTACAGTGGAGTATATGCTGGAAATCTTTATACTATAAAAGCAAGGTCAGATATTGATACACGCATTATTTTTAGAATTGAATTTAATGATGTAGTATTTGATAACAATGTTGATAACAATGTTGATGGAAGAATTGAAAGTGTAATTCAACATTATCGCGCCAGCGGCGGCGTGACAGTAAATGGTCCTACATATTATAATACTCAAGCGTTAGCATAAGTCAAACACAGTATCATAGTGTTATTTTTAAATAAATACATTGATAGCAAAAGAGATGACAAATGCCAACAACCATACTAGCAAGCAGATATAACACACTTCGTAATAATGTAAATTTAGTACTTGGTACTTCTGCAGCCTCATCTCCGCAATACGGATACGGGCAATCTTTTAGTACAAACAGTGTAGTTGGCACAAGGTCAGTAACAGATCCTTCTACAGCCACAAAGGTATCTGCTCAAAACTATGAAGATTTATATATTGACTTGATACGACTACGCTCACATCAAGTGGGCTCCGGCGTTGCAATTGAAGAATTTGTTATTGGTGATTACGATACAAACGCAGCTACAACTGATAAAATTGAAGAGTCGTATGTTGTCGGGTTAGAAACCCTAGCAACTAATATTGTAACTGATAAATTCAATGTTGCTGCTACTAATTTAACTATTGCATCTTTATCAGCAGCAAATAGTACCCGCGCTTATAGCACAACTTGGAACGGCACTATTAGTCATATTTTCAAAGTAGTATTTAATACTGAATTAGAAAGGCGCCACTTCTTTAACTCTGGTGGGGAGATACGGTTTAGTGCGTCAGTTGCATACACAGGTAGCCAAGCTAAAACAGTTGACTGGCAGTCAATACTAAATGCAATGGGATCAACTAGTTTTAAAGCAACAACAACTTCTAATAATTCCGGTGTCGGCTCCGGCACTAATATAGGCAACTATGACCTTACCGGCTCTTATCAGCGAGTATATTCTAGAGACGGTGGAGCAGTATACGCCAATAATGAATATAGAGTATCGGCAATTAACTTATCAACAAGTGACACTACCTCAGCAATACAATTTAAAGTAGAATTTATAGACGGTAGTCCAAATGACCCAAGCTACGGAATAGACGAAGCAGTAAGCGGAGCATTTAATAGCAGTGTGCAAACAGCAAATCCTAGCAGCCAGATATCTATTAATGGAACAACTCATAATGCAGTTATTAATAATGTAGTTCCTGTTGCTACTGTAATAAGACCTCTTTCATAACCAATCTCCGCTTGACAAACACATAAATCCAATATATACTAGTAGTAATAATAAACTAGGAGTTTAACCATGGATGAGCGTTTAGAGAAAGCA
>Ga0302114_10002392_pt1 | contig 12112 bp, 18 predicted proteins | sample AG5_Surface_MG_FD_203107 | JGI IMG/M metagenome (GOLD analysis project Ga0302114, IMG submission 203107) | Marine microbial communities from Western Arctic Ocean, Canada - AG5_Surface | ecosystem: Environmental > Aquatic > Marine > Oceanic | place: Canada: Western Arctic Ocean | collected...
TGATATAGTAATAGCTACCAAAGACATAACATTACCATCTACATCCACATATGATTGGAGAACAAATGTAGGAGCTGGTCAATTACTAGCTGTTACAGTTAGCGGTAAAAGAGTATGGATAGGTAGAGGTATCAGAACAGGCGCAGGATCTGGCAGATCATTTATCGGATTAGACAAACGTGGATTTAATTCTATAAAAGATGTAATGAAAATTGATGGCGCACAGGTATATCATTTAGATCCTGAAGAAGCAGCTAGAGGTGCAAAACAGAAAATAGAAGATCGTAAGGCTGCTAAAGAAGGAGCATCAGCACTTATGTCAGCTAAAAAAATGAAGCAAGATAATATGCAAAGATATAGAAAAGCATTACAAATAAAAGCTGGTAAAGCTGGTAAAGGTGCTATAGTAAAAATGTTGGAAGAAGCTACAAAGATGTATGAACAAGCTTTGCAGGAAAAGCTTACTAAAATGAAATCAGGAATGATTCCAAGAGATTCATACTATGCAGATACATTAAAAACTATATCTAGTAGATATCAGTATATGGTTAGAGCATTTGAAGAGTACATGCGATCAGGAGCTAATATAGAATCAATTGCGGTTAAGTATAAGGATCAACCAGATAAAGCTGACAGTGCTTCGTATTCAACCAAATATGAAGAAGATAGAATGGCTTCTCAGGCTAAAGAGGTTAAAGACGAATTCAATAAAATGAAAATGGAATTATCGAAATTAGCTAAGGCTACAGAATACATTGATGTTAATACTTTAGGCCGAGCATACTAATGGGTAAATCGATAGCTCAAAATGCGGCTATTGCTATAGCTAAAAAGAAAAAGGCAAAGAAGGATGGTAAGGCTGTAACATATAAGGATGGGGCTTATGAACACACAACTGCCAATCCAGATAAGGATCATAAAAGACTATTAAGAAAACATCAGGCGAGTGGTAATGCTAAGATGGTTAAATTATATAAAGGGAAGTTAGGTATGAAAACAGAAGCAAAGGTAGGTGCAAGGGATATATCTAAAGCATACGATTCTGTTACTAAAATACGTTTAGTAATGTTATCTAATATAGATAAATATAAAGCTGCTAAGGCATCTGGTAAGGACACTAAAAAATATATTGATATTGCACGTCAACTTACGGCAAAGTTAAAAAAGGCTGAAGTCGAAATGGAGAGAGTAGTCACAATGTTGGATAGGGATGTTGAATTAGTAGAGTCAGGAAAGTAGTATGAAAAATTTAGTTATAATATTAAGCCTATCAATGTTAACCAGCTGCACAATCTATGAGGGCACTTATGATTCACACGTAAATGATTCTAGGGATCATTCACAAGAAGTCTATTATCATAATAATTTACCGTATTGGGGATTTCATAATGAGCATTACTATTATTATGGAGTAGCTCATATTTACCCGTGGTGGTACTGGTATACCCTACTACCCCCTTACACCTATAGTTCTCATACACATGTTTCTATACATCTAAATAATACTACAATAGTTAAGAATCCAAGAGGACCTAAATTCAATAATGGTAAGGGAAGAACATATCGCCCTAATAATGTAATCATAAAAAATAATAGTAACAAAAATATTCGAGTAAATTCTAATAAAACTAATTATATAAGGACTACGAAGACAACGAGACATAATATTAAGACTAATACAAATAGAAATAATATTAGGATTAATACAAATAAAAAAGTTAGAACTAACACAAAGAGGAATCCGAGATGAAGTCAAAAATAAATGAAGCTAAAATTAAAAAAGGCGATGTTATCAAAATGGATGACGGTGAAATTGGTGTAGTCAATAAACTTTCAGGTAAAGTGGCATATATAAAATTATCATCTATGCCTGGAAAGTTTCATCCAATTGAAGCGGATAGAATTACATACAAAGGTAAACATAAAGGTAAAGATCTATATTCAGAATCCAAATTAGAAGAACATAGAAAGGTGGGGGATAAAGTAAAATATCTTGGCCATCCAGCTGTTATTACAAATGTTAAGGATTATAACGGAAACCATTATTATAGTGTATCATACAATAAGGGTAACGGTAAAACAAAGGCTAGTAATATACTATCTGGTTCTGGATCAATTACAGAAGTAGAATCCAAATTAACTACTGAAAGTATGATTGGCATACAAACTAAAGCAAACTTCAAACCTTTACAATTAAAAGGAGCATTAGAAAGAGCTGGAATTAAAGGTTATCAGATGAACAGACTATCAGTGACTTTAACAGCATTAAAAATAGACAAGAAATACTACAAGACAGCTATGAAAATTATAGATGCTTTAAGACTTAAAGTTATGATGGCTAAGGAAAGCAAATTAACTGAAGTTAAAATTGGTGATACTGTTAAAATCGATAAAGCATACGGTGGCGGTAAAGGAAAGGTAAAAGATAAAAAAGGTTCATTTGTAATAGTAAATGGAAGTTCATATCATGAAAGCGATGTCAAAGTAGTAAATGAATCTAAATTAAATGAAGACTACTCTCAAAGAGCAAGAAATTTTAGAGTCAACCTTAGAAAAAGACTTATAGGTATGAAAAAAGGTCAAAAGGTTAGCTATGGTAAAGCTAAATATGTAAAGATGGTTGATGGAAATTTTCAAATACCGAAAACAGGTAAAGTGTACGGTGTAGAAGATATAGTACAAGCAATGAAACATGCAGTAAAACCAGATATATTGAGACATAGAGGTGCAGCCGGTGCTGACATGGTAAATGCTTATCTGAAATTTGAATCTAAATTAAATGAAGAGGGTAGACCAATACCAATGGATAAACCAAATGAGTTCGCATACATAGATTTCAAAAAATATGCTAATCAGAAACGTAGTATGTTCAAAAAAGAAATGCTAAAACATGTAAGAAAATCTGACGGACAATCTGATAGTAGTAGGATGTTTATGACACTATCAGCTTTATGGTACAAATGGGCTTATCATACAAATAAAGAATTTAGTCATATTAAAGATAAGCAAAAGTTTGGCAGAGCTCTAATGGGAATGATGGTTCAAGATGATTTAATATTTGATAAGAAAGCTTGGAAAAAGGATAATAACATGACTCATGTTAAAGGTTTCAAACCTAAGGCCATTGAATCAGTACTAAGAGGTCAGTTAGCAGGCGACTCTGCATTAGATATGGCAGACCTTCTCAGGCGATATGGAGTCAAAAAAATATTAAAACAACCTAATGATAGAGTCACATACTTACAATTAAACAATGCAAGTCAAGGTACAAAGATTGTAGCAATGTTAAAGAAGATGTTTGGAATAAAGGCACAAATAGATAATCATATGTATTCTCCTACCCCAGCTGTTAAATTTGATAATGACCAAATAGCAGAATCCAAATTAAAGGAACATACTGTATCATTCTCTAAAGATGAAATGGATAAGTTACATGCAAAGAAAAAGGTATCAAAAAATGATCCTGATGGCAAGGAACACTTCTATACATATGATGAGAGTGTAGATGAGATGATGGATAATACAGGAGCTCAGGGTGCACCAAAGAATGAAGCTTCATCCCTTTGGAAAAGATTTGATGACCTTCAAAACCTAAGAAGCGATAGTATGGATCTTGAATATGCAATGATGAATATAGCAAAATACATAAAACAACTTCATAAGGATATGGAACAACAAGCTGAGCCAGAAGGTGGTAAAGTTGCTGATAAATATGGTAAACAACTTGACAAATGGGAAAAGGCATATAAAAAGAAAAAAGCTGAGTTTAAGAAAATAATGGCTAAAATAGATAAATTGGAGCAATTCTAATGATTAAGCTGAAGGATATGATAAACGAAGCAAATGATCAATGGACTGTCAAAGACATTTTGGTAATGCAGAAAGCTCATGAACGAGTATTGAAGGCAACCAAGACGTTACAAAAAGCTGTAGTTGCTTTAGATAAACTTACGATTAAAAACGCTGGTAAACCAAATGGTAAAATGTTCACTACAGATGCAGCCAATATGTCAAATGCATTTGTCAAAGGTGTAATGCCTGGAAGTAAATTTTGGAAAGGCTGGGAGGAATTTAGGAAAGGTGCTGAAGCTGCTTTTCCTAATAATTGGAAAAAGACAAGATCATGATTAAATTAAAAAATTTATTAAAGGAAGATAAAGTAAATGAATCTAAATGGCCTGGTAGTGTAAATGATAGTAAAGTTGAAAGTCTAAGACGAGAGTTAGATAAGATGGAAGAAAAACTTCGAGTCATGGTAACTAAATATGATAAAGCTAAGGACAATAAAAAGACAATTCACGATTTTCATAAACAGGTTGAAAGGAAAAGAAAAGAATACAATTCTCCAGTTTTATATAAAATGATGAGTATTTTGAATGAAGGCAAAATAAACGAAGATAGATTCGGACATAAAATTACTGCACTAGGTAATCAGATTTATATACAATTAGACAAGATGGAGCAACTGCTTTCAGGTAAAGAGAAAAACAATTACATGAGAGCAAGAAGTAAATTCTGGAAAATTACTAAAACAGCAATGGAGGATGAAGAACAAAAATGATTAAATTAAAAGATATATTAAATGAAGCTATCATAAAACATATTGATATATGGTTTGAGGAGCGACGTGGAAGGTTCTATAAAGTAAAAATCAATGGAAATAGAGCTCCGAGAGAGTGGAGTAGTTGGAAAGATGCACAAGAATCTTTATCCAAATTATTAGGTTGGACGATTTATTTAAGATCGATAGATCATAGTGAGTTAGATAAAGCTGCTAAACAATTAAAAAAGCAAGGTATCAAACTAACTTATGATGAATCAATGGATGTGAGCTAGTAATGATTAAATTAAAAGATTTATTATTTGAGTCTAAAACGTTAAGTATATTTGATTTTGATGATACTCTAGCTAAATCAGATTCATGGGTATATGTAATGCTTGATGGGAAGGAGATAGATAAATTAGATCCTGCGGAGTTTTCAGTGCATACCTTAAAGTCTGGAGAAGAATATAATTTTAAGGATTTTGATAGGAAATTACGTAACCCGAGACTTATTAAAAAGAATGTCGATTTACTTCGTAAACAATTAAAAAAAGGTGGAAGAAAGGTAACGATCCTTACAGCTAGAAGATTAGGCGCACCTATAAACCATTTCTTTAGAACCATAGGTATAAATCCATATGTAGTTCCATTAGGAAGTGCAAACCCCCAAGATAAAGCGGATTGGATAGAAGCTGAAATATTGAAGGGATATGATCCTATATACTTTATGGATGATAGTCCTAAAAATATTAAAGCAGTTGATAAATTAAAGAAAAAATATCCTAAAGTAAAAATTGTAACTAGCTTGGTAAAATAATGATTAAACGAAAGGAGTAAAATAATGATAAAACTAATAGACATATTAAATGAAGGCGATATAAAGTGGGGTACCTTAGATAATATAATCAAAACAGCTAAATATGATCCTGCTACAGGTAAAAAGATTTTACAGTGGGCAGCAACCCATCCCCCTCATTCTCCTTATCTCCGTGAACCATCAACTCGGAAATGGAAAGAAGAGTTGAAATATTGTGATTGGTTGGCCAAAGACGCTAGGATGTCAGATGGAAGCAAGTTTGATATGCGTAATGCTGTTAAAAAATTAGATGCATCATTTTGGGGTGGTAAGAAAGAAGCTAAAATTATATTAGCTTATTGGTTTAGCACAAATAGGTGGAGAAAATGATAAAACTAATAGACATATTAAATGAAGGCGATATAAAGTGGGGTACCTTAGATAATATAATCAAAACAGCTAAATATGATCCTGCTACAGGTAAAAAGATTTTGAAGTGGGCGGCAACCGATCCTCCCCATAGCCCTTATATCCGTCCAGAACACGCACACATCAAGGATCCATCAACTAGTTATTGGAGTGAAGAGATGAAATTACTTAATCAGTTTATTGAAACAGAGGATGATATCTGGCCTAGGCACAAAGGCAATTATTTAGATAAACATGGTTTTGTATATAATGGTAAGAAAAAAAATAAAATTATATTAGCTTATTGGTTTAGCACAACTAGATGGAGAAAATGATAAAATTAAAAGACATATTGTTAGAAAGATTTGATAAACAATCTATTGTTGATAGTGTATATCCATATATAGCAAAGAATTTAGGTAGAGCTAGAAGAGGAATACCTAAGGTTGAATTTCATACTAATATCTATGTAAGAATATCTGGCATAGAAGGAATGGAGGGTGAAGCTAATCCACATGCAGAGTATGATTGGGAAAATAATAAGATATATTTGTATACTCCTAAGATGACTAATGAAGAGGAAATCATTAGAGGATTATTACATGAGTATACACATGCAACACAGGATCCAAAGAAGATGAAAAAGTATCGTGAATTAGGATACAAGAAGAATCCTTATGAAATAGCGGCAAGTAAAGCGGAAAAGAACTGGCGCAAGTATGTAAAATATATTAAAAAGAATGAGTCTAAGGATCTAAATGAGTGCATTATAACGCATAGTTTGTTGGATGGTAAGGTTTTACTAGCCAAGAATAGAGATAGAGCGTATACAGCTAAGGTATCTATCGTTAGAGAGCTCATAGGTGATGTGGAATTAGTATATATTTTAGATAAGGAAACTGATTGGTCCGAAGGAATGAATAATTTCGGAATTGGGATAGTAAATTCAGCATTAATGGTGAATGCCGATGAAAAAGAAAAAAAGCTTATTAAGAAAGGAGGCAGTACCTCTGAAGATGGATTAAAAATACGAAAAGCTTTAAGTTATAAAAGTCCGGCAGATTCAATACAATCAATAGTTAATTTTACAGGTAAAGATAAGGTTGAGGTGGGAGTGAAGGGTCATACTTTTATAGCAACTCCTAAAGCATCATTCTCAATAGAATTAACATCAGAACATCAACCAGTTCTTAAGAAATTAAATAGAAAATTCAATCATGCTAGGACTAATCATGGATATGCATATAAGGATTCAGGATATACCTCAGGCACAAGTAAAACCTCATCAGAAACCCGATGGGACATAGCTCATAAGATACTTAATAAAGCTAAAACACCTAATGACATACTAGATGGGCTTAGTGGTTATTGGCCGGTTGATAATATGAGGAACAATCCATTCAGAAATGCAGATATGGTAAAGAATCCTAATAAGACAGACATACTATCTACCACAGGCCAGATCATGATGAACCTAAATGATCTTGAATTTATTATAAGAATGGATCGGGATAAATCTGAATTCTTTGGTATAGATGATAGGACTCCTGATTATTATAAGCCTAAAATTAAAATTAAGGTAGAATATATTAAAAACACAAAAATCAATAATAACGTGCGTTAAAAGGTGATTACTACTATTTATATTAGATGAAGAAGATAGATATTAAAAGAATTGTTAAAGAGGAATTACTACAGGTTTTAGAAAGCTGTGGCTATACCCATACTACTAAGGGCGATAAATTAAAATCTCCTGGTGGAACAAGTGAGGAAGAACTTAAAAAAGAATATAAAGGAATACCTAAACATAAGGCTAAAAATCAAAATTATGGTGGTAAAACTTGGCAAGTATTTAGAAATTCATTAAAAGGCTTATCAACATCAACAAAATTAGCAAAACTTGCAGCAAGTCCTTTTTCTAAAAAGTTAAAGGATAATTACAGGGATGCTATGAGAAGAGGTGGTCAGGTAAAGAAAAAAGGTACATCAGGCAAATATATAAAAGAAGTAAATCCAGTAGCTACAGGAATTAAATATATGAATAAATTTAATACAAGTAGTGCAGTAGGTAAAATAAATGCTAATGATGAGGATCCATCTGATAATAATTCTCATAAGGATTATGAAGGTAAAATGGTAAGAGCTCAAATGAGAGTAATTAATAGATATTCTAAAGATATCTATAATATGATTGAAGACGATGCACAATTAGAAGCATGGGTACAATCAAAGTTAACTAAAGCGACAGATTATATACAATCAGTTAAACATTATCTTCGTGATTATAAACAGGAAAAGAAGTAAGGACCGAAAGACGGTTATAGTATTAATTAAATAAAGGAGAAATACAATGAGTACAGTAGATTTATACACAACATTAGACGGACTATGGGAAGAATTTCAAGAAAATCATAGAAAATTTAACGAAAAAAGTAATAAAGCAGCTGCACAGAGAGCTAGAAAATCTTTAGGAGAAATCAAGAAATTGGTTACTGAATATAGAAAAGCATCTGTTGAAGAAAGCAAGAAGTAATATATGCCAGCAAAAAGTCAAGCACAACAAAAGTTTTTTGCTATAGTAAAAAATTATCAGCAGGGGAAGATGAAAAATGCTTCTCCCGCTGTTAAAAAACTTGCTAATAGTATGAATAAGAAAGACGTCGATGATTTTGCTAATACGAAGCATAAAGGCCTGCCAATAAAGGTTCGCCAAGAAGTTATAGAAATCCTACAAGAATTTATCAAATAGGTCAATCAAACACACAACCCATAATTGTTTCAGATTAATTCATTTATATGTGGATAATTCATATATTTTTTGTATATTTATATATAATTATATCAAGAATCATAGTATATTATGAATAAAGAAGGAAAAATAACAATTTGCGTACTAACCCTTATGATTATAGGGTTCATAGTTACTAAAATTGATGCTCAACATAAACACCTTGAAGATACAATAAATAAATCTGAATTAAGATTAGATTCGGTAGTAAATGAGTATCAAAATCTAAATTTACATTATGATAGTCTAATAAACATAATCGATAGTTTGCCCTTAGGATCTCCATTAGATACATTAAAAATATCAAGTGAATATGGATGGAGAAGGAGACCATTGAGAATAGGCTGGCAAATGCATGCTGGCACTGATTATCTAGCAGCCTGGCAAGATACGGTTTATGCAACTGGAAATGGTATAGTTAAAAGATCTAGATGGAATGCAGGTTATGGTAGGTGTATTATAATTGATCATGTATGGGGATATCAATCAACATATGCTCATTTATACAGATACTTTGTAAGAAGAGGTGATACAGTTCATAAAGGACAACCTATTGCAAGAGCTGGTAATTCAGGAGCAGTAACAGGACCTCACCTACATTATGAAGTAAGAAGATATGGAAAAACTACAAATCCTTCAGCATTTATGTTGGATAATTGATATTTTTTTTGTATATTATATATAATAATAATAATTAAGGTAATAAATAATATGAAAAAAAGAGCATACAATGGTTGTGAATTATCATCACCATTATATAGAAAGGTTGTTAAAGAAATGGCTAAAGTTAAAGTTAAAGAAGATGAATGGTGTCATTATTCAGGAATGCCTTCTCCTAAATTATATGAAAACGAAAATAAAAAAAAACGAGGCAAAAATAAATAAAAAGAAAATACAATGAAGAAAATTTTACTAGTAGCATTAGTCTTGCTTGGACTACAAACACAAGCACAAATCACATTATGTGATTCAAACATGACCTACACAATAGGATCACAATATCAATTAGAAGTTGCAATCCCTGTAACAGGAACATTTGGACCTACTATGGCTCCTCTATATGCTGTAACTTATGGTGATGGAAATATGTTGGCAGAAGATAGTTGTTTTAATGGCCCTTGTACACATATGATATACAATTACAACCCAAATGGAACATATTATGATACACTTACAACTTGTATATCTTATACAGTTACAGACACAATGGGTTATATTGATACTTTAATGTGTTGTTTTGACCAATATTGGGATGGAAGTTCTTGGGCAAAATTATCAATGCAACAAGCAAATCCTTATTTTTGCTGTGACTCAATAACATATTGGACAGATCAAAGTCAAGGACTTACAGTAGGTCTTGACACAACTAATATGATACATAATCCAGATTCAATGGAAGTTATATGGTCAGTATGTAACACATCAATCTGCTATTCAGGATCAGGTATGACTGCATTTTTTGGACAGATTATGACAACTGATACAATTAAAGTTTGTTATGATGTATTTCTTTATACATCAAATCTAGTAGAAACATGCAGTATATGTGATTCATTAGTGTTTGATCAGAATACTTATACATGGGTACTATTTAGTATGAGCAATCCAGTTGGAATTGTAGAACTAATGAATGGTCAAGCAGATTATAAAATGTATGACTTATTAGGTAGAGAAATAACTGAAATACCATTAGGTGAACTGTATATTAGAAATAATAAGAAATATATCAGGGTAAGATAATAATTGGGATTTAATAAAAGATATATAAATAATAATCAAATAATAGATATGTATAGAACAGATGGAATGCAACGGGTATACGATTGGTATACTAAAGGTGCAGACGCAATTATCACTGAAAAGGGATTAGCTTCTATGGTTGGTGATTTGATTGGTCAAGAAAATGATTGGAATATGATGTCTGAGCTAATATCAGATGAATCTATTAAGAAAGGCTTTAATTAATTATGAAGTTAAAATTTGAATATATTTGGCTGGATGGATATACACCTGAACCTAATTTACGTAGTAAAACACGTATTATTAATTTAGATAGTGAAACAGATCCTACTATAGATGATCTTCCATCTTGGACATTTGATGGTAGTTCCACAAAGCAAGCTATAGGGAATAAATCTGATTGTATATTACAACCCGAGAGAATATATCCTGATCCATTTCGAGATGATGGGTATTTAGTTTTATGTGAGGTATTAGATGATAAAGGCGATCCACATATTTCAAATAAAAGAAATAAGATTTCCAATGAAGATGAGTGGTGGTTTGGAATAGAGCAGGAATATGTTTTATATAAAAATAATAGAATACTTGGCTGGCCAGAAGAAGGATATCCTAAACCTCAAGGCGATTATTATTGTGCTATAGGAGCTGGTAATATTGCAGGTAGGGATATTATGGAAGATCATATGAATGCCTGTTTAACAGCTGGACTTAATATAACAGGAACAAATGCAGAGGTATTATTAGGTCAATGGGAATATCAGCTATTTGGTAAAGGAGCAAGGAACACATCAGATGATTTATGGATTAGTAGATATATACTGCATAGATTAGTAGAGGCTGAAAATATTACTGCTAGCTTACATCCTAAACCAATTAAGGGTGATTGGAATGGATCAGGTATGCATGTTAATTTCTCTAATGATATGATGAGAGATACTGGTGGAGAGGGTTATATAAAAAGATTATGTGAACAATTGAATCTTTTACATCCAGCTCACATGGTTCTGTATGGTTCGGATAATAATGAAAGATTGACAGGTAAGCATGAAACACAACACATAGATACTTTTACTTATGGAATTGGAGATAGAGGGGCAAGTGTTAGAATACCTATATGGACGGTAGTAAATGGGTATAAAGGATATTTAGAAGATAGACGTCCATCATCAAATGGAGATCCATATAAAATCACAAATAGAATAATACAAACATTAAAAGAGGTCAAATGAATTTAGATAAAGCAAAGCAACAGGAATATGATATTATAGTTTCCGAATACGAATCATTTATGAAATCACATGGTGCACAAATTGAAGCCGGTGATATGAAATTGTTACAAAAGATGATGAGACTAGAATCTAAGAAGGCAGTATTCGAGGCACTCAATTCATCAGCAAATAATAATGTTTATGGTGCACCGAGATTCTCAACCTCGGATACTAGTGAACAATATAAAGAAAAAATACAATTAGGTCAAGGTATGGGATTAAATCCAACCCCTTCTCCTAAAATTGCATTACCACCAACAGCGGTAGTAAATGCATTGCAAAGGGATGCACCTGCACCTGTAGAAGAAAAGAAGGAAGGAAAGAAAGCAAAAAAGCCTTTAATATCTGTAGATCCTAAAACAGGTCGTAAGGTTTATAATGGACCTCCTTTAAGGAATAGGAAGGTAATAAATGGTATTACGCATGATCATACAGTACCACAAGGAAATGAGGATGACGATGAATAACCAAGGCAAAAGAAAAGATCAAATAGAACAATCATATAAATTAGCATTCTGGTCATTTGGAGGTATTGCAATGGTAATGTTCATCTCATATGTAGATTT
>Ga0302114_10002393_pt1 | contig 12111 bp, 14 predicted proteins | sample AG5_Surface_MG_FD_203107 | JGI IMG/M metagenome (GOLD analysis project Ga0302114, IMG submission 203107) | Marine microbial communities from Western Arctic Ocean, Canada - AG5_Surface | ecosystem: Environmental > Aquatic > Marine > Oceanic | place: Canada: Western Arctic Ocean | collected...
AACCCCAACCCCACCCCCACCCCCGCCTCAGCCAACCCCAACCCCAACCCCAACCCCAACCCCAGCCCCAACCCCAACCCAGAAGCCAACGATTACATTGACGCCATCTCGAACCAGTTCAACCTCCACGAACCGTCAACAAGCAAAAAGACCCCAACACCAATTCTCCAACGACCGTCCACAAAAGAAATGCGACGAGCAGCAGCTGAGCAAAAGGGCACCCGGGTCCAGTTCAGCGAGCCGGTTGAGCCTTACGTGCCAGTCAGTTTGAGGGAGCTGGACGGAAACCAGAAGACGAGGGCCACTTTACACGAGCATGCGGCGAACGAAAAGATTAGAACTGCCATGAAGGCCATGAGCGAGGGGGACGATAACGTCACTCAAGGCTTTGAACCCAACACCAACACCAACACCAACTTTAAAAACTACGCGAGCTCGGACGAAGAGGACGCGACGTCGGAGCACTACATAAGGTCAGCTAGCAGGGAGGGCTACAACAGTCAGCCGGAAGCTGTGCGGAAAGCGCAAAGCGCAAAGATGGCCAAACTGAAAGCGAAGCTTGGCGGAGCCGCCCCCCCAAAGTCACCCAAGCCCAAGAACAACACCAACAATAACAATAACAATAACAACCACGGTCGCCCGCCTGAATCCAATTCGCATTTCTCGAATTCTCCCTTCTTCGTCAACACCAACACAGGCCCAGGGACAGTGACAGAAGAAAGTGCCGACCTCCCACCCCCCTCACCGAACAAACCCAACAACAACAAAACGTCAAGTTACTCAAAACCCAAAAAGAAAAACATATTCCCCGCTGTCAATGTCAACGTCAGCGTGGTACCTCCAACCCAACCCCAACCTGCTGCCCTTGAATCACAGAAAGAAAAGGATTCACGACGCTTGCTCAAGCTCAAGACTCGCATTGCCAAATGCAAGCAATCCAGACAGCTTGCCATTAAATCCAGGCTCGACCCTCGCTCCACAATGATCGACGAAACCGTTCAGCTGTACGACAAAACGTCGGCCAGGCACCAAGTGGAGTGCGCTCGGATACAAGCAGTGGCCAACAACAGTTCCTCTACAATGGTCAGCTCAATTTTGGTCGAGAACGGCAGCTACAGGGCGAAATCTGCAGCGATGGTCAAAGTGAGCGAGCGAAGCGAGTGAGCCTCATGGTAAAAACGAGAATACTCGCGATGAAGTGCGCGAAATGGCTAACTAACCCACTCAATTTACTTCGCACCTTCTTCGCTCGGCACAGCTACTGAACCAGCGCTTGGCCAAGGCGAAGAAGCAGCTAGCCGTGGAGCAGCAGAGGGTGAGGGAAGAGGAGAGCGAAAGTGATTTACACGGGAAAATGAAAGAGGAGAAACTCGAGGAGCAGTTGCGCCAACTGGAGGCCATGATGAGTGGAGCCGGAGGTTTGATGGGAAGTTTTTTTCCCGGTGTGAGTTACGAAGATGAGGAAGACAGTGAGGAGGAGAGCGATGATGGGGACGAGGACGAGGACGAGGAAGGGGAAGGGGAAGAGGAAGAGGAAGAGGAAGAGGAGAAGGGGGAGCAATTTTTACCCACAGTTCACTCCCCCACCGACTCTCCGCCACAGAAAAGCTCACTCGTTTTCACAAAACAAAATAAATCGGACCTCCCACGGCCAGACGAGACCCCACAACTACCAGCATCGACATCAGAAGAAGCTCCAAGTTCTCCAAGAAAGATGCCCCCGGTGATGCGCCTGCCACCCAAAATGAGCGAAGCAGACAGGCTAGGGTGCGAAGCTCTCCGACTTCAAAACGATCCATCCACCTACACAAGGTGAGCGAGCGAAGCGAGCGAGCCTTTAGGAAGACTCGAGCGATGAAGAGCGCGAAATGACAGACGGCTACATCCACTACTTAGCTAGCTAACCCACCCAATTCGTTTGGCTCGCTCGTTTCGCTCGTCCTTCATTAAAAATGCGCCTCGCTTCGCTCGGCGCAGAGCAAAAATCATGTTCGAGAAATCTGTAGAGGTCGAGCCTGACAATATCAAGAACTTGTGCAACTATGCCTTGTTCTGCCACAAGAACTTGAAGCAGGTGAGCGAGCGAAGCGAGCGAGCCTTGAGGGAAAATCGAGCATACGAGCCACTACTAAACTAACCCACTCAATTCAGATGGACGACGCCGAAGCCCTCTTTAAGCGAGGACTGCAAATTGCCAACAAAATGATGGTTTCCAAAACTAAATACAACGAGATTGCGATCAACGCTACGGCAGCCTGTTTATCAAACTACGGCTCTTTTCTCAAATCCGTTCGGGGTTACTCCACAGAGGCGGAGAAAATGCACGAAATGGCAATTTCCATTGCTCCAAACCACGGCGGTTGCGTTGGGAACTACGCTAAGTTCTTAATGGACGCGCGGCACGATTTCATATCTGCCGAGGAAATGTTTCGAAGAGCCATAGAACTGGACCCAACTCACTCGAGCAACTTGGCCACGTTTGCTAGAATGCTCAAGAAGATGGGAAGGTTCGATCAGGCGGAGGAAATATACAAAAAGGCGCTTGCCGTGGACGGTAAAAACGTGGTTTGCTTGTGCAATTACGCCAACTTTTTGAAAAAAGTTAGGGGGGACATTGAAGGAGCGAGAGTAATGTACCTGAGGGGACTGAAGGAGAACCCCAATGCCGACTTCTTGCAGCGGAACTATGCCCTGTTTCTAAGAGACACAAGCGCAAATTTTGCGAATGCGAAAAAAATTGCGATGGAAAAGGAGCAAGCACAGCAAGCGTCTGCTCGGGTGTATCAGGCGCAGCAGCAGCAGCAGCAGCAGCAACAGCAGGAACAGCAGGTTCAAGAACAAAAACAGGAAGAAGAACAAGAGCAACAGCAGGAAAATAAAGACGAGGTGAAGGTGAGGGAGTGAGCGAGAATTTTTTTCCAGTCAAGTTAACTTGCCGATTTTGTTTGCTAACCCCAACACTCACCACATGCTCCAGAAACAAATTAATTTTGAAAAGGCATTTGATAAGGCAGAAGAATCACTCAATACTCTGAAGGAGGCCAATGATGTGTTCATGGAAATGAACACAAACGAGGGTTTGGCGCACAGGAAAAAAGTTCTGGAGGAGGAAGCGAAGAACGAATCGGAGGACGAATCGGAAAGCTCATCAAGCTCGTCCGACGAGTCGGAATCGGAAGACGAGCAAGAGACCAGAGACAAGCCGAACCCAATGCTGTTCACAGAGCGAAGGTCGAAGGCTCAAGCTCCGGCGGAAGTGCTGGAGGGTGACTGGATGAAGTATTTCGACGACGAGGCTAAATGCTACTACTACTGGAACGAAACAACACAGGTTTCGACTTACGACAGGCCCGAAGGGTTCGAAACGAGGGCTGACGCATTCAGCAGTGTGAGGAATTGCTCCGTGGTGCCTGACGAGCACGACAAGCCAAAAGAGTGGTTGAGCGGAGGGTGGAAAAAGTATTTCTGTCAAAACAACCAGTTCGATTACTATTACCACGAAGACAGCGGGGAGAGTTCGTGGAACCGACCCCCAGGATTCGAGACGGAAAACGACCCGTTTGCGAGCTTCCGGGCTCCGGCAGCGGGGAGTGTGTCGAAGCACGACAAGCCCAAGGAAAAAATGGAAAACGGTTGGTGCAAGTATCATGACCAAAGCAGTAATTTCTACTACTATTACAATCACGAGAGCGAGCAGAGCACCTTTGAGAGGCCGTTGGGTTTCGAAACGGAGAGCGATCCATTCGCTAGTGTCAGGAGCAAGCTGCCCACGGCGGAAGAGAAGATAATTGAAGAGGTGGGGGGAAGGTGGAAGAAGTACTTGGAGGAAGCCACAGACTACTTCTACTACTACAATGAAGGGACAGGGGAAAGTACGTACGATAGACCTGAGGAATTTCGCTCGGAAATGGATCCGTTTGCCGACATTCGGGAGAGAAATTTGGCCAGCAGCAATAATTTTGGTGGAGTGGGGAGTGGGAATTTAGAAGTAAGGTGAATTTGATGGACAGCTGGAACAAGGGGGAGAAGGTATTGATGGAGAGTATGTAAATATTCATCTGTATAAAGATTTGTTTAATGAGCTCAGAGTCCTCCGCCTCCTCAGAGTCCTCCTCCTCAGCTTAGGTAGTCTTCATCAGGCTCCAACTCAGCAATGCGTTGCCGCAACTCTTCAATCTCAACTCTTTGCTGGTTGTTGACTGCTTTCAGGGCTGCCTCCTTTTCAGCGTGCTCCTCCTGTAAGCGGTCATATCTGGCTCGCATGAAGAGGATCAAACTTGTGGGGTCGCTTTTCCATCTAGTGGGGGTGATCTGGACGGGGAGGTGGGCAGGGGAGAGGAAGGACAGGATCTCGGAGGTGACGTTGTAGCCGCCGTCGTGCACGCACTCGCCGAGTAGCCTCACGACTTTCTCGAGGGGTGAGGTATTTTCGTTTGGCTCCAAAAACGACACAAATTCCCACTTGTAGACGATGTGGAGAATGAGGTTGAGGATTGGGGTGAGGCAGGAGGGCACAAATGTAATCTCTCGGCAGGATGTAATTCTAACCGTCTTGTCCATGTTAGCCGAAACAATGTAGTTGGAATCGGCCGTGATGGTGAGCCGCATGGTGCGGAAGTCCTGCTCGAACGTGTGCTTGAGCTCGAAAGTCTCAGCATCCCAGATCTTCATCGTTTTGTCGTCACCGGCACTCACAAGAATACGCCCGTTGGGGGAGTACGAGACGCTACGGACGACATTGGTGTGAGCCTGGTCGATGCTCTTCACCAAGCTTCCATCGGCAGGGTTCCAAAATTTGATGGAATGATCGTAACTTCCCGAGCAAAGGAGTTTGCAGTCGGGAGAGAACGAGAGGGAATTGACGTAACTGTTGTGGCCTTCCAACGTGTGCGCTAAGATGGCACTTCCCTCGTTGAAGCTGTAGAGGTTGAGGGACTGGTAGCTTCCAGTAGCCAGCTGCTTGCCGTCGGGGGAGAAGCACACTGCAAGAATCCAATCCGTGTGATCCTCAAGCACTTGCACTCTCGCCCACTCGCCACCCTCCCCCGGCTCCGACCAAATCATCACCTTCCCATCATTTCCACCAGAAGCAAAGTAGGAGCCTGATGGAGAGACGGTGACGCACCGACCAGGACCAACGTGTCCTACCAAGGTCTGGACCAACTCGAGGGAAGGGCTGAATACCTTCAAGTTGGGACCTCCATCAAAATCACGGCCACAAGCCACAAGTGAGCCATCCAGAAGATAGCAAAGACCAAGGACATGATTGGCAAAACATTGTCAGCTCGATATTCTACAATGCCAGTCTTTGTCGAATGGACAATTATGGTGCCGTCCTTGTTACCCGAAACCACATAGCTGTTGTCCTGACAAGACCACGCAGTTGAGAGGACTATCATGCCCAGAGAGAACACCAGAGAGGACAAAATCACCCATCAATTTTAGGAGTCGACGAAGTTGCTTTGAAATGTAATGAAGAGGCAGCGAAAACTTTAGGAAGGGGGAAGGTAAGATTTCTACTAAATGGAGTTGGATTTGTTTATCTGTTCATCAGGTGTGTATTTCTGTGCATTTTTGTAACAAATCAATTTTCGGTTTTCTAAACATCTTTGCTATATGCTATATAGCATAGCATATTGATTTATAATATATTGGAATATCCTAGTTAACATCCTTTGAACCATGGCGAGAAAAAAGAAGGACAACAAGCCCTCTCCCATCAAGAAGCCGAATCCAGTTTCCTCAGGATTTTTGTCCAACTTGTATGGCAGCACAAACGACACCGAGACCGACACAACGAGCACGCCCCCTCTTCAGGTCACAGCGAAGCTCCCGTTCACCGATGAGGAGCCTCATGACGACTTTATGAGCCCCAACCACCCTCAAACAATAAAGAAGAAGCCTAAGCCAAAAAATTCCACCTTCACCAACCTCAACTCGTCGATAGATGCTGAAGCAGAGGGTTCCTCCCTCCTCCCCAAATCTCCCACCAACCCCAACCACAACAGTCTGGAGGATATTGTGGGCTTCCTCATCATTTGCAGCGTCGTGCTTGTTGGTGATACTGCTCGTGGGGTGATGTTCCCGACCCTTTGGCCCCTGGTGAAGTCTTTGGGTGGCAACAAGGTCCATCAGGGCGTTGCTGTTGGAGCATTTTCCTTCGGGAGGGTGTTGAGTTCTCCGATTTTGGGGAAGAAATCTGTTGACGATGGTTACAAATCCACCCTCACCTTAAGTTGTAGCATTCTGCTACTGGGAACCCTTTTCTATGCGCTGACCGAGAAGTTGGATAATTTGCCATTCTTGATCATCGCTCAGCTCACCATGGGGGTTGGGAGCGGAACGTTGGGAGTGACTCGAGCGTACGTTGCTGAGATCACGCCGAGGGAGCAGCGCACCACTTACATTGCTTTGTTGACTGCGGTTCAGTATGGCGGATTCACGGTTATGCCCGTGGTTGGGAGTTTCTTCTGCAGCTTATTCAAGGAGAGTGAGGGGTTGGACCTGACAAAGAAGATGCAGCTCGGACCCTTCATTCTCGACTCCTTCACTGCCCCGGCCTATTTCATGACCGCACTGTGCGTTCTGTGCCTCGTCCTCCTCCGCACAGCTTTCACGGATTTGGCCAGAACGAATACGAATACGAAGACCAAGACCCTGCAAAAGCTGACCGTTTCCCCCGGCAACGAAGGTGAGTGAGCGAAGCGAGCGAGCCTTGATGAAGACTCGAATACTCGCGATGAATCCCGCGAAATGGCTACAGGCATTATGGCTACATCCACTACTAAACTAACCCACTCAATTCTTTTAGGCTCGTTCGTGAACGACATAGACTTCTTCGCCGAGGAGAAGCTCTGCTGCAACCTGTCGCGCTTCGACAGCATCATCTTCTTCATGGTGAGCGAGCGGAGCGGGGGGGGGGGGTTGAGGAAGACGAGCATACGAGCCACTACTAAACCAACTCAATTCGCTCGGCGCAGATGATGCTCAACGTCGCCACCAAGGGCACCATCGGCGTTTATGAGACCCTGACGGTGAACTTTGCCACCTCCCATTTCGTCTCGTACGACTCGGTTAGCGCCGGCTTGCTGGTTAGCTCGTGCGGAATTATTGGCTGTGCATTTTTGCTCAGCATGAGGTTCATCTCCAGGTGCATGACGGACGTGCAAATGATCTCGTGGGGGATCTTCTTGATGATCATCGGGACTGGGCTGTTGGTGCACTTCGACAACCACGGACACTTCACCAAGGGAAGGTTCGAGACGGCAATCTTCCTTTTGTACAGCGTGGGCTATCCAGTTGGCCACACTGCCGTCATCGGGATCTTCAGCAAAATCTGCGGCAACCGTCCGCAAGGCTTACTGCTCGGTTGGTTTGCGAGTGCTGGGAGGTGAGCGAGCGAACGAGCGGAAATGGCTAAAAACTTAACTAACCCAATCAATTTTCGCGCGGCGCAGTTTGGCTAGAATTTTCATGCCCATCATGAGCGGGACGGTTTCCGAGTACTACGGAAACAGCTACGTCTTTTGCTGCTTGGTTGTGGTGTTGGCGGTTGCACTAATGGCGGTCTTGTTTACGAGGAGGACGCTGGGCGTGTTGTCTGGAGCTATAAGTTAATTAAAGGTACTCAAAATTTGGGTTTGCCACATTTCAAAATTTCGACCTTGTCCCCTCTTCCTATTGATTTTGATACCGAGGAGGCAAATAATTGGGTGATGCAGACATTTTGCCCGAAGAAAACGTCGTCGGGGTGGGTTGAGTCGCACTGTCGAAACTCGTTGAGGGTTTCGAGTGGCTCATTGTTCGAATCGTGACGGCCTTCTTCTTGAACTACAGTTGACTGCTTGCAACGTGGGCAATTTTTCACGACGTGGAAGATATGCCCATTGATCTTGATTGCCTTCCACGTATCCTCCTCGAAAGCGGCAGCCCCTTTAATGACAATATTCGGCCGAAAACGGTTCATGTTGATGGAGGGGCGATTTTTTAACTTCAGCCTTCTATTGATTTCGTCCAAGGAAGACTCGTTCGCAATGAGAATGGGAAAACCATCGGCAAGCGAGGAGTTTGGCAAGGATGAACCGAATCCGCAGTAAGCCGCTGGGGGCGTGTGTTCGGGGGATGTTGGCCGATAATGCTGTTTTTCGTTGAGGATCGACACGAGCCGAACGTTGTAGTCCAATGACGGCCCGAGGAAGTCCTTGAAAAACTTGGCCGCCGCATCGCCAGCGTCGTGAACGAGCACGTTGTCGTCCCAAATACCTGCCACGGTGTGCGCGCTAGTTTCTTGAGTTGGTCGCGCTATCGTTATTTGTTGTTTGCCGTGGGAGATTTGGAATCTATTGTTGGGAAGAAGGTTAGTTTGAATGAGTGAGAGAGTTGGATGTTGCCGTTGGGTGAGAAAACGATTCTTGTCAGAACGTATCAACATGAAGACCCGATCATTCTTTAACCCAAGGGTGGAAAGGGTCACTTCGTCGTGATTAATCGATCCACATGACTTTACAGGATAGGTGAGGAGCTGGGTCACAAAAATCAAGCTCGAGGAGGTTGGAGTCATAAATTTGAGTTTAAAGATGTCTGCATATGCTCGAACATGCTTTCGAAGAATGTAGAGAATGAATAAGTTGAGAATGAATGACACCACCAGTGGTGAAACCGATAGAGGCATGGGTGCCAGAAATTCTTTTAAGGTCGGTTTGGATCTCGTTTATGTGGTGCTGTGGCGCGACGGCGCGAGTGAATTCAAAAATCCTATTTTTAAACACGCTTAAACTTCTTCGATACGATGACAATCTCAACAAAGATAACCAAGCTCTTGCAAATCAAGCACCCGATTATTCAAGGTGGTATGCACCATGTTGGTTTTGCAGGTTTGGCCAGTGCTGTTGCCAATGCTGGTGGTTTAGGACTGGTGACAGCCTTAACCCAGCCTACCCCCGAGCTGCTTGAGGCCGAGATTGCTCTTGCCCAGTCCAACCTTCTTCCCAATTGTGAGGGTCAGGTCGGTGTGAATTTGACAATCCTACCAATGTTCACGGACGTCATTTACGAAGACTATAGAGACGTAATTATCTCTTCCGGGGTGAAGGTCGTAGAAACGGCCGGCCGCCCTCCTGGTGACTTTGTGAAGGCATTTCAAGATAACGGCATAAAGATAATCCACAAGTGCGTCACGACTCGGCATGCCAAGAGCGCTGAGCGGACGGGCGTAGACGCAATCAGCTTGGACGGTTTCGAGTGTGCTGGTCACCCAGGGGAGGAGGACATTGGTAACTACGTTTTGCAGGCAATGGGAGCTCGGGAACTAACAGTTCCATTCGTAACTTCAGGTGGGGTTGGCACTGGGAGACAGCTTGCCGCTTCGTTGATGCTGGGCGCCAGCGGCGTTAACTTGGGCACTCGATTTATGGCGACGAAAGAGGCCCCAATTCACGAAAACATCAAGAAGGCGCTGTGCGAGGGAGGGGCGTCAGACACGACTCTTGTTATGCGCTCCGTTCGGAATACTGAGCGAGTGTACAAGAATTCGACCGCCTTAAAAGTCCAAGAAATAGAACGCGAATTTCCGGGGGAGTTTGACAAAATTCACGAATACGTTAAGGGGGAGAACTACAGGTTGTCTTTTCATGAGACTGGGGATATCGAGAACAGCGTGTGGAGCTGCGGCTCCGTGATGAGTCTCATCGACGAGGTTTTAACCTGCGAGGACTTGATAAATCGAATGGTGGCTGAGGCTGAAGCCGAACTGTTGAATGCGCCTAATTTTGTGGTTCATTGAGAAATTTAGAATTAAAAAAAACTCAACCGACTTCTTCTTCCGCGAATTGTGGTGTAGTATCGACGTCGACAGTACTACCCTCTTCTAGCCCGCCCCCCAGATCTACCTCACTCGACAGCGATACGAAGCTGCTTCCGCCGTCGAAGTCACTCTCCATTTCTGACATCTCGCTCTCCGGTAAGACGCTGCTGCTATTCTTGCTAGAGCCGAACCATCCGCTTGATTTGCTGCTGCTGCTGCTACTGCTTGCAGTGCTACTAGCAGCGCTGCTAGCAGCGCTACTAGCAGCGCTACTAGCAGCGCCGGTGCTCGAGACGTTGGAGCTGGCGTTTGTTCCATCGCTGCTGGTTCCCGTCCCATTTTTTGTCGTCGCTCGACTTTTCGAGCTTCTCCCCGTTTTTGATTTGCCCTTGGTACTTTTCCACATGCTGGACAGTCCGTTGACGAACTGTTTTGCGCCACCCATTTTGCTGAGCCGCATTTTTTCCATCTTCCTCTTGTTGGTTTCGTCGAAAAACGTAAGCAGCATGTGTGCCGTGCCAGTCATGGTCATACTCCAAATAAACATGAGCACCGAACCAATTAAGAATGATGCGTTGCTGTTGATTCCCGTCTTCTTCGTATCTATTCTGCTCACCAGCATAATCAACGCAGTGATGATGAAAATTGGCGTGTTGAAAACAACGAAGACAGATGTCGTCCAAATTAAGGATTTCAGGTCCTTTCCGGCTATTGCACCTTTGGGCGGAGGTGGTTCTCCGCAGCGGCTCAGCAGCTCCCTCAAACTCCGCCCTCCAATATAAAGTGTCGGCGTGATCACGCATAGCATAAACAACCCAACAGCGGCAATCATCGTTGCCCTCCCGATTGCGAACAAATAAATGTTGATGAACATGAAGCCATACATGAGCACTTTCAGTGTTTTTCGCCTCTTGGAATATGTTGCTTTTTTCCCCTTTCCCATCGCACTTGACTTCACGGCAATATCTAACCAGGCTAGTGCCAGCCCGATTAATCCCTCCGAGACTGCAACAGCGGAAATTGGAACAAACACCTGCAAGCCGCGGAAAAGTTCGTCGTCGTAGGATCCTGGCCAACCCCTCACCGACCAGGTCAAGAACCGCATGCTTTCGCTCCACGTCAACAAACACATGAAAAACGCGGAAAGATTAGCAGCGTTGACCTTCCATTTTGCGAACCGAAGCATAGTCCGAACAACTTTCTGCCCCCTCCAAAACTCGATCCAATTTATTATGGCGGGGAGGATATAGCCAAACTGAATCCAAAAGAATATCGAAGATGGTTCGTCGCAGGCGTCTCCTTCGAGAGGCCAAGATGTCGAACAAGAACACCGCCAGTCGACCACCTGAGTTCCATTTTCAAAACCGATCACTGATTTGAAGCAGAACTTCTTCGTAGCTCCTGCAAGTCCGACCGAAGGGTGATGGCAATTCCCCCAACCTGATTCTACACCGCCTGTGTCTTCATATTCATCATCAAAGTCATACTCGCCAGGCTTGCAAGTTATTGGCCCGAATCCATGAGTTAGTTGAGCTTTAACATAACTGCTCGACAAAAGGAGAATAAAGACGATTAAGGGAAATGAGGTTCTTGTGTTCTTGGAGCTGAGGCTTCTCATCGGATTTATGTACCGTTTTGATCGGAGGATTTTTTAAGCAACAATTTCTTGCAATTTTTTTATCAACATTGACATTTACTCTCCATGTCACAATAATCACCCTATTACACGCTATATTTGCCTGTCTTTAGATCATAGATCATATCAAGACAAGTTAAACCAAAGCCACCCAACAACAACAAATCCTCGGAAATAAATTTCATCAACTTAAAGTTGAACTTTAAGTTGATGACCCCCTCTCCATTCACATCGCAAGAGGAAACTAAATTCCTCAGAACGGCAGTAATCCGCGCGGCCATTTCCTCAGACGGCTGGTGGGAAGCAGACAACGATATCCTGTTCCCCAAATTCACTCGAAAGACCACAAAGCAATCACCAGAGCAATCTGCTGATCGTCAGAGTCTCGATGTCGACGATGTCGACGACAAATCCTTGCAGCTCTGGGCCAAAAGCTCTGGGGTCGCCCATGCACCTCCCGAGAGTTGCATGTGGTGGTGCTGCGATATTGAGGCGAGGCACAACAGAAAGCAGCATGAGAAGCAAAATGGCGATAACCTCTCCAAGTTTCCTTTTCGGGTTGTTCATGAGGTGAGTGAAATATGTGGCGAGAGTTGAACATTCACATCCACCTTAACCCCACTCCCTCCCTCCCGACTCCCCAACAACCATAACCTAACCACATCCTCCATAT
>Ga0302114_10002394_pt1 | contig 12110 bp, 13 predicted proteins | sample AG5_Surface_MG_FD_203107 | JGI IMG/M metagenome (GOLD analysis project Ga0302114, IMG submission 203107) | Marine microbial communities from Western Arctic Ocean, Canada - AG5_Surface | ecosystem: Environmental > Aquatic > Marine > Oceanic | place: Canada: Western Arctic Ocean | collected...
GCCCCCCACACGACACGAGACGCGAAACGAGCGGAAACGAAGCGGCAGCATGCACAAAAATCCAGAGCTCCGTTCGGGCGGTCGAGGCGCGAACCCTCGTCGCCTCGATGGTTCGGCGGCGGTCGGAGGTGGCCTCCGCCGCCTCCGAGGTCAAGGCCCGGGAGGCCGAGCTCGCGATAAAGGCCAGGGACCTGGCCGAGAAGGAGGAGCAGAGGAGGTACTTCAAGAGCGTCGAGAAGAGGCACCAGGACTCCAGGAGGGCGAGGGAGCTGGAGAGGAAGAGGAGGCTCCTGCCCGAGGACACGGTCCTACCGGAGGACGAGGAGGAGGCGCAGAGCTTCGAGGACGTCAGCGCTACGAGCATCCAGAGGCTTAGCAGGGGCCGGATGGCCAGGGCCTTCTACGCGAGCTATAGGGCCCTCAGCGCCCGGGCGGCCACGGTCCTCCAGGGAGGGGCTAGGGGAATGTTCGACAGGGCTCAGGTCAGGGAAACTCGCCGGGAGCTCTGGGCGAGCAACACGATAAAGAGGCTCCACAGGGGTCGCCTCGCCAGGGCCGAGTTCAGGGGCTTGCTCCTCGGGCGGCTCGTGGGCAGGGCGGCGACCAAGGTCCAGGCGGTCGCTCGAGGGCGGAGGGGGAGGAGGAGGATGGAGCACAAGAGGGCGCTCGTCGCCTCGGCGGCGAGGAGCCAGGGGAGCGTTAGCGTTAGGAAGCTCTTCCCGGCGGACCTGCTGGAGCTCGCGGACGCGATCCAGGGGCCGATTATCGACGGGAGCAAGGAGGCGCTGCCGAGTAGCGTTCTGGGGCTCGTTAGGGTTGTTTGCCTCATGCTCGGGGTTGGGGGAGGGGGAGGCGACAAAGACGCAGAAAATATGAGCAGCACTACAAACACTACAAACACAAACACAACAAACACAACAAACACAACAAACACAACAATCACAACCATGACTCACTACGACCGGATCGGGGTCAAGAGCCAGGTTCCAATCGACTCGAACATGACCTGGGAAACTGCGATGAAGGTCCTCCGGCGTTCGTCCTCTCTCCTGCGTCGGATGAGGGCCTTGGCCTCCGGGCCTGCGGCCAGGCGCCCTCGGCTGCTGCACCTTTCCCCCCGGGCGCTCGACCTCCACAGGGCGTACGGGGCCGACCCGACGTTCAGCCCCGAGGCGATGAGGAGGATAGGGAAGGGGGCGAAGGCGACCAGCCAGCTGCTGCTGTGGGCGAGCTCGCTCAGGGAGGTGTTCGACTACCAGCTCGAGTTCCTCGACGACATTGGGGACGTTCAGCCGGGGTGGCTGGGGAAGCTCAGGGAGCAGCAGAAGGAGAGGAGGAAGGTCAGGGTTAGGATGGAGGTTAGGACGAGGAGCTTGGCCGTTGCGGGGGACTCGGCGGCGAGGGGGAAGGCGGCGGGGAAGGCGTTTGGCCCGGCGATGGCTGTGGCGGTTGAGGAGGGGAGGAGGAAGGCCGAAGTTGGGAAGCTCCTCGACCAGATTAAGTTCAAGCAGGACGTTCAGGAGAAGAAGGAGAAGAACGAGGACGAGCGCATCACCCTGGCGGCGGAGGAGGAGGTCGCCGGCGCAACGAGGGAGGTCACGGGCGCGAGGCAGGAGTACAACAAGGCCGAGACCGAGGCCAACCTTGGTTCCGAGCTCGACCGGAACAGGCTTCCTAGGCTCCGGTCCCAGCTCATCGAGAAGGAGGTAATCCTGAGGGACGCCAAGACGCAGAGCCACCTCTGCCTGCTCAGGAGCGAGAAGGACGGGAGGAAGAGGGAGGCGAGCAAGGTCGAGCTGGACGGGGAGCTCCTCTACAGGTGCTCGGCGCTCGGGGAGGCGGAGGCGCTGTACATGGTCGCGAAGGAGGAGAAGAAGGCCTTCGCGGCGAAGCACGGGGGGCTCAAGGCCCTCCCGTCCCTGGGGGGGCGGGACAAGGAGGAGTTCCTGTACGTTGACCAGCGGATCGACGCCGCGCGGGTCCGCGTGGGGGAGATGGAGAAGCTGCTCCGGGCGAATGTCGACAAGTTCGAGAGGGAGACGAAGGAGAAGTACGACAAGGAGGCGATGAAGGACGCGGCGCCGGAGAGCTGGGATCAGCCGACTGAGGAGGAGATTGAGGAGGATCGGAGGGAGGATGAGAATATGGCCAGGGAGGAGAAGGTGAGTTGCCTGCCTGACCAAACCAATCACAACCAAACACAACCAAACACAACCCGAATAACTAACCACACAATCCAAACCACAATCCAAACCACAATCCAAACCACAATCCAAACCACAATCCAAACCCAAAAACAAATCCAAATAAAAAATAACTCAGGACCGAATGAAAGAATTCATCGACGCGTCGATCCTCGAGGACAAGGCGAAGCGGCCTCGCCCCCTACTCGTCTGCGTCGCCCGCGACGTTCCGATGGTCGGGAAGCAGAAGCTCCTCCACCAAGTTCTCACCGACCTCGAGGGAATGTTCGTCAGGGTGTCCCTTTCCGAGAACCAAGGCGTCGACGTAAACGCCTTTCAGATGGCTCTCGACGCCGGCTCCAGCATCATTGCCGACGTTGACGTTGGAGTGTCTGCCTCCTCCCGGTCAACCTTCCTCCACTCGATTGCGATTGCCAAGAAGGCGTTGGTTCCCAACCCGATGTGCATAGTCATCGTCGCCAACCCCGACAACCGCAAGGGGAACGGCGCTGAAGTTCACCTGGGCGCGGCCGAGGCCGACCTTAGAGTCATGAGGGACGGCGACATGAAGCGACGGCTCCAGATGTCCTCCCACTCCTTGAAGGTGAGCGAGCGAAGCGAAGCGAAGCGAAAAACCGAAAAACCGAAAAGCGAAGGCGAAAGCGAAACTAACACCAACCACATTTCCACTTCCCCACACTTCCCCACACTTCCCCACACTTCCCCACACTTCCCCACACTTTCACACTTCCACACTTCATTGGCTCGCTCGGCATATGCAGATTCTCCTTTCTCCCGTCGTGAAAGACGAGATGATCGACCTATCCCACACCGACGGCCCCCCCTCCCACATGCACGTAATAGTAATGGAGGCGGCCATTGTCATCCTCTCCCCCAAGAACCGCTTCCGGCACCCCGACAAGAACGTCGCGAGCGTTTCGTGGCAAGGTGAGTCTCGCTCAGTCTTCGCTTGACATCCGACACTTATAACTAACATTGTTGTTACTCACTCTCAATGGCAGCCTCGAAACGCCTCCTCGGGGACGTCGCCACCTTCCAGCAGCAGCTAGCAAACGTAGACAAGTTCAACATTCCGGACGAGAACCTCATCGTTCTCCAGCAGTACCTCTCCCACAAGGACTGGCCCAACGGCTCGTCGTTCAACCACGCCACCGATATGATGCTCGCAACCCTGCTGGAGTTTGTTAACGCGGTCGTGGAGTTCGCAGCAATGCTGCGGGCCGGGGGTGGAGGTGAGCGAGCGAATGCGAGCGAGCCTTGATGAAGACGAGAATACGAGCCAGCGAGCGAAGCGAGCTAGTCACAACTAGTGACAGACGAGAATACGAGCCACTACTAACCCCTTCGCACCTTCTTCGCTCGGCGCAGCGCCTGAAATTCTCACCCGCAGGAACCCTCTCAACCTCTTCTCGACCGTCGTCACAATGACGGACGCCGAGTCGATCGTTCAGGAGGACGACGAGTCGGCCAAGGTCGGCTGGAAGTCTTGCTACAGCCAGATGATTGCGCCGCTGCTGGAAGACGTCAGGGTGTTCCGAGAAGCCCGCAACATCAACGGGGAGCTGCACACGGTCAACGTGTACCTGGACTGCGACAGGGTGTTCTTCGGGGCTTACAACCCGCAAACTAGCGTGAACTACGTCACGAGCATCCACGTCCGCGACATCAACGCGCTCCTCGCCCCGAACAGCATCGAGCGGGGGGAGTTTGGTCTGCGAGCTCCGCCCCAAACGAGGGAGGAGATGTTCAGCAGGTTGGTTCACCTGCTGGTGCTCGAGAAGCAGTCGAGGTTGCTCGGGTACAGGAAGACCCTTGCCTGCAAGCGGTTGCTGAAACGCATCATGAGGGAAACTCGGCGGATCTCTGGCCACCTGGTCACTATTACGGTCTCCGAGGACAGTCTCGGGGAGCTGCGGTGTCAAGCCTACTTGCCCCAATTTTCGGCCGATCTCGAGCTAATTATTCGGGACGACCTCAAATTCAACGTTCTTCCCAATGCGGACCCGCACCTAGAAGCGGAGTACTTCAGGTCGGACGACGCAATGGTTTTGCTCCGCCCCGTGACCGACAGGCTGACGATTTCTCCCAGACTGAGGACGATCCAGGACATGGGGCTCGACCCCACCAGGAGAGATCAAGCGCTGAGCAAGCGTTTCGGAGCGTCTGGGGGGAGGAGCAAATCCGACAAGGGCAAGGGGCTGTTCCTGTGCATGAGAATGAAGGGCGGGTGTAGCCGAACCTTGTTCACCTGCACCCACAGGCTCTCGAACATTCCTCACATTTTGACCGTCGGGGAGGTTGGGAGGAGCGGCATGATCAGGATAAGGGCATACAACCCCATAAGTTGTGAGCAGCACGAGCTCAGGTTGTCCACAACGGACCGCGCTCTTGTGATCAACGGAGCGAGCGGCGACTGGAGGTTGTGGTGTGACGATATGTTGAAACGGCTGTCGCTGAGGAGAATCAGCAAGAGCACGGCGGACGAGAATGTCGTCAACAAGGACGGCAGCTTGAAGTCTGCAAGGATGGACAGTTACAGGGAGGACACGAAGTTGTGTTTCAACCGGACGATTTTCAAGACCGCTGCCAAGATTGACAACAAGATGTTTGGCGTTCGGGTAACGATGGCCGGATTGGTGGATGTTGGGGATAGGTGAATTAAAAAACATTTGTGGAGTGGAGTGGCACAACACACAACTAACCCTTTCTTTCCTCTACGCAGCATCGAAATCAGAGCGGTAAGGCTTGAAACGTCAGAGGAACACATCCTCGCCTTCAGCGAAAATGACATGAAGAAGATCGCGGAAATGCCCGAGGATACGACGGACTGCATTAAGCTCCTCCTTTCCGACGGTAACGCGAGGGAGGCCGTCATCCGCGAGATGCTCAAATACTTCAAGTTCAACATTAAGGAGGACAAGGTGACTTTCATGTCCACTTGGATGGAGCGCACCGCCGTAAAGGTTATGTCCAACAACATTGTGAAGATGGACTTGAACAGGCTGAAAATTGCTGGAATTGAGAAGAAAATTGACATGAAGGGTGTGGAGATTGACAATATGAAGGTGGAAGTTGTCAATGGCGAGCTGGGGAACATTGTCGTTAGGGGCAGGAGGCAGGCCAAGATTGGCAATTTCCTCAGCGACGACCTTGGCAAGTTGAGCGATGAGTGCTACGACAAGGAGGGTAACATGCTCGCTTACACGGAGCTGTTCGAGCTTGACAAGAGCGCCAAGTTTGATTACAAACCGATGAATATTCGCTTCGCCAGGGGCGAGGAGAAGCTCCCCGAGATCGAGGACGAGCTACTTAGCCCAACGATCAAGTTCGAAGAAATCGTCTCCGAATCGGTGCAGCTGGAAGACGGCATCGTGGACATTATCGAGGAGAAGAAGGAGGTCGAGGTGGTGGTGGAGGAGGAGAAGGGGGAGGGGAAGGAGCCTAGCGCCAAGGGCGCCATTGACATGCTGAAGGAGCAGCGAATGGTCTTCAACCAGGGTGTCAAGGTTAAGCACGGAATCGTGGAGGCGCTTTCGTACGAAGTTGGCATGGTCATGAAGGTTTTCGAGAGCTACGACGAGTCCATGAACAGAACGATCAAGCTTGAGGTCTACAGCCCCAATAGCAGCGCCAAGGGAGTCGTGAATATTGTGGGAGGTGAGCGAGCGAAGCGAGCGAGCCTTGATGAAGACGGGAATACTCGCGATGAATCCCGCGAAATGGCTACAGACATAATGGCTGCATCCACTACTAAACTAAACAAAATTCTAAACTAACCCACTCGTTTTGCTCTTGCTTCATTAAAAATGCGCCTCGCTTCGCTCGGCGCAGAAACCGAGCTCCGGGAGGTGGTTGGCCCTCACGTTGAGGAGCTGCTGCTGCCCGAGAACGAAGAAGAGCTGTTTCACCACATCGCCCACAACAGGATGAAGATTGCGCCGGGCTTGTGGAACGAGGACACCGAAAAATACGAGCAGAACAGCGACCAGTTCACGGTCATCCTGACCAAGAACAGGTTGTTCAGTCACCTGAAGCAGACGCCGATTGGCAGAGGTGGAGACATCGATCAAGGAGCGAACAGAGATGTGCTGATCGATCGGAGAGCTTTCAGGGGAAGAAAGCTGCTGCGAAAGGCCATCAAGGTTAGCGGGGTGCTGTTGCAGATCCAAGTGTTTGAGATCATGCCCGTGGACGAGACTGAGAACTCAGCGCCGACGTTGCGGTTCGTGCGTACGATCCTCACACGGGGAATCGCATGGTTCTTGAAGTTCCTGGCGAGTGCTTGGAAGAGCTCATCCCGAAGGAGCAGGTGAGCGAAGCGAAGCGAGCGAGCTTTGAGGAAGACGAGAATACTCGCGATGAATCCCGCGAAATGGCTTCAGACGGCTACATCCACTACTGAACTAACCCACTCAATTCGTTTGGCTCACTTCATTCTTTTTGCTCTTGCTTCATCAAAAATGCGCCTCGCTTCGCTCGGCGCAGAAGAACGAGTTGATAGCTACCACGAGCAACAGGTACGCCTTGGCGAACTTCATGTGCGACAAGCTAAAGTTGACATTCCCAAGAGGGTTGCCGCCAGAGCTGATCATGCCCTGGAGCAAGAGCTTGAACAACGGCTTCACTGATTCCGTGGCGGACTCGGACAAGAAGACCACCAGGCCGATTGAGGAGAAGACCAAGAGGAGCACGGATCTGTTGCTGCGAGCTGGCTTCAACCTGCAGCACAGGGACGGGTTGAGCACGTTCGATTGCATTGTGAGCGTCTTCGTCCACAAGGAGGTGGAGGATGCGCTGCGGGTGAACCTGTACGTGCCGAGGTTGAGCGAGAGCTGCGAGGTGGCGATTCTGAGGAGCGAGCAGGAGGATGTTTTGAACGGCAGAAAGGCGCTGAGTTATGCGAGGGGGGAGCCGATTCAAACTGCCCTTGGCAGCATCATCAGGTGCTTGCACCTTCACGTCGAGGACGACGCCAAGATTGCCAAGAAGAGGAATCTAATTGCAACATTCGTCCACAAGGCGGGGAAGAACTGGCACGCCGCGTACTCGAGGCTGGACCCAAGCGACGAGCCAGTCGAGAGGCCAAACGGCCAAGGAAGCGTCGTCTTCATCCCGGCTGACACGCGCGGGGATCTAATAGTGCGGAAAGGAGTCAAGATCAGCGGGCACGAGGTGCTTGTGTCTGTGAGCACGAGGGCCAAGGGCGAGGCTGCTGGTCATGGGTTGATATTCGAATCGTACGATCCAGAACTGAGGTGAGCGAGCGAGCCTTGACGAAGACGAGAATACTCGCGATGAATCCCTATTCATTGGATACATCCACTGCTAAACTAAACTAAACTAAACTAACCCACTTCAATTCTTTTGACTCGCTTCATTCATTTTGCTCTTCCTTCATAAAAAATGCGACGCAGCGTGACGACGACGCTCCACGTTGTCTCGGGGGAGCTGAGGCGGCTCGTGAATGGCAGGGAGGAATTGTTGGCGGAGGCTGCTGTGTTTGGCACTGTGGAAATGTTACTCTTCAAGCTAGTGCTGGAGCGAGGGCCGGTTGGCCATTTGATCATGAAGCTGGACTATCATTTGTATCCAGACTTGTTCTTAACTGACATTGAAAAGAAGGAGAAGTGGGAGAGGCAGAACGAGGAGGATGCGAAGAAGAAGAAGGGAGAGGGAGACGGAAAACAGGCGAGGGATGATATCTTAGACAGCGAGGACGAGGACGAGGACGAGGACGAGGACGAGGAGGATAAAGAAGGAGAAGGAAAAGGAAAAGGAGAGAATTTGCACGAAAACCCATTGGTGGCAGATCTTGAGAACACTACTAGCGAGATTCGGAGGAGTGGACCGGCCAGCCTGCCCGGGTCAATCACTGTGGTGCCCGGGAATATCGCCTACAGGCAGGGAGAGGAGGAGAAGGGGGAGGAGGAGAAGGGGGAAGAGGCAAGAGAAACTTTTTTCTAGAGTGTGTGTGTGTGTGTGTGTGTGTGTGGAATGTTTGTGTGGAAAATAAAAATTTATTGAGCTATTTTGCTACGAACGACACGATCTTCTTCCCCCTCCTTTTTTTTCAAACATTCATATTCTTTTATTCTTTTTCTCCGTGCTCTTGTTGTGCATGATGGAAATCTCATCCAACGCCGCAGCAGATTTCACCAGTGTGCGCAGGAAATCGATGTTGAGACTGTCGTTAGTTTCGGATTTGATCTGCTTTTCGACACCCTCGCCGTTCTCAACAGGAAGCTGGGTCAGAAGGTTGTTGATCTGCTTGATGAGGACCGGGTTGGGTTCAACAAGATTTTTCTCAACCTTCTCAAGGTAATCGATGAGCACACCGACACGGGTGTTCATGGAATTGACGGACTCCTGCAGGGAGAAGATGTGCGCTGCCACAGCGTTGGCCCCATCCTTCTTGTTTTTGATCACGTGCTCAATGGCAATTCTCTCGGAATCGGAGCTTTGGAGCTCATATGATTGCTCAACAAAGCCAGTCGAGGTGGCCTCGTAGATTGTCATTGGCATCTCCTTCGAGCCGGTTGCTATGTTGGTGTTGAGAAGCAAGAAAACTGGATGGGTTTGGTAGGCTGTGAAGTCGCTGTTTATTTGCATGTCGTTGGACTCAACCTCGTCGCCACACCGATAGAATCCAACAACTTGCTGGAGAGGGAAGACCTCCTTGTGGAGATCCCTCTTCGAACCAAGAGAGGCGGTGGAGAATTTTGCTTTGCCACTCTGCTCCGTATAGTCAACCTGGGGAGGTTGGTGTTAGGCTTGCTCCTCGTGCTGTCACTCCCTCACCCAACTCTCACAACTCACCTCAATTGAATCATTGATGACGAGCTTGCCCCCTTCCTCCCGAGTGCCAAAGAGAATTCCCAAAATTTTACTATCCGCCGAAAGTAAGGTGGCTCCTAAGTTTACTCGAGTAAAGTGGTCTGCCATTGCAACCACAGCCAGTGGGTGAATCAGGATGTTGCTAGTCATGTGTTTACGTTTTTAAATTGCGAGATATATGTGGTTGTCTGAATCATGTGGTTGTCAGAATCACTTCAATTGCAGCCTTCATTTTCTGTGTCCCCATTTTGGAATAAAACATTCCTTAGGTGCCAAGGTTCCCAAGTTTGAGTCTTAACAATTTCTCCCTCCTCTATATATAATATGCTGTTCCTCAGGATTATCGTTGTCCTACTCATCTCTGGCGTGACCACGAATTCATTTCAATTTTCCTCTCCCTGCAATCGTGGCCACATCAGACTGCGAATGGTTCAAACTCCTGATTCTAATGTTAATACTGATTCAAACCCAAACCCAAGCAGCCCACGCAGAATTCTTTCACCAAAGGCCCTTGCCCACGTCACCGTTTCGAGGCAAAATCGAGCCAAAGCAAAGTCTAACAAGGAACGAACAGAATCACCCACCCAGCGAAAGGTTCGAATAGTGAAGGCTTTCAAGCTGCAGCAGCGCACCAGCAAGAAAGCTGACAAGGTAAAGCGTTTGACACTCTTCTCTTCCCGAATTCCTCTCTCTGAAATCCCCCTCGAGACCCTCATCCCTGGTCGAGTTATAACCCTTGTGTCGTTTGGGGCATACATTGACATTGGAACGGAGTTTGATGGCCTCCTGCACATTAAAGACATCGATTCCTCGAAATTCATCAGCCACCCGAGAGAAGTATTGGAACGCGGGCAGGACGTCATGGTTCGAGTCAAGTACATTGATGTCGAGCGCCGAAAACTCGCGCTAACTGGTGAGAAGTCTAACCAGTCTCCGTCTAATTCTTATGCGGGAGTGGACCAGGAGGTGGACAGCAGGGTAGAGCTTGAGGATATTGAAGAGAGCGACGAACTTTGGGGCACCATTTTGAAGATCACCAACTTTGGAGCCTTTGTCGATGTCGGGTGCAAGGTTGAGGGTTTTTTGCATTTCATGGATCACCCCGATTTCCCTGTTATGGATGGGGAACACCCGAGCGAGTTCATGAGCCGGGGTCAAAGGGTGAAGGTGTACGCGAGGGAAGTGGACTATGAGAGGAAGAGGATTAAGCTTACAGGCAATCGAAACGAAGTTGATAGACCGACACTATCGAGGAGTGGCGAGTTCGCCAGAAACATAATACTGTAGCGAATACTTTTTTTTTAAATAGCAATAGCAATATGCACACTTTATTAATATATTATGTCATGATGTCTATCCCAGCTCAGCAGCAATCGACCTTCTTGCCAAAGTTTAGCATGGTCTGTCTGGAGCTGTTACTCGTTTTTGCCTGACTAGATCTCCCCCCGTCCGGCATCTCCTTCATACTCTGAGCGTTTTTGTTGTAAAAGTCACTCCCAATTTGAGTGTAAGGCATGCTCCCACCATCATCTGCATTGTTCAGCAGTCTGCTGAACTTCTGCGGAATTTTTTCCTTCAAGGCGCTTGTGAACCAAGGCTCCCGGTTCCACTTTTCAATGTTTAGGCTCAACCACTCGTCAATCTCGTTCTTCAAGTGACTAACGTAGCTCGGGTTGAATTCAAAAATAACGATTCTGGATTTGGATTGGATTTGGTTTAGGGTTAGTTGTGTTGTGTTGTGTTGTGTTGTGTTGTGTTGTGTTGTGTTGTGTTGTGTTGTGTTGTGTTATGGCTAGCTACGCTAAGCGCCGTCCTCACCTCACTGTGTCGTCTGTGGAATTCGTGAAAAAGTTACTGACCATGTCCCTCCCTCTCATGAAACTCAAAAAGTTCTTCCTGAACCTTTCTTTCGTGTTCATCAAAAAAATGACGAAGGAAACCACCCAGATGAAAGATATGGCTCCCAAAACGCCAAAAACAACCGCTCTGGGTAGCTTGGTCCCGACAGCTTCGTCCTCTACTTTAGCATACTCTAGGTATAAATAACCCCACAGGTAGCATGTTACGTGGGTGTAAACTGTGTTGAAAGTCCAGTACCCGCCGCCCAAATCCAAGGGTAGGGATAGGTGGATCAACGCTGTGTAATCCGCAATGACCTTCCAAACCATGCGTTGGAGGATTGATGCGAATAGTCCTGGGAGGCCCGTCATAGGGTACCAGTACAGGAAGTCTCCTCGCACAACTTTGTAGAGGAAGAAGATTGCGAGCTCCCCAAAAATCACTGCCAGCAGGAAGTTCATATTGATATCTTCGTGGCCCGACACGCATGCACAAACTAGCATTGCCATTCCAAACAAACGTGAAACGACGTGGGCTGACTTGAATGACAGCATTGCCATAAATGCGAGCATTCGATCTTGGCCGGAATCGGGAATGTACCCGTAGTGGTTCGGGGCTCGTTTGCGAGACTTTGGGTCCGTGTCCATATCGTACGCAATCGTGCACGAGATGAAAGCAGTTGTGCAGGCGGAGATAAAGATTGAGAACATTGCGGATTTGGCAACTCTGCGCACAAAAGAAGGGGTTAGCTTATTTAATTGTGTGCGTGTGCGTGTGCGGCTCTCACCTGCCCTTCCTCAACTCGTGAAACAACTGAATAACGCCGACGGGAATACTCTCTCCAAACATCTCTGCACACTTGGTTACAATTAGCTCCGTCAACGGATCGGTAATGTGATGTGCCTGCTGGACGGTGCCTGTCGCGACTCTGTAAGCGTCGACGACGGGCTTAACAAACGTGACCACGTAGAGAATTTCGAGCCACATGATTTTGGGCTTCGCTCGGTTCTGAGCAATGACGAAGCAGAGCTGCGCCGAGCGAAGCGAGCGAGACGCATTTTTAATGAAGGACGAGCGAAACAAACGGAGCGAGCCACCAAACGAATTGGGCGAGTTAGCTTAGTAGTGGATGTAGCCATTATGTGTAGCCATTTCGCGCATTCCATCGCGAGTATTATCGTTTTCCAAAAGGCTCGCTCGCTCACTCACCTGGAGGAATGTAGAGATAAGAAC
>Ga0302114_10002396_pt1 | contig 12106 bp, 14 predicted proteins | sample AG5_Surface_MG_FD_203107 | JGI IMG/M metagenome (GOLD analysis project Ga0302114, IMG submission 203107) | Marine microbial communities from Western Arctic Ocean, Canada - AG5_Surface | ecosystem: Environmental > Aquatic > Marine > Oceanic | place: Canada: Western Arctic Ocean | collected...
CTTATCTGCCTGGACTCTCGAGCATCTATTTCTTTGTTGCCATTGTTCTCGCGTTTATAGCGGCGGCCAGTCTTGGCGCCTTTGTGGAATGGGCCTTAATACGCCGGCTTTATAAACGCCCTCTGGACACGCTGTTAGCGACCTGGGGTCTAAGCTTAATCCTGCAACAAACCTACCGTTCTGTATTTGGTGCCCGTGAAAAAGGTGTCTCCCTTCCAGACTGGATGATGGGTTCTATTCCCATAACCGATCTCGTAGAGATTCCCATCAACGGTATTATTGTGATGGTCTTAACTCTGGTTATTACGCTCTCTGTGTACTTTATTATGCAGCGATCTCAATGGGGTGCCAAAGTGCGCGCGGTGGTTCAAAACCGCCCCATGGCAGCGGCTGTAGGTATCAATACGTCGATTGTCGATCGCATGACGTTTGCTCTGGGCTGCGGTATTGCCGGTGTCGCTGGTAGCGCCTTCACCATGATTGGTTCTACAGGTCCTACCTCTGGACAGCTCTATATAGTCGACACCTTTATGGTTGTGGTCTTTGGTGGTGCAGCCAATCTTATGGGTACCATCGCCTCTGCGTTTACTATCTCTCAGGCACAGACAATTCTTGAATTCTTTATGAGCGGCTCGATTGCCAAGGTACTGACTTTGGGCATGATAGTGGGCATTTTAATGATCCGTCCTCAGGGTCTATTCACTCTAAAGATTCGTCGCTAGGAGATCATCTAAATGTCTAATTATTCAAAGCAGAAATTTTTATCCACAGCTGAACTGGCCGGCTTTATCGTTCTAGCGCTACTGTTATTTGTCGTCTTGCCCCTGTCGGTAGATGACTTTCGATTGAACCTAATTGGCAAGTACCTGAGCTATTCTTTCGTCGCCATGGGCCTAGTGCTCTGCTGGGGCTACGGCGGTATTTTAAGTCTGGGTCAGGGCGTCTTCTTTGGTATCGGCGGCTACTGCATGGCGATGTTTCTCAAGCTTGAAGCCTCCAGTGTAGCCAACACATCTATCCAGTCGACCCCGGGCATTCCAGACTTTATGGATTGGAACCAGCTAGCTGAAATTCCCTGGTTTTGGGAGCCGTTCAACAGCTTGGGTCTATCACTGATCGCCGTAGTACTGGTGCCGGGACTGTTTGCCTTCCTGATTGGTTTGGCAATGTTTAAGCGTCGTGTTGGTGGTGTTTACTTCGCCATTATTACTCAGGCGGTTGCCGCAATTTTGACAATCTTAATTGTCGGCAGCCAGGGCATGACCGGTGGTATTAACGGTATTACTGATCTGCGCACCATGTTGGGCTGGGACATTCGCACCGATGAAGCCAAGGTTATTCTCTACTTTGTCTGCGTTACCTTTGTCTTTATCTGTCTCTTTATATGCCAGTTTGTACTACGCTCAAAGCTTGGCCGCCTTTTAGTTGCCGTGCGTGATACCGAAGAGCGCGTGCGGTTTTCCGGATACAACGTCGATAACTTTAAAATCTTTATCTTCACCCTTGCAGCCATGCTCTCTGCCATAGGTGGTGCGCTGTTTACTTTGCAGGTTGGCTTTATGTCACCGAGTTTTGTGGGAATCGTGCCCTCAATTGAAATGGTGATCTTCTGTGCAGTGGGCGGTCGTTTGTCATTACTGGGCGCAGTCTATGGTGCTCTAGCGGTTAACTTCGCCAAGACCACGTTATCGGAAGCCATACCCGAGCTCTGGTTGTTTGCCCTCGGCGGTATGTTTATAGCCGTTGTCTCGATCTTCCCCAACGGTTTGATGGGACTCTACAACACTTATATATCAGGGCCGGTTAATCGGTGTTATTACGCTCTACTCGCTTTTGTTAAAAAGGATAAGCCCTTAAATGAAGTCCCGATGATCGATCAAGAGACGCTCTCTACAGATGCTATTTCCGACTCAACCACGGGAGTTAAATAAGCTATGTCTAACAAAGACTTTGTTTTATCTGTTGAAGGATTAACAGTTTCCTTTGATGGTTTTAAGGCCGTTGATGACCTGTCCTTTTATGTAGAAGAAGGTGAGATCCGCGTCATTATTGGTCCCAATGGGGCCGGTAAAACCACTGTTCTTGACTTGATCTGCGGACGCACTAAGTCCACTCAAGGGTCAATTAAGTTTCGCGGCAAAGATCTGAGCAAAATGAACGAGCATGAGATTGTTCATGCCGGTGTCGGGCGTAAATTCCAGACTCCTTCTGTCTACGAAGATCTCACCGTGTTTGAAAATTTCGAACTGTCCTTCCCCCGTGGTCGGTCTGTGTTTGGTGCCCTGGGCTTTAAACGTGATGCTGAAGTGCTAAAGGCCATTGAAGAAACCGCGGAAATGGTTTTTTTGCAAGAGCATCTGGGTATGCCAGCGGATCTTCTCAGCCATGGTCAGAAGCAGTGGTTGGAGATTGGCATGCTGCTAATTCAGCAACCGAGCCTGCTGATGCTTGACGAGCCAGTTGCCGGCATGTCCGTTGCAGAGCGCAAGAAGACCGCCGAACTCTTACTGAAAATCACCAAAGATCGATCGGTGGTTGTCATCGAACACGATATGAATTTTGTTAAGGATATTGCTGACCGGGTAACCGTGCTGCACCAAGGCAAGGTGCTGTCTGAGGGCAGCATGGACCATGTGCAAAACGACCCTAAAGTCATCGAAGTCTATCTCGGCCATTAAGGAAATTAGAGCATGTTGAAATTAAAAGACTACAACGTTGCTTACGGCCAGAGCCGTGTAATCAACGATATGGACCTAGAGATTGGCGAAGGCGAAATTGTTGCCTTGGTAGGACGCAACGGTATGGGTAAAACCACTTTACTCAAATCTCTTATCGGTATGGTGCCTCATCAGTCCGGCTCAATCATGTTGGGCGGTAAAGAGATTGGCCTCATGGAAAGTCATCAGCGAGTTGCTAGCGGTATTGGCTTCGTGCCCCAGGGACGGATGATTTTCTCCACCATGACTGTTACGGAAAATATTATCACTGGACTGACAACCACCGGTGAGAAAAAAATCCCTGAAGATTTGTATGAGCTGTTTCCAGTGCTTAAGGAAATGGGCAAGCGCCGCGGCGGTAATTTATCCGGCGGTCAGCAGCAACAGTTAGCCATTGCTAGAGCCCTGGCTAGTCGACCTAAATTACTGATTTTAGATGAGCCCACCGAGGGTATTCAGCCTTCGATTATTCGCGAAATGGTGCATACCTTGAGACGCATTCGCGATGAGAGGGGTCTGTCCATTTTAGTCTCAGAACAGGTACTGAGTTTTGCCCTAGATGTCTCTGACCGTGTCATGGTGATCGAAAAGGGCGACTTAGTTCACCAGGAATCCAGTGCCACTGCAGATCAGAAAAAGATCGCAGCCTATTTGTCTGTTTAATTTTCTAAATTATTTACTTAATCAAAATTTTAAAAATATAGGAGCAAAATCATGACCGAAACCATTATTAAAATTAACCTCAACGAAAGTCCCTACACCAACGACAAGGTTCACAATCGCTGGCATCCCGATATTCCTATGGTTGCCAAAGTAAAACCAGGTGATGATTTTAAAATTGAGTGTTACGACTGGACCGGTGGCCAGATCAAGAATAATGACTCCGCAGAGGATGTCCGCGATGTAGATTTGGGGCAGGTTCACTTTCTCTCTGGTCCTATTGAAGTGGAGGGCGCTCAGCCCGGTGATTTACTTCAGGTAGAAATTCTTGATATCGGCACCTTTGAAGAATCTCAGTGGGGCTTTAACGGTTTCTTCAGTAAGAAAAACGGCGGTGGCTTTTTAACTGAACACTTCCCTGATGCACAGAAGTCGATCTGGGATTTCAATGGTATGTTCACTAAATCTCGTCACATACCTGGTGTCGAATTCGCTGGCTGCCTGCACCCGGGATTAATCGGTTGTCTGCCTGACAGAGCCTTACTGGATACGTGGAACGAACGTGAAAAAGGTCTAGTTGATACAGATCCGGCTCGTGTTCCAGAGCTGGCTTGTTTGCCTGAGGCCCGAGTTGCTCATATGGGTCAGATGCAGGGTGCTGCGCGTGATGCCGCTGCCGCTGAAGGCGCGCGCACAGTGCCGCCCCGCGAGCACGGTGGTAACTGTGACATTAAAGATTTGACCCGTGGATCAACGGTATATTTCCCGGTTTATCAAGACGGTGCTGGCCTCTCTGTAGGTGATTTGCACTTTAGTCAGGGCGACGGCGAAATCACTTTTTGTGGCGCAATCGAAATGGCAGGCTGGATTCATATACGCGTCAACCTGATCAAAGACGGTATGGTTAAGTACGCGGTTAAGAATCCAATCTTTAAGCCGAGTCCAATGGTTCCCAAGTATGACGACTACCTGATCTTTGAAGGCATATCGGTTGATGAGAGCGGCGGCCAGCACTACCTGGATGTGCATGTTGCCTACCGTCAGGCGTGTTTAAATGCGATTAACTATATGACCAAGTTTGGTTACACCAAAGCTCAGGCCTACGCAATTCTTGGCTGTGCGCCAGTGCAGGGTCATATTAGTGGTGTGGTCGATATTCCCAATGCCTGTGCGACCCTCTGGTTGCCGACGGATATCTTCGACTTTGATATGCAACCGAATTCAAACGGTCCGATGATCTCTGTTGATGGTGCGGCTAACGATATTCCTAAAGCGCCGGATGTAGATTAATTCGCGTCTAGATTAATTCACCTTATTAAGGAGCTTTAAGTCATGCCTTTATACGATTACAAGTGCCAAAAACATGGTGTTTTCTCTGAACTCACCACCATAGCTAATATGGAGTCGCCAGTTGACTGCCCCCAATGTGGGGTGGTCTCGCCGCGAATATTGGCCCTACCTCCACATATAGTGTCGATGATGAAAGAGACTAAGCAGGCCATGGAGCGCAATGAAAAAGCGCAGCACGAGCCGATTATCTCGACCTTGGAGAGACGTACAAACGATAAGAAACATGCATCGGACTGCGGTTGCAGTTCAGGTAAGAAATCCAATCTTTTCTATACCGCGGAAGGGAACAAAATGTTTCCCTCAATGCGGCCTTGGATGATTAGTCACTAGATAAAAAGTCACTAGAAAAAACCGTTTGTAAAAACAAACTTAGTTGCCCTGATCATCGGGGCAACTAATAGTTTTTCGAGTCAGATAGCTTAAGCCGCCAACATTCCCTTATCCACAATAAAGTCGACAATCACCTGTAGACCAGTGTGCTTGTGTAAGTTAGTAAACACATAGGGACTGGTGGGGCGCATACGCTTGGTATCGCTATCCATAATATCTAGATTGGCCCCAACATAGGGCGCTAGATCAATCTTGTTAATCACCAGCAAATCCGCTTTTGTAATTCCTGGACCGCCTTTGCGGGGAATCTTTTCACCTGCCGCAACATCGATTACATAGATCGTCAGATCCGCCAGCTCAGGACTAAAGGTGGCGCTTAAATTATCGCCGCCACTTTCAATAAAGATTAAATCCAACCCTGCATGACGCTGGGTCATCTCTTCCACTGCCGCTAGATTCATGGACGCATCCTCACGAATAGCAGTGTGGGGGCATCCGCCGGTTTCGACGCCGATAATACGGTCTGCATCCAAGGCTTCAGCGCGAGTCAAAATAATCGCATCTTCCTGGGTGTAGATATCATTAGTTACCACCGCCAGATTGTAGGTATCACGCATGGTTTTACACAGCGCTTCCAGCAGTGCGGTTTTGCCTGAACCAACGGGGCCCCCGACGCCGATACGCAGGGGGGCTTGAGATAAATCAGTCATGGATAAGTCCTATTTAAGATCGAAATAGTCGAGTGTATTGGGTTTCATGGCGGCTGCTGGCAATCGCCATGGCGGGTGTTGAGCTGCGAATATCCTCGTCGTCTGCGCCCATAGCCTTAGTCACTGCGGCGGGAATGATCTCCGCCAGTTCAAGCATAATTTGTTGGCCGTGAGTCTGACCCAGAGGAATCAGTTTCACTCCTGCCACCACATTATTTTCCAGCCAGCTCCAACTGTAACCGCGACACAGCTGCTGACACTCTATGCCCCACTGGCTGGCGGCCAAAGCAATGCCAGTGAGCTGGCAACTGGCCACTGTTGCGGCCAGGTGAGAGCTGATCTGAATACCCAGACTAGGTAATAGTCGTGCCAGTGCAGCGCCGCGCTGACGCTCTTCTTTGCGTAGCTCCATGGTTTCGCGGCAGGCAATCAGCCATTTAGTCCAGTACAGAACACTGCCCTCATCAGCCTGATTAAAGCCGTTTAACAGGCGAATCAAAACAGGTAGTTCAAGAGTGGTAACACTGGCGGCAAGAATACTCTGCAGCCAGCCTTTTAAGCTCGGCTTGTCCGTGACCCAATCAGCTTCAATGGCCCACTCCAAACCCTGGGAATAGGTGAAGGCACCCACAGGCAGTGAGGGGCTAATAAGTTGGAAAAGACGCAGCTCAGAGATCGAGTTGTCTAAAACTTCAATTGGCACTTAATGGGGCTCTAATCTTCGATGCTAATTTTAATCGCGCGGTTTTTTCGACGCTCTAGCAGACGTGATGTGATGGTCGCTAACAGCAGCATGGCAAAGACTACTAAGCCCAGATGATCCGGTGCTGATATAAGATGAAAAACTGAGATGACGGTGCCGTCGGGACTGTGGGCTTGAGCGGAGGACTGTCCGAATATCAGTACAGTACCCATAGCCAGGCGGTTAAAAAATTGGGTCATTAGATTTTCCTTCAAAGTGATAAGCGAGTAATGATTAGTGATCGTGATGATGACCGTGACTAGCAGGGGCATTTTTATAGGCACCGCCCTCAGGCTCGAAAGGCGCCTCTTCAACGGCAACAGAGAGACCCAGGCCAATGACCATATCGTCTAGAACATGGTCGTATTGATAGCGCAAAAACTCAGATTCTATCTGCAGCGGCACATGGCGGTTACCCAAGTGATAGCTGGCTCGTGCCAGTGCATGAGGGTTGTCGCTGGTTACCGTTGAAACCGTTTCCGGTGCTGCATTAATCTGTACCACCAAGCCCTCATCGCTCTTCACTAAATCGCCGCCGCGCAACACTTCACCGCGAGGTAGGAATAGCGCGGCCTCGCGGCCGTCATCCAGAGTCACTTTGATGCGGCTCTTGGTGCGTTCTCTGATGGGCAGGCTCAGAGTGGTCACGTGAGATACTGGTTCTTTTAAAATAGTAGTAATACGAATCATTAAATAGGCCTGCAGTTAAAACAGAAAATAGCGCTGCGCCATAGGCAGCTCAGTAGCCGGTTCGCAAACCAATAACTGACCGTCGGCACGCACTTCATAGGTCTGTGAATCCACTTCTATCTTCGGCTGGTAGCTATTCAGCAACATGTCATTTTTAGTCACGTTGCGGCAGTTTTTCACTGTGCCAATCAAGCTACGTAGACCCAGCTGTTCGGGAACGCCGCCGTTCACAGCAGCGCCGGATAGAAACAGCATAGAGGTGTTATTACTGGCACGACCCATAGAGCCAAACATGGATCTGTAGTGCACCGGTTGGGGTGTTGGAATCGAGGCATTGGGATCACCCATGGGTGCCGCAGCGATCATGCCGCCTTTAATAATAATCGCTGGTTTAGTACCGAAAAAGGCTGGTTTCCAAAGCACCAAATCCGCCAGCTTACCGGTTTCAATGGAGCCCACCTCATGGGAAATACCATGGGCAATGGCAGGGTTGATGGTGTATTTGGCGATATAGCGCTTAATGCGATTATTGTCATTGGCACTACTATCTTGGGCCAATGGCCCGCGCTGGACTTTCATTTTGTGGGCGGTCTGCCAGGTTCTGACAATCACTTCACCGACCCGGCCCATGGCCTGAGAGTCAGAGGCAATCATGGAAAAGGCACCCAGGTCATGGAGTATATCTTCGGCGGCAATGGTCTCTCGACGAATCCGTGATTCGGCAAAGGCCACATCTTCGGCAATATTGGGATCCAGGTGATGACAGACCATCAACATATCCAAATGCTCGTCCACAGTATTGATGGTGTAGGGCCTCGTTGGATTAGTCGATGAGGGCAGGATATTTAGCTCACCACATGCTTTAATAATATCCGGGGCATGACCGCCGCCAGCCCCTTCGGTATGGTAGGTGTGGATGGTGCGACCGTTTATGGCCGCTAATGTAGCTTCAACAAATCCGGATTCATTGAGAGTGTCGGTGTGAATGGCCACCTGCACATCGGTCTCTTCGGCAACATTTAAACATTCGTTAATTGATGCCGGGGTGGTGCCCCAGTCTTCGTGAAGTTTTAAGCCCATCACCCCAGCTTCAACCTGTTCTCTTATGGGTTCTGCCTGGCTTGCATTGCCCTTGCCCATCAGGCCAATATTCATGGGCGCTGTGTCCGCAGCTTCAAGCATACGGTGAATATTCCATGGTCCCGGAGTACAGGTTGTGGCATTGGTGCCAGTGGCTGGGCCAGTGCCGCCTCCGAGCATAGTGGTGACACCGGACATCAGTGCCTCGTTAATTTGCTGGGGGCAGATAAAATGAATATGGGAATCGACACCACCGGCTGTGAGAATATGGCCTTCGCCGGCGAGCACTTCAGTGCCCGCGCCAATAATAATATCGACGTCACTCTGGGTGTCGGGATTGCCGGCTTTACCTATGGAAAAAATACGCCCATTTTTAATCCCCACATCTGCTTTGACTATGCCCCAGTGATCGATGATTAGCGCATTAGTAATCACTAGATCGACAGTCTCTGCACTAGGTCGCTGACTCTGGCCCATGCCATCGCGAATCACTTTGCCGCCGCCAAATTTAACTTCGTCGCCATAGAGGGTGAAGTCTTTTTCCACCTCTAACCAGAGTTCGGTATCCGCTAGGCGAATCTTGTCACCGGTTGTGGGTCCGAACATTTCGGCATAGGCCTGTCTTGAAATGGATCTGGGCATTGATTACTCCTGACCTGTGTTTTTAATTTGGAGAGCGAGGCGCTCTGTAGTGCTCGCTTGCACCCCACCCTCTAACTGACCCATGACCTTGCCCTGGAATCCATAGATATGCCTAGAGCCGCCGTACTCGACTAATTCTATGGTGCGCTCCTGCCCCGGTTCAAAACGCACCGCAGTACCAGAGGCAATATTCAGTCGGTAGCCAAGGGTTGTTTCACGGTCAAAAATCAACGAATCGTTGACTTCAAAAAAATGATAATGGGAGCCGATTTGAATCGGTCGATCGCCAATATTGGCCACTGACACAATGACCAGATTGCGTCCAGCATTGAGTTCGATATCACCAGGGACGGTGATGCATTCTCCGGGGATCATGGGCAGTTCCTAGACTATTGGATTGTGGACGGTGACAAGTTTGGTGCCGTCGGGGAAGGTGGCTTCCACCTGCACGTCGTGAATCATTTCCGGAATACCGTCCATGACATCATCGGTACTGAGCAAGGTGCAACCAAAGTCCATCAGTTCAGCCACCGTGCGGCCATCGCGAGCGCCTTCGAGAATTGCGCCACTGATGAAGGCGACGGCTTCCGGGTAGTTAAGTTTTAAACCGCGGGCCTTGCGTCGTTCGGCTAACAGCGAGGCTGTAAACAACATCAACTTATCTTTTTCGCGGGGTGTTAATTCCATGGTAACTTCACCATTCAGGTGGCCCAGATGCGTGGCGAGCAGGCCGGTTTATGCAACCATTCACTGCGCAACTGCGTCCACATCTGCGTAAAAACATTTAGTATCGGCTCGATTTGAGTGCCCAATACCCTGAGAACCAGAATGCCGTCAACCAGAGTGAGGCCGATCGAATCCGAGTATTCATAGCAATGCAATATGTGTTCCAGTTCATCCCTTTCTGCCTGACTACAGGGTGCTGCAATAAGGCTGCCCTGCATTGGCTTTCCCCGCAGACCGCTGGGTGACATGATCAGAGCGCTGTCTTGGGTGCAGAGTTGCTCTACCAATCGCAGTTCACCGCCTAATCGAATCTCGGTACTGCTGGTGATAGCGCCTTGATCGAAAATTTCACTATTGGCCGGGCGTCCAAAACAGTGCACCTCCCAACCGATAAAACGCCCTTCTGGTGCAATATCAATTTGCGTCTTTAAAACAGACTGGGCGCCGGGAAAGAAAATATTCTGTTGTGGTAACCATTCCACCACCGCATCTTTGGCGACGCTGATTTTTTGTGTCTGGCGACTGACCAAATCGCTCTTGGATCTATAGAACTTGGTTGCCCCGGGAGTGGTGATCAAACAGTGAGCCTTCTCCTCCGCGTGAAGCTTTATTTCAAGGGTATCGCCCCCCACCACGCCTCCCGGAGGGTGGAGGATATAGTTGTGGCAGATATTGCCCTCTGGATAAAAGGGGCGCTGAAGGGTCAGCGGGCCACGCTGTTTTTTACGCACCAGACAGGTTTTGTCTCGACGGATGGCATAGTCGAGTTCGAGCTCTGCAAGCCATCCGCTGTGGGACTTTTTTTCAGGAGCGGCTAGCACCGAACTGGAGTTGCTCATTGTCTAATTGGCTCGATTGATTTAATAGACTATTGTCGATGCAATAACAGTGCCATTTTATAGGCCTGATCAAGTAGAGGCGGATTAATTAGCAGTGCGGTTAATTAAAATAGTGTTTCGCGATGGGTTTGTGTTCCGCAGTAGCGGGATCGATGATTGGAACTAAACTGCACTTTTAAAATTAACCTTTAATCAAAGGCGCCATCTTATCGTCTGGCATAATAGTCCTTACGCCTCTATCTCTGAAAACCTTGCCTAGCTTATAGTCATCTTCCAGATACCCGCCATCTGACTCAAGCGTCACTTTTATGGGAGAGATGACTTCACCATCTACGCCTAAGCACGGCTCACGCTGATCTGTTAGTTTGCCCGCTGCAAATGTGCTGTCTGGGCTTGGGTGTTGATCCGTTAGGAAGGACTGGGGCGGCGGGTGCTGACTATTTTGGTTACGGCTCAGATACTCCTCAATAGGACTGCTTTTAAGCCAACCTGTACAAAACCCTCTTGTAATCAAGGCCTGACTAGCCTTTTTGATTTTGTCCTCAGGTCGGTTGGCGATGAATGGCTTGCGGAACTGACTCAGGTCACGGCAAATAGCTTTGGTTACAAGGCTATAGTTGCAGCGCTGGATGCCCACATTAAATTCTGTGAAGATGCGCCGAAACATGTGGAGGCCTTTTACCGTCTCTGGTTTGACTCCATGGCGCCAGACTCTCAACTCAAAGGCGTTATCCTAGGAATTCGTCAACGCCGTTGCGACGACGTTGTAAGCTGAATTGAACAGGCAATGGCCGCTGGCGAAGTGCCATCGACAGTGGATGCGGGAATGCTCGCGGATCACTTTACAGCCTCGGTGAGTGGCATCGTCTATCATTGGATGACCGACCCAGATAATCTCAATGAAATGTGCAATCTACACGAAGCCCTAAAGCAGGTGATGCACAGTATGTTGCGCGGCTAGGTAGTTTCACCTTAAAAAAGAGATATTGCCAGTAGGGGTCATTGATGTTGATCGATGCCACAAAATCTTCCCGCTGGGGTGTGAAAACATCAAATAGAATACTGTCTTTCAACGCAACGACGCCATGCTCGATACCTGAGGACACATAATAGGTGTCACCTGCCCTATGGTGGTTACTTCGCCAGCCACTATTAGCTCGAAACGACCCTGAATCACCTACCCTACCTGCTCGTACGGATGAGTGTGCAGGTAACCGACCGCATTTAGCTTTAAATCAACCGTCAACCTAATATTGATTGATCCGTTGAATCGTTTGCATATGCGCCTGGCCTATCCTGTTATGGTTAAATAATGCATTATCTAGAGCTCTCTAGGCAGCATACTAAATATCTATTTTAATATATCTAAGTTAGACCACGCCGACCATTACTACTAATATAATTCTAATAGCGAATTGTACCGCCGAGTGCTACTGTTATTTGAATAAGCAAGCATTCTGGGTGCGGATAAACCCTATTCATAGTGCCATTAGGCACTCAACCCCTTTTTGAACTTTGTAGATCAATCACACACAGAATTAAAGTATGGAACTGAACAATGCATCTATTACAAAATCCGATTAGATCAGAAGAATTGTTAGCAAAAACAATCGATATAAC
>Ga0302114_10002398_pt1 | contig 12093 bp, 12 predicted proteins | sample AG5_Surface_MG_FD_203107 | JGI IMG/M metagenome (GOLD analysis project Ga0302114, IMG submission 203107) | Marine microbial communities from Western Arctic Ocean, Canada - AG5_Surface | ecosystem: Environmental > Aquatic > Marine > Oceanic | place: Canada: Western Arctic Ocean | collected...
TGGGCCTTGCAGGTCACACGTGACTGATACATCCAACGACAATAAGCGGGCTGCGAATGGGTCTTGCGGGTCGGAAACGAACAATACATTCGAAGTTGAACGAGTTGAGTGGGGTTGAGAATGATAATGAAATGAAAGAGAGAGAATGAAGAGAGAGAGAATGAAGAGAGAGAGAATGAAGAGAGAGAGAATGAAGAGAGAGAGAGAATGAAGAGAGAGAGAGATTGTGTGGTTGTGAGCTGAAAAGAGCGAGGTGAAGGTTGAAGATAATGATGAGGAGAGAAAATTTTCTTCAAAAACTGCTTCTAAAATTTCTTACTTTTTTGTGAAAATCCAAAAATATATATATGCTGTCATAGGTGCATAGCATTCCCCCTCTTTACCTATTCCCGTCACTACAAAACTCATAAGATTAGAATAGGTAGCTTGGATATTAACATTTTATGTCTTCTTCAAAAGTTGCCCCTGACCGAAAAACACCTGCTCCTGGCACCTCTGGGAAACTCTTTCGAGGTGCCAAAGTGTTGATCCCTTACCCAGATGAGACTGAGGAGGAACGTGAACAGCGAATCTTGCAGGAGGCTGAGATCGAAGAGTACAGGGAGGAAAAGAGGAGAAACAAAGAGCAAAATGAGAACAGCAAACATGGTCCGCCAGCTTCCCCACCTCCCCCATCTGCCCCAAAGCCAGAACATATAAAGGATGAAGATCTTGCGGAGATCGTAATATCCACAGATCGCTGGAAACGAGTTATAGAGCAGCGAATGCTGTCCAGACGTGGTTTTCACTGCGTCTTTCAAATCATCAGGGAGGAGTACGAGGACGCAGTTCACGATCTCATGGCGTATTTCAAGGCAGAAGCTGGGAAAACAATTTCACCTTTCAAGAAGTACAAGTGGATGGAGCGGTTTCTGACCACGCTGTGTTTTCTGGCAAACACAAAAAGCAAGGCGGACCGGAAAATTTTACCCCTCCATAACAACACGTTAGAAACGTTGAAGTATGACGACGCGACAATTCTAGCCGAAGCCTTGCAGACCTACTTACGACGAGAGTGGAATCACAAAAAGGCGGTTGAAGCCTGGCTCGACAACTACACAATCATTAAAGAATTGTGCGACCAAAATGAGGGAATCCATTTCTTGATACTCCAAGTGGCGGCTTACTTGAAGCTCGAGCTGCAACTTCGTTACGGTCTCCACGTCAAGCTTTTGCTGTTCCTTTTCTTCGTCTACTTTGCAGTCGGCCCGCCAGTGTGGAATAGCTGCGGTATCTGCACAGGATTCAAATAGCGAGGGTGTGCGGGGTGCGGGTTAATCACGTAATGTGGAGCTGCAATCCCAAAAATCGATTTTAAATGTTGTTTTTAAGATTGTTTCAGCACTCTGGACCGGGAAGCAGGAACTCCAAAACCTCGCTAGTTGGCCCGTCGCCAGCACCATTCTCCTGAATGCACCGGTTCAGGAAGTGCATCCCCTTGTGCAAAACCCGCAATTCTGCCTCAGTCGCGGGAGGGGTGGTTGGGGCCTTACACGTCTTCTTGTGCTTCTTCCAAGCTGTTTTTTGGCAGGAGGGGGAGCAGTAGAAGGTGCGTTTGCACCGTGCGCACGGTTTCGCGCCCAGGGAGCTGCAGACATCGCACTTTCGAGCCGGTTTTAGCACGGCCTCCACCTCGACCAGCTCAGCCTTGTCGTACTTCATGTGCTTGATGAACAGGCAGACGGTGTTGTAGGTGCCGAAGATTGACGAGTCGACGAACTGGTTGGGGAGGTGTTGTCGGAGGAGGGCGGGGAAGGGGGTGGAGGAGATGTACTTGGGGGTGAGCCGGAGGACCTTGCGGATCTCTCTGCACGCATTGTATTGGGAAGACTCGGCAAACTGGAGCATTGTGTTGCCCTGGACGTTTTTATCGGTAAGGGAAAGTGGGTGCCGATGGATCATTCGAAGAGCAAGAAACATGAGGGACTCGCTGTATATCTGGCTATAGCAGGCAATCTGGTTGAGAAGATTAGAATTGTAGTGTTTGAGCACTTCACGCACCAACTCGTCATCGTGCTCATCGATGAACTTGTGACAGTCTGCATACGATCGTGATCTGATCCACACATTCATTTCATTATTCCAATAACCCACTGGTGCGTACAAGCGGGCCATCCCCTTATAACCCAACGAACGAGCTTCCTCAGGAGTGAGGGAGAGCAAGCCGATGATCTCAGCACAGGCTCCACTCCTACGGGCAATGTCGATGGGGGTTTCGCCTTTATTGTCTCGTGTGGTGAGGGCCTCGTAATTGAACCAAATCGAGTCCACGCCCACATAGGCAAGAGAATGTGTGTGTGTCTGAGCTTTCGCTGCCATCCAATGATTTGGCAGTCGTCCATGCTCATCTCTCTCCTTGTACTTTCTCTTGAGCAAATCTATGTCCAGATCTGGGTGAACCATGACTCCTTGCACCGCGGGCCAATCACGCTTCTTGAGCCACTTGTGGTGCTCATTGGAAGTCATAAGAATATGCTCTTGAAAAGACTCAGATGTAAAGGGGAGAGGATAAAACGTGAGATCGAGGAAATGAATTTCTCTCTCCATGGGAATTTATGCCCATTTAATTTTGACCATCTCAATTACGATGGGGCGGCCTCAAGCTCCCACCCCCGAGCTGTATTCCATCCATAATGCGACGATTGTTAGAATTCAAGAATATGGAGCTTTTGCTTCTCTTCCTTCTTGCTTCCAAGGACTCATTCACATATCCCAGCTAGCAACATACAAGGTTGAGAGTGTCAACGATGCTGTCTCTGAGAACGACAGGGTTTGGGTGAAAGTGATTGAAGTAAAGCCCCCTGAGGAAGATAGCCGTGGAGGCACCAAGCAGAAGGTGTCGTTCTCGATGCGATACTGTGATCAAGAAGATGGAACGGACCTTGACAACGAGAACGAAAATCTATTTAGAGATCTCGAGCGGCGCTCTGGAGGTGGGGGCGGAGGAGGACCCCCTGGTGGGGGGTTTGATGCTGACGGCAAGTTCGACCGTTACATGAATGCTGGCGCATCTTCCGAGCTTGGAAAAACTATGCTGCAGAACAGCTCGATAGGGATGGACCCCATGCTTGCAATGAGGGCTTCGCTGGGTGTTGGGAGGGGTCGACCCACTCAGATGGTGATTGGGGGCGCTCAAAAATCGTCCTCTCAGGGTGCCTTTGGTGGTTACGAGTTGGTTGAGGAGCCGGAAGAAATTAGAAGTGTAGTTGCGCAAACCACATCGACACCGGTGGTGCAACAAATAAAGCCTGCAGTGGTCGTCATGGGGAGGGGGAGGGGGAGGGGAACTAACTTGCCTGCGTGGATGACAGAGGAGAAGAAGCCGGAAGTGCAACAGAAGGAGAAGGGGGGGAAAAGAAAGAGGGATAAAAAGGAGAAGAAGGAGAAGAAGAGGAAGCACAAGAGTCACAAGAAAAGCAAAAAGAAAATGAAAAAAAAGTATAGCAAACACGAATATGATTCCAGCAGCGATAGCGAATCGTCTTCAGACGAGGATCAGTTTGCCAACGCGGACGAAGCTCGTGCACTAATTGAGAAGCTCGAGAGCCAGAAGAAAAGATAGTAGTTGAATACGTAGAATGGACATGAAAGTTTATTTTTTTTGGGTTTTGGACTTTTTGCCAACCTTACACCCCCGAAAGATCGAACTCCGCGTCATCCTCATCCTCGGTGACAGTCCCTCCGTCGGAACTGAAGTCCATGTTATCGTCGACATTAGCCTCACCAACATCGCCATCGCTAAGCGCATCCAGTTTTATTGTTTCCTCGGACGAATTCGAGAGAAGAACATCCTCAACGAACGATGAGTTGTCCAGAATGTCCAAATCGGATTCGACGCCCTCATTAATAGGCGGAATTTCTATTGTGTGGCTTCTGGCGAGGGACTTTTTGGCGCGTTTTGTTGTTGTGGCGGAAGTTGTGGGGTTCGACAAGGGTTGTCGCCGGCGTGTTGTTTTATGTTGTGGTGTATGGTGATGTTGATGTTGATGATGTTGATGCTGTTGTTGTTGTCGCTGTCTGAACGGCGAGAACTCAAACTCGCCTCCGCCGCCACGTCCTATCTTTTTCGGTGGTGTTATTGTTGTTGCTGTTGCTGTTGCTGTTGCTGTTGCTGTTGCTGTTTCTGTTGCTGTTGCTGCTGTTGAACTTATTGCTGCTGGTTTTTCACTCACTGCAGCAGTTTTTCCCACAAAGTTCAGCTCCCTCCGACCCGTCTCGCTACTCTCGGCGCTGTCCTTCACTCTCATCGTGTTGGAAACGAGGCAAATATTGGCCTGCATCTCGGTGAGCACGTCCAACCCAATCAACAAGTCCGTGCCGGAGGTTAATGATGATTGGAGGATTGTTAGGGTGACAGGGACAGGAGGGTTGGATCCGATGGAAAGGGGGAGGTTAGGGATGCGGCCAACAATCTTGGATGATCCGAGGCCGACTGCACGTCCGTTGAAGGCTTGGATCTGTGAATAATGGAATATTGGATTGGGGTGAAAAGGAAAAGGAAAAGGAAAAGTGTGAGGGTTTGTGGTAGGAGGGGAATTGAAAATGTGACCAGATAGTGCTCAACTCACCTTATCTTCCAACCCCAACCGCCTCACGGCCTCTAAGCTCATGACAGTAATCTCAGCTCCAGTGTCGACCAGGCCACGAACCACGGTGCCACTGGAAATGCTACACTCAATTTCTAAAAGACCCTTCTTAGGACCGCCAGAGCTGGTGATCACGACGGGAACATCATCGTACTCACTGCTGTCGTTGAACTCGGTGTCATAGCAGGATGTGGTGATGTCGTCGTAATCGGTGGAATCTTCATTGTTATTGTTCTGAGATGAAGGAATATGGTTGTCGAGAAATGTGTTGACCTTGTTAAACTTCGCTGGGAGGTCGTACCGCTGGTTGAGGTGTTGAGTAAAGGAACGGGTGTGTTTCGCGGCCGTTTGTCCCCAGCTGTTGAGGTTGCTGGAGCTTATAGTTGGAAATAATAGCAACGACCAAATTACCAATGATCGTTTCATGATTTCCGGATTTAAAAACATTGCGCTATTTATTTAACGATAGAGATAGGAGGGATAGGTATGTCAAAGTTTGGTTTACTTTGGTATGTTTGGAGAAATTTTGGATTAATTAACGGTCTCTTTTTTCACTTTTTGTTTTTTTCAGTTTGATTTTTAAATTTTTGTTACCATGTCAAAGCTGCTGGAGGAATCAAATCCCTATGTCGCATTCCGTACAAAAATAGATGCCAATGAATCGATTATATTGGATGGGCAGCTCTACGTCCCCTCTGTCACGGTCCTAAAACCTGGTCTTGATGGCAATTCGGATGCCTCTGTAGAAGCATCAGCTGTCACAGCTGTCATCAAACTTAACTCGCTCGGCGGGAACTTCTTCCCTCAAGAAATAAATAGCGTTCCTCCCCCAATATCCGAATTTACAGTCACTCGCATTTCTGGAGGCATAACGAATGCCCTCTACCGGATCAAATCGGAAGTCCACGGCCTGACCAAGTCCAATTCGTTGCTGGTGCGGGTGTTTGGTGGAGAAGGGATGATCAATCGCGACCTCGAGACTGTCATTTACGCTTCATTGTGCTCCCCCAATAACGCCGGTGCAAACCGAGGATACTTGGGTCGTTTCGGCAATGGTAGGGTTGAAGGATGGTTGGATGGCTACCGGGCGTTGAATGTTGACGATTTGAGATCCCCGACTGTGATGGCTGGCGTCGCCAGTTCGATGGCTAGTATGCACAAGTTTGAGCTGCCAGAAGTGGCAAAGATAACCCTTGCAAAGGATAACGAGGGGGGGTGGGAGCAACCGATGATGTGGAAGGATATAATGAATTGGGGCGACCAGGCCGTGGTTAATTTGAGCAAGAAACACGGGGTGGGTTGGTTTGGTGGTGGAGCTGATCATTCTAGGGCGCTCGCCCTTGACTCCGCTGCTATTATCAATGTAGAGATCCCGCACCTTAAGACCCTACTCAACTCCCTCGCCGGCACCTCAGCTACGGCCTTCTGCCACAACGATTTGCTGGCGGGCAACATAATGACCAATTTGTCCACCGGTGAGCGAGCGAAGCGAAGCGAAGCGAGCTTTGAGGAAGACGAGAAAATATACGAACGAGCCACTACGAAAACTAACAATATTCCAAACAAATTACATTCGTTTTGCTCACTTCCACTCGCTTTCCCCTGCTCAGGTGACATTCAACTGATCGATTTTGAGTACGGAACCGTCAACTTCGTTGCTTTCGACATCGCAAACCACTTCAATGAATGGGCTGGCGGAACGGACAACGGCAAGCCCAACTACGATTTGCTGCCAACCTCGGCGCAGATGAAGTCGTTCGTAGACAAGTACGTCGAGGAGAGGGGAGAGAAGGGGTTGGAGGGGGGTGAGCTGTTGAAAGAGGTGAGCGAGCGAAGCGAGCGAGCCTTTTGGAAGAAGAGAAATATAAATTATTAATATATATATTATAAACTTGCCACAACAAACCAACCCAAATCAATTCGTTTTCGCACCTTCTTCGCTCGGCGCAGGTGGAAATCTTCATGTGGATCAATAATATTTATTGGGGCCTGTGGGCGGTCAATCAAGCGGCAACAGAGGGTTGTGCCAGCTTTGATTATTTGCTCTACGCCGAAAAGAGATTTGGGCAATATTACAGTCATTCTGGTCGTCGGAAGTCTTAATATTTACCCCTAATTTCTAATGGATTTTACATTATTTTGTTGGGGTTCATGGTGTTGTTCGGATCAAAAAGTGCCTTAATTGATTTCATGGCCTCCATCGTGCTCTCGCAGTATTGAGCTTGAAGATAGGCTTTCTTGCCGACCCCGATTCCGTGTTCGCCAGAGCAAGTTCCACCGACGGTCAGAGCTCGCTCGATTAGCCGGGAGTTGATGTGTCGAATCTTGTTCTTGTAGATTTCGCCATCATCGTCAACGATAGGAAACAGGGCGTGAAAGTTTCCGTCTCCGCAATGACCCACGATGCAGCCGGTCACTTCGTGCTTGTCGATGTCCTCTCGTGTTAATGTTATTATTTTTGAGAGATGCTGGATCGGTACACAAATGTCCGTTGTGAAACATGCTGACGCCCCTTTCCTCGTGTTCATGTTCGCGTAGTACAAGTTGTGTCGAGCCTTCCACAAATTTGACATTGATGTTTCGTCGGTCGAGAAATCAAAATTAACTGAAACTCCGGAGCAGATCTCCTTCGCGAGACCCACGGCTTCCTCGACAGCGGCGTAAGAAACTCCTGCGGGGCGGGGGGGGGGGGGGGTTAGCCAAGAGCATCTTTTTGTGCGAACTCCGCTCGCTCACCTTCAAACTCAACAAAAAGATGAGGGAGGATTGGGAGATCGTCGTCGTCATTGTCACCTCTACCTTTTACATATTTGTTGAAGGCGCTAATCGAAAAGCTGTCCAAAAACTCAATTTTACTCACTGAGTTCGCTGACACCGCCATGATTTGCTGCACGGCATCCAACGCATCGTCGACGCTGTTGAAGGAGATTTTCCCTCCTACCACTGCCTCGCATTTTGGGAACACTCGAACTACAATTTCAGAAATTATTCCAAGTGTACCCTCCGACCCGATGAAAAGATGCTTCAGATCGAATCCAGCTGATGATTTTTTCGCCCTAGCACCGAGTGACAGGGTTCCAGATGATGACGCAGTAGTGACTTTCAAACTGGCAACGTTCTCCCTCATTGTTCCATATTTCACTGCGCGGGTCCCGCTGGCATTCGTTGCAGTCATTCCGCCTATGGTTGCATTCGCCCCGGGATCTATCTTGAACTCGTAGCCAGTCGCCTTGAGATGCTCGTTGAGTTCGAGGCGGGTGATACCCGGTTGCACAGTCACAAACCCTGAAGGCAGGTCGGAGACATCGAGGACCTTGTTCATTTTAGCAAGACTGACCGTGACAGTCGTTTCGTTCTGGGGCAAAACATGACCTTCGAGGGAGGTGCCCACTCCATACGCAATTAATGAGATGCTCGAATCGGTCGCCAAACTAACAAGTGTTTCTATTTCTGCTGTTGAGGTGGGGAATACAACAAGAGAGGTGGTGTAGGGGGAGTGAATGTGATTTCCTTCATCTTTGGAGTGGTTTTCGAGGTCGTACGAGTTGGTGGAGGTGACAAGTGATGGCAATTGGCTCTTGAGTTGCAGATGGAAGGATAGGGTAGAATTGCATCTTACAAAATGGCATTTTAGAAGGCGAAACATTTATATAGCTTAGAAAACTGCGTGCTGTGCACCATTCTGTGCTTATCACCTTATCATGTTTTCATTCAAAAATTATTGTAAATTTTGAAGCACGTTAGCACTCCATACTGCCTCTCCAGGCATGTTTTGACCCACCTATAGCTATAAATATAGCCCACCGTCCAATTTATTCCACCCATCTTGAACACTACGCTATGAATTTTGATGCTTCAACACACGAGGCAGAGGCTCTTATAGAACTTCTCGAGGGGTTGGATGGATCTCTCGCTCCTCCTCCAACTCCACCGACTCCCCCCCCTCCCTTTTCACATTCCCTAGATACCAGCAGTCAAAGCAGAGGAATGTTGGATGAGTCTGGTCGTCGCTATGCTTCAGCAGCAATCCTCTTGGGTTCTGACTCTGACCCCGACTCTGACCCCGACTCTGACTCTGGCTCTAGTGACAGCTCTTCCTCCTCCTCCTCTTCCCACTCCTCCTTTCTCGGCAATAACCTCCTCGATGAGGTGATTGCGTCGTTAAATCCCTCTCACGATCACGATGACTCAATTGATCGTCTTGAAGAGTATGACAATGACGACACTCTCCTGGACATAATTTTAGACAACGCCGCCACCACCACCGACTCTTTAGCATACTCCCCATCCACCACCACAAAATCCAAATCCAAACCCAATGTGAAACCCAAGCCCATGTCCAAAGCACGGGCCCGAAGGATAAAGGAGGCCAAATCCATGACAGGGCTGCCAATCTCAAAATCCCTCCTAAAAACAAACCACGACGACCACCATTATAATAATTCCCATTCCTCTACCTCCTCCTCCCCCTCCCAAAACCCCTCCAAAACATATCTGTCGGCCGGCCCATCCTCTATCGCCTCGGCCTACAATGCCGAGGTAGAAACCAACGCAGTGACCGCAACAAAGCCAAACGGCGTGTGGAAAAAGAGCAGCAAGAAGAAAACGACGAAGCGTCCGCTTCGTGCCATTGGCGAAACGCCGTTGCCTCGTGTTGCGGGTTTGGAGAACTACTATAACACCGAGCACCGAATGTACATAAAGTCCGCAAATCAAGGCGAAGGCGAAGGCGAATGCGAAAGCGAGGATTGTAAGAACAACGCTGAACAAAAAACGTTGGAGACGCTCAAGTTGAGAAGCTTAGGGTTGAAAAGGGGAATTGCGAGGCTCAAGGAAGAGGCGGCAAGATTAGAGCAGGAGCTGGAGCTGCCACAATCAACATCATTATCATCAACATCACCGCAAAAACCTCCACCACCACCAAAACAACGCTCTCGTTCAACCTCCCACAACAACCAATCGATCACCATGATCCTCCAGTCCGAAGTCGACTCCCTCAAAAGTCAACTCACCTCGGCAACGTCAAAGGTATCCTCCGCTGCCGCCACGGAGCGAGAATTGAACACCTTGGTGAAAGAAATTTACAATGACGATGGTGGGGTTCGACAATTAGAGAAAAGTATAAAAGGGTTGGAAGTTGAACTGAAGAAGGTAAAGGAGGTTGAGAAGGCCAGAACGGAGAGGATACGATTGGGGAAACAGAAGCGTTTGATGAAGAGGCCCGGGGAGCCACCACGACCACCCCTGCCACAAACATCAAATTCAAATACAAAATCAAAGATTGTGAGGTATAGAGATTTTTTGCATAAGGAGAAGATCTCGAATTGCAAGAGCATCCGGAATTTGGAACGGGTGGTGAAAAGGTTGAAGCACGACGTTGTGAACAACGAGCAAATTGGCAGTAATGCGAATTCGAATACTGTCGTTTCAGTCCAGAACCTTACCACGGCCAACCTCACTTTCAACACGACATTGAGTAAAAGTATTGACGAGGAATTGAGGAACTTGACGGAGCGGAAGTCTTTCGCCGAGGTGATCAAGATCAAGGCCAAGACCAAGACCAAGACATCTCCCAAGCGAGTTGCCCGGAGAAAAGAGAAGGCGGTAATTTATTTGAGTAGTTCTGAGAGTGACGATGACACTGAAAATGTTTGGGGGCGTGTGATGAAAAATTCTACGTTAGATATAATTATTTAGGAGACTAGAGATTTGATTTTTTGGATGATCATGATCAAAATCAAAATGCATTTGGGGAGCTGCTTGCTCCTTGTTGGCCCCCCGCCATGTTTTTATCAGCCGAAATCAAACTGAGGCAAACTTGCATGCCTATACCACTCAAAATTCCCAGTTTCCTCCGGTGGCTCACGTAGGGCATCCACACCCAAAACAGGGCGAAAAAACCTATCACGAAGCCCAAGAAGAAACCCAACACAAAATCTCTCTGCGTGCCCTCGACGCTTGTCAACTCAGGGTTGCTGAAGTCGTCGAAATTTCCTCCGTTTAACGGTAGCATTCGTGCTGATGCTGCCAACGCGTTGGAATTCACGTTTATTGAGAACTCGCTCGACGGACCCTGCACTGCCATCCACTCCTCCTCCATTCTCATCCGCAGCTCGAGCTCACTCTCGTTTACGTTTGTTGTGGTGGCTGTTTGGATGTTTTGGAATTGTGTTACTTGAGATGAAAAGTAATCTCGGATTGACTGAATCTCCAGACGAGACATTTCAGAGATTTGCCGGAGCCTATCGAAACCACGGTTGTCAATGCCGGTTGGCAGGGCTGTGGCAACACCAGTCTCCAGGTCGACTGGGTGAGAGGTGGAGGAGGAGGAGGAGGAGGAGGAGGAAGAAGAAGAGGAAGAAGAAGAGGAAGAGGAAGAGGAGGATTTGGGGATGGTGGAGAGAACAGCATGAAGAAATGCACCGTCCTTCAGGGAGAATTTAGACACGTTGGCATGCTCCGGTTGGAGCAATTTACCGGCTGATATTAGACGGAGAGACTTTTCGCAAGTGGCTGTTTCGCCTTCGGGGCCAGCACGGATGGCTGAGATTATTTGCTGCTTGAGGGCCGATATTGTTGAATGAAGGGAAACTGAAATGTCCAGAGGTTGGGTCGATGTGATCGTTTTAACCTTAATTGTGATTGAATCTGGGCCTGCCGTTGGGGCGGCCATAAGAAAAGTGGTAAAGAAGTTCTAGATCAGGAAAAAAGCCAAGATGGTAAACTGGGTTTTGCTGTTTTTTGTGCAACAACTTCAAACTAGTAATGTCTTCCTCAAAAACAAAGTTTCAGTGTCTCCTGGTCATTCTAGTCTTCTCGGTGACTCATGGATTCACAAATCAGAAACTATTCCTCCAGCTGACTCACCCAACGACGATGCCAATTTCATCACCTAGTGTCCAGAGGGTCCAGATGCCCCAATCACGATTAAACCCCTCAACACCGGTATCGACTCTCCAGACTCGGCTCCAGATGCTACCCGGTAACAAACCTTCCTCCTCTCTCTCATCCCTTGTCCCTCCCCTCCTCTTTTTACTCTTCGTATTCTCTCCCATCGGGTCTCTACTTCTGGGCATTTTCAATGGAATATTTCTCCTCGTGATTTCTGTGCCTGTCGTCCTCTTCCTAAGTTTTCAGGCCTACACAAAATTCTTCACGATGCAAGGTGAGAGAGATCCTCGCCGAGGGAGTGTGCCTACTACAACCGCGCCGCACAAGTCCAGCAATAGCAATACCTTACACTAACCCGCCGCTCCGCTCCGCTCGCGTGCGCAGGCTCGTGTCCAAACTGTGGCCAGCTAAATTTCGTGACGAAAAAGAAGGATGAGGTAACATATTGCGCAGCACGGTGCGGTCAAACAATGCGTGTGAACCTCGCTGGAGATGGGGTCGAGGGCTGCAACGATCCGAGAGACATAGTTGGTGGTGACGACCCGGGGGGGGGGGGGGGGGGTTTATAAATTTTTTA
>Ga0302114_10002403_pt1 | contig 12078 bp, 7 predicted proteins | sample AG5_Surface_MG_FD_203107 | JGI IMG/M metagenome (GOLD analysis project Ga0302114, IMG submission 203107) | Marine microbial communities from Western Arctic Ocean, Canada - AG5_Surface | ecosystem: Environmental > Aquatic > Marine > Oceanic | place: Canada: Western Arctic Ocean | collected...
GTGCGCGAAGGAGAACCCGACGTCGAGGACGCATCCAGTCATAGCTTCTCGAGCCCATTTGATTCTTTGCTTTTTCGAAGCGCGTACTCTCGGAGGCGCTTTGTTAAAGTCCACGTACTCTTTATCTATGTCATCGTCTATCTCCATCATCGCGTTGTTGTCGTTCTTCTCACCGTCGTTCTTTTCCTCATCGTCATCCCCGTTCTCCAAATCCTCGTCTTTCGTCTGCCACAAATGCGCCTTCATCGCGCACAACGCTCCGGACACGAACACCACGCCTTCAAATCCAAACTCCTCCAGAACTATCCTATCCATTTCCTGTCTCGACGTGCTAAAATTCATCGGTGGTTCCGTCATAATGAGCCAACATTTTTTCACCTCTGTCTCCGAAACTTTCAGCACCTCGTGTATGCAATGCGCCCAAATATCTTTCTGCAACTGCGAATTGGTCAAATACCCTCTATCGATCGGTCGTCGAACGATGAGACCGTTAATGTCTGGAATTTCTTTCGAGTCTACACCTATAATCGTCGCTTTCGTGCCTTGCGGGCGACACGCGCAGTTCGGGACCAAGGCGGTCGGGGAAAGTTGGCCCGCGAATCCGATTTTAATCGTATCGCCGCCGTTGTCTAGAACGATGATGTTTTTGTGGATGATTGGAGGAATACTTTTATGAATAACACCTGAATCTTCTTCGAGTTTGGTTTCGATCGTCGAAGGCTTTCCTCCTCCTCCTTTTCCTCCTCCGGTAAAGGACGTGTTCTTCGAAGCAGTTTTATTGCTCGACATTAGTCTCTCTGTTTCTATTTTCAAACAGTAAAGTAAGTTTGTGTGGAGTTTGGAGTACTTTCATCAAAGTAGGGGATTTTTAGGAGCGGGGCGGGGTGCGGGGCGGACGCGGTCGTATATCGTTTAACAGCGGGTGGTTTCTAATAAATACAATCATTATCTCTCTTGTTCTTCTTGTTCTTGTTCTTGCTCTTGTTTGTCTCGTCGCGAGGAGGAGTTTGGCCCAGACGACTTTGTCGGTTTGCACGAACACATGTTCTTAAAGTCTCGGATGTTCCCGAAGCTCCCTTCCGGGCCTAACACCGACAATAAGGCGACGTAAAACGCCAACGAGACACACAACGCGCAAATCATGGATATCATGACGATGGTACCGAATTTTTGGAAGAAAGTGATGGTGCAGAAGAAGAGGACGCAGGCGGAGGCGAAGGTGGTGAACGCGGCGGAGGCTATGGGGAAAGCCATGCTAGCGAAAGCTTCTCGCGTACGGTCGACTCGGGTGTGGACGCCTCGTTCGGCGGCGGCGCAATAGGCGTGGCCCATGTGGATGACAAAATCGACGGATAAACCGATGAGGATGCAGAGGCAAATCCCTTCGAGGAATCCGAGCGTCCAGCCAAAGGAAACGACGACGGAAATGGTCGAGGCGAGGATGGTGCCGATGGAGAAGATGGTGAGTATAGTGACAACAATGTTCGCGGTGGAGATCAATGCAATGCCGAGGGCGATACCTAGACACATCAACGTCGCTTCGCGAAAATTGTCGTTCATATTTTCGACGGTATCGAACCATCGCCAGGCGCCTCGGTCGGTTTGCCATCCGTTTTTAACTCCAGCCGGGGCCGTTTTGAGTTCCTCGTAAATGAACGATTCCCACGTTTGCCAACGTTTTTTTAATAACGACGTTTCTTCGTTCCATCCAATATCGAGCGAAAACGAAACGACTGTGAGAAGCATTTTCACAGAATCGTAGGATTCCAGAAGTGTTGTGCCGGAACTGTCGTATCGCTCGTTGTACAACGAATCGATCATTTTCTTGTTGTTTTTCAAATAATACGTGCCCCCGTTGTAGCTCGAACTCCAGTCCATGGTCCATCCATAAATGCATCCTATGAAATTTTCCTGCGGTATCGGCAGTGTTTTTCTCTGCGCGCAATTGTCTTTCCAGGCCCATACCCCAGAAGCATATTGGGAATTAAAATCGCACGATGAATCATTGATACATTGATCAGTTCCCCCTCCCGTGTTGCGATATCGGGAATCGTCGTTATCGGACGCCCAAGCCGCGTCCATATCTTCTAACCACGACACAAACGTATCCATCCAACACCTCGACTCGTTCCCGTACGCAATCGCCTTGCCTTTTTGACAAAAGTTGTACAACCATGTTTGCGCCTCTTGCGCGGACATGTCAAAAGTCGCATCGATGGCAAAATTCGGCAGCGAGGATGGATCGTTGTAATCGCCGTCGTCTTTCGCTTGCAAACCGAAAACGACGTCCACTTCTATTTGCGATTCGGTGGCGGATTTGAATCCTGAACGCATAATCCGCGAGTATTTCGTCAAAACGTGTTCATCTGGGAGTAACTCGACCGAGGAGTCCGTCGGTAACGATAATTTGGACCCGCCGTAGGAAGAGGCGCATCCTAACGCGATGGCGGCAATGACGAGCACGTATCTGAGTTTGTACACGACCGGGAATACGAGCTCTCTAGAGACGTTCTCACTAATTAATCTGCTCTTGTTACCTCTGATACCACCATTCTCGTTTGGTGATTTTTGTTCTTGTCGTTCCTCATCATCATCTTTCGTATCGTCGTCTAAATCTGGTTTCATGCACTGCGGTCGTCTAATTATTTTAGGCATTTCAAAAAATATCGAAAGCATCCACCCGGCCCATTTACTGCCCTCCTCGTATCGCCTTTTTTTCAACTCAATCTTCTTGTCGTGTTGCCATGCCACCGCAGCGGCGAATATGGTCACGTCAAAAATATAATCGAAAACCACCATGCAACCCATAAAAATTGCAAACACGCGCACCGGAGGAATCAACGACCCAGCGGTACTGAAAAATGCACAGGCAGTGGTCGTCGAAGTGAGAAACATGGAATACGTGGCGTCCCAGTAACACATTTTGCTGACATCCTTCGCCGGCGATTTTGGCGGTAGTCGCGCTCTCGCTTGATCCCATTTCGAGAGAAAGACGAAACAATCGTCCGCACCGATGCCGCAGATGACAAACAAACCGATGAAATTCAGAAACGGGAAGAATTTGATCCTCAAAACTGTGTTTAGGAAGAACGTCGCCACCGGGAAGCTCAACACGATTTGCGACACCGCGGCTAACGTTAGAAATAACGAGCCGGTGTGGCAAATGATCATTACCAAGATGATAATAACCGCTCCCGAAGCTAACAGCATATCTCTATACAACTCAATGTCTGTGACGTAGTCGTATAAATCGTTTTGAGACCCGTAAATTGTGTAGAACAAATCGTTGGAGACTTCCAAAACGTTCTTATTCTCGCCTAAATTGACCAAGTATTTCATCGAGTTTTTCATCGAACTTCTCGACCAATCCATGGGTAAAAAGCTCCTCGTGGTGACTAAATTTGGGAAATCGCTGGAAAACTTCCCGTTTAGAAACGCGCTGATGTAATACTCGCGCGGCTCAAACGTCACCGCGTCCACAGCATCTTCCGCACCAGGTATTCCCAAATCTGTCGACGTCAATGTCGCGCAAACACCGTTACTATCCGTCGCTAAAACGTCCACGCACGCCAAAACCGCCGTTTTTAAATTCGCGATGACTGTCCCCGATACGGTATTCGTTTCAATCTCTTCGCACGAACTCAACGACAAAACGTGTTTCACCATTTGAGGGTACGAATTCGCGTTATAACATCCCCTCGCGTACATTTGCGTCCCGCTGTCGTCTACCATCGTTTTCGTGTAATACAAAGGCGCTTGATTTTCCAACGACGAATCACTTAAATGACAGTTTTCCACTTGGTTCGGCGTCGCTCCTCCTCTGCAATAGTTGTTCCAATTCGTTTGTCCCATGATGTTCTCCTCTACTTCGCACATCTTCCGAAATGCCTGCGCGGTAAATAAATCCACCCCTTCGTCGTTCGCCATGAACACTACATCTAAATTCGGGTACATAACATCTCCGTGATACGATAAATCCTCGCACCGAGGATGCGGCGGAAACTCTAAAACGGTCCTGCGAAGAAGCCGAGAGGAGCCGGTTTTTGGAGCAGACGCAGCGTTCGCGTTGAGTCTGTACGGGTTCACGTAACACGCGCCGTCGTCGCAACTCCCCGATTCCACGAACGTTTCAAACTGTATGTATCTGTTCGAGATTAAAGTCCCTCGCACGTTCCATCCTGTGAAAGAGGAGAAAAAGAGTAAAAAAGGTCAGCATAAATAGGGGAGTACTAAAAGAAACAAACGCTCTCGTATATATAATAAACATACCTTCCGTGCTCACATTTATCCCGGTCACTAAAAACGCGATCGCCGTGAGCGCTACCCCGACGAGAAAAGTCACCGAGGCGATTAAAATCGGTCGCAGTGCGATCAACTCGTCGAAACGTTTCAGATGATTCATACGTGTTGATATTTATATCTTTTTTCCGTACATTCGGGATGACGACGATGATGATGATGATGACGTTCACGTACGCGGCGAGAAATAAATACGGGCGCTCTGTATGTAATAAATACACGTAATATATATATCGTAAAAAACGGAGTTCTTTCAGGTGGTTTCGGCGAAAGAAAGCCTTCGCCGGTCTTTGTGCTCTTGCGTCGCTGTTTTGAAACATTTCGGGGAAAAATGAAGGGAAAAAACGGCATAAATTTACACGAGAGAGAGTAGTAAACATACATCCGCTTTGAGAGAGAGAAGAAGAGAGAAGAAGCACCACAGAAAAAGCAACTCGTAATCATGGACGAAAACGATGCTTTTCCCGGAAGTTCTCAAAAAAAAGACTACTACGCAATCCTCAATCTCCCGCGCGATTGCACCACCGAAGATGTCAAACGGAAATACAAACTCTTAGCGCAAAAAGTCCACCCGGATAAAGCGTTTACCACTTCGAACGAAGCGGCGAAGAAATCCTTCTCTTTAATCCACGAAGCGTACCAAATCTTACAAGACGACGAGAAACGGAAAGTGTACGACATTTACGGCCACACGGGGGTGGACGATTCGACGCAGAGCAAGGAAATCATGATACACTCGAAACGGAAAACGGTAGAGGAAATGCGAAAGGAATTTGAGTATTTCGAACGGCAAAAAGCGAGAGAACGCGCGGAAAGTAAGTATCAACAATCGAGCGGGTACGAGTTTAAATTCTCTTTTGCACACGCGTTAGACGAACGGTTACGAGCGTCGAGAAGGTTAGCGAGAGGCGGGAAGTCGGTGCGGGAACGATTGAAACGAGTGTTGGGCGATGGAGGCGCGAGCGCGGTGGAAGGAAAAGAAGGCGAAGAGAAGCAGAGACAAGCGCTGAGAGCGGTGGAGAAAGCGTTGGGGGATTTCCACGTGGAAGATTTGGGGTTGGATTTTTTGCAAGGGAGCGTGAGCACGTCGATGAGTGCGACTGTGTCGGAGAGTTTGGACGTGTATTGTCAAGCGCAAGCGATGGCGAACGCGGATGGGAGAGGCGCAGGAGTGTTGTTAGTCGGCGCGAGGAAACAGTTGGGGTTGTGGACGAGCGCGGATTGGCACATGCAAATGCCCTCGCAAAGGAACGGTGGGATGGTGATGACTTTGGAGCAGAAGTTGACGAATAGGACGACCGGGACGATGACGTGCAGATACGACTTTGTCGGCGTCGGGGGGTCGTCCGCGGGGGAGGAAGCAGAGGACGTTGGCACTGGCGTAGGTTTGTCCGTCGGTTTGAAGCGACAGTTGACGCATCACGCGGTTGGTAACATCGATTGGAACGTAGGGCCGATACCGGGTATCACGACCGGGTGCAGAGGTAAAGCCGGTGAAAATGGCGCGTGGAAGTTGGATTTGAGCGCGGGTGTACAGAATTTCGGCTTGACTGGATCGTATCAGAGAAAAGTCGTCGACGGGTCTTCGGCAAACGCGAGGCGGCATTACCCGAACAGCGCGTTGGCGGAACATACACAAACGAACAAAATTAAGAAATACTCGTTCAAGTTTGGAACGATGGGTATTGAAATTGAAAATGGAACGAACGCCACGTTGAGCGACGACGGCGAAACGAGCATCGGGTGGGGCGTCTGCGTCGGCGTCGAAGGGTGCGTCTTGAAAATCAAATATCGCCAAAGGAATCAACAGTTTGAGTTTCCTATTTTACTCGCCCCGGGATTGCCGTATTTAACGAGGCGAACGGCGATTTTGTGCCTAACCATCCCAAACGCCGTCATTGGCGTCTTAAGAAACGTGTTCATTCTGCCTTTATTGAGACGTAAAAAACGGTTCGAAAAGAAACAAATGCGTTTGCGATACGCGTCTGAAATCGAGGAAAACCGCAAAGACGCCTTGGCGCAACGCGAGCTCGTCGCAAAATCGGCGGAAGAGAAGAGAGTGTTCGAGCGAGAAATAGGCGGATTGGACATTGAAAAAGCCGTGTATGGCTCGTTTGAAAACGTCGAGTGCGACGTGACGAAAAGATCGATGACCTTTCCGGACGAAGAAAAAGAAAAAGATGATCGAAAAAACGAAGATTCAGACGACGAAAGGATGAAGAAGAAGAAAACGAAACCAAAATCTAGCGAACGACGACAACACAGCGACATCCTCCGAGACGACGACTCTTGGATCGACGTCACCGTAGCCTTACGCCACATGGTCGAACGCTCGCAACTCGAACTCCACGACGGCGTCTCGTACTCCTCTCTTTTGGGTTTCTGCGACGTCGACCCGCTGGAAAAGAAGCACTTAAAAATTCGGTACCGCTACCGAAGAGCGTTGCACGAAACGTGCGTTCCGCAAGACGTCGGTATTCATTTGCCGTACGACGGGCACAGAATTGCCGATTCTTTTCAAACGACAGAAGAAGTAGAAAGAACAACAACAGAAACAGCAACAACGGAAGGAGAAGGAGAAGGAGAAGAGGAAGAAGGAGACGTGTAATTAGATTCCAGCGTTGTATTCATCAAAAGTGACATTTTCTCTCCTCCTTTGCTCTTTGCTCTCCTCATTTTTTCCCCTGCAAAATCATCATCATGACGCAAAACAACGACCGAAAAAAGAAGAAGACAAAGCATAATCAGAACGAAGGAGTAAAGCGTCCTAAACTCGGAAAGTTAGCGCAGCAAGACCAAACGATACGGGCGTTGGAGAGGTGCATTGAGGTGAGAAAACTTTAATGTTTTCGTTGTCGTTTGGACCATTTTTGAGCCGCCAAAAACGGGGAAATCTCTCTTTTGTTATTCGCGCGTTACTGCTCGCGTTTGTAACAACGACGACGACGACGACGAGAATAAAAACACTTCACCAAACGCTCCTTCTTTGTTTACTCACTTTCGTTCTCTCTCTCTCTCAAACTCTAAAAAACAACAGGAAACGAAACCAGAATCCGGTTCCAACCCCTTGGCTGTGCCACCACGAAAATCCTCGGACAAAAACACCTCGCATTCCTTAACCGGGGTTAGGAAATTCACACATCTCCCACTCTCCCCGGAAACGCAAAAAGCATTGAGAGAGAACAAGTATAAAGAGATGACGGCGATACAGAGGGCGACGATCCCACACGCGATGAGCGGGCGAGACGTGTTGGGCGCGGCGAAGACGGGGAGCGGGAAGACGCTTTCGTACGTCGTGCCGAGTTTAGAGAGATTGTATAGGATGAAATGGGGGAAGGACGATGGCGTTGGAGCGATATTCATTAGTCCGACGAGAGAGTTGGCGATGCAGATATTCCAGGAGATTGTGAAGGTTGGGGGAAATCATACGTTTAGCGTAGCTTTACTCATCGGCGGAAAGGATTTGGAGAAGGAAAGGAATGCGGTCAACGCGATGAATTTGTTGTGTTGTACTCCCGGGAGATTGTTGCAACACATGGACGAGACGCCGATGTTTGATTGCACAGGATTGCAAGTGTTGGTTTTAGACGAGGCGGATAGGATATTGGACTTAGGTTTTAAGGAGACTTTAGACGCGGTGTTGGCGAATTTGCCGAAAACGAGGCAGACGTTGTTGTTTAGCGCGACGCAGACGAAAAAAGTGAGCGATTTAGCGCGGTTATCGTTGAAAGATCCAGAATTTTTGAGCGTGCACGCAGAATCGGTGAATGCGACGCCGCCAAAGTTGCAACAGATGTATACGACTTGTAAAGTGGAGAAGAAGATTGAAACGTTGTGGGCGTTTGTGAAGTCGCACCCTACGCAGAAAATTTTGGTGTTTTTCTCCTCGTGTAAACAGGTGAAGTTTATCCACGAAATTTTTCGACGAATGCGACCAGGGATCCCGTTGGCGTGCATTCACGGAAGAATGAAACAAACGAGACGCGAGCACGTGTTTTATCAGTTTTGCAACGCGAGAGAGACGGTTTTATTTGCCACAGACGTGGCGTCGAGAGGGTTGGATTTCCCGGCGGTGGATTGGGTCATCCAATGCGATTGCCCGGAAGACGTGCAGACGTACATTCACAGAGTTGGAAGGACGGCTAGGTACACCGCGAGTGGTAAGGCTTTGATCTTGTTGAACGAAGGCAAAGAAGCGACAACGTTTCCAGAATTGTTGGAGCAAGCAAAAATCCCAATTAAATCTATCAAGATGAACCCGAAATCGAGAGTGAAAGGTATAAGTTCGAGCGTCCAAGGGTTGTTGTCAAAAGATAACGATTTGAAGTATTTATCGCAAAGAGCGTTGGTGTGTTACCTGCGCTCGGTGTTTTTACAGAAGAATAAAGACGTATTTGACGTTTCCGAGATTGACGTAGAGGCGCTGTCGCAGAGTTTCGGGTTACCGAACGCGCCAAAGGTAAAGTTTTTGAACGCGGCGAGCACCAAGAAGGAGAAGAATAAAGCGAACGATGACAAAAATGGTAACAAAGAAGCTAAGAAAAGTAGAGAACTTTCAGACGACGACGATAATGACGACGACTCGGAAATTTCTTCTGAGCGCTCGGACGATGAGGAGGAGGAGGAGGAGGAGATGGATTCTTCGGGAGGTGAAGAAGATGACGCTTCCTCCTCTTCGTCGTCTGAATCAGAGGAAGAAGACAATTCATCAGATTCAGACTCGGACGAGCGCATGAAAACCTCAGCGGGTGTTCTCAAGCGTACCGGCGGGGGTCGATTCAAATTAAAGGCTGGGGGCGACTCGGACGACGACGACGACGACGCCAATATCGAAGATGACTTTTTACAAGTCCGACGCAAAGACCACGCGTTGGCCGACGACGCCGAGGAAGAGGAGAAAGAATTAGCGATCGCGGCAAACGCAGAGAGTGAAAAGATTCGCCAAAAAGCATTGAAAGGGAAACTCCGTATTGGTAAATCAGGTTCCATAGCTTCCGTAGCTGGCTCAGAAAAACGCATCGTGTTCAAAGAGGACGGCACCGCCTCGAAACCGCTCGAAGCGTTGGGCGAAGACGCTAAATTCTTTGCCAAGAGCACGGCGGCGAACGACGATGCTTTGCGCGAGGCGGTCAAGATACGCATGAAAAAGGTAGCGGAAGAGCGAAAGACCGCCGATTACGCCGATCGTGGACGCGAAAAAGCGCGATTGCGAGAGATGCGGGCCAAGCGTAAAGTGAAGGATGTCGGCAAAGAAGAGACGAGAGCTTTCTTGGATGTCGGCGGCTCGTCTGGTTCAGATGACGACGACGACGATGAAGATGGTCGCGGTGGTCGGAGTGATGACGATGAGGAGGACGAGAAACCGTTCGATGCGCGCGCGTTTAAGTCTGTTAAGCGTTCAGATGCCGCACACGCCGGCATGGGCAGAAGAACAAACTCAGACGACGAGGAAGAAGAAAACATAGAAGAAAAAGCAATGCGTTTATTGAACGAGAAGCTCGGTTAGGAAAGAAGAAACGCGGCGCGAACACCACATTTTTTTAGCAGCATAGTTTTGTGTAGTAAAAGTATAGAGCAGAATAGCATTTACTAACGAAAGGATTATTACGGTCCATTCACGATTGCGTCGAGCGCGCTGTTCACGTCAGAATACTTGAACTGGTACCCTTTCTCCATCGTCTTCTCCGGAACCACTTTTTGCCCGTCCAAAACCACCGTCGCCCCTTCGCCTAACAAAACCCTCACCGCCAACCCCGGAGCCGGCAACCAGTTTGGTCTGTTTGTCGCTTTCGCGATCGCTTCACACAGACCGTTCATCGTTGTCGGTTCGGGAGCGACGCCGTTGACTACGCCTTTGAATTTCTTCGGATTCTTCAACGCCATAATCATGATATCCACTAAATCCTCCCTATGAATCCAACTCACCCATTGCGTGCCACTCCCGACTGGACCTCCAGAATACAAATAGAACAAAGGCAAAATTTTCCCCAACGCACCTCCTCCTTTCTCCAACACCACTCCGGTTCTCACCACGGTCACGTTCGTCTTCGCCCTGTTCGCCGCCTTCTCCCACTTCTCGCACAAACTCGCCAAAAAGTCCCCGCCTGGTCCTCTCGTTTCCGTCCACGCCTCGTCCTTCCTCGTCGTCCCGTAATACCCAACCGCAGACGCGCTCACTAAACTCGGTCTCTCTTTTTCCGGCAACTTGTTAATCGCGTCTGCGATTCTATTCGTGCACCCGATGCGGCTGTTCACGAGCGTCTCTTTATACTTTTTATCCCATCGAGTCGCCACGGGAGCGCCTGCTAAATTCACCACGCCATCGCACCCTCGAATCGCCTCCGTCCACTCCAACTTACCCGTAATCGTTTCCCATTTGTATACGGATAGGTTTGGATTGAACGCCGATTTGAGACCGAGCGCCAGTCTCGCTTCCAACGCGTTGCTCTTGTTGGTTAAAACTCGCACCTTGGAGCCTTCTCGTAACAATTTTTCCGTCAACTTTTTGCCGACGAAACCCGTCGCGCCGGAGATGGCGACTGTTAAAGGTGCTTCTCGTTCATCGTTTCTTTTACTTTTAGTCGTAGTCGTCGTAGTACTCGTCGTGTCGGTGGTATCATCATCCGCCTTAGCCGCTGCGGATGACATCGATGACGTACGACTAATCCGCTTCCGATGCTTCCCCGAAGAAGAAGAAGAAGAAGAACAAAAACGACTGGTCGTCGAACAACTTTTGGAGGACAACTTTGCGGTGCTGTTGTTGTTGTTCTTAGTGCTCATTCTCGCACGAATCGATGGCGAAAACGATGCGCTGCTCGACATCATCATCATCGTAATAAGTCTCCGTCGTTTAAGCACAAAAAGTGGCGAATTGCTTCAGAATTTCCTTTAGAATGTTTGCGCATAAATCACCATCGAACGCGGTAGAAAGAACGAGGACTCGTTGTTCCTCGTCGAAAAGACGACGAAAACAAACGCCTTTCTCTCTGTCTTCCTCCTTTTCTTCTTTTCGTACTACTAAGACGACATCGAAGCGTCTTCTCAACGCTTTAAAAGTCTCCGATGAGTCCTTCGTCGGTTTTTCCCGAGAAGAAGAAGAAGGAAGACGAAGGACGATTTGGAGGTTGAAAAAGAAAGCATTTGGTCTTCCTCCATGTGCCGCCGCGGAAAGCAGTTCTGACGACGCGATGACGGCGAAGACATCGAAAGAAGAAGAAGTATTTTCATCAGCAGATTTTGGAGAAGAATGCGTAGGCGTTGGGATGAACGTGGAGTGCGAAATACCAACGGAATTTGATGATGATGATGATGATGGTAGTGTCGTTTCTGTTCCTGTTGTTGGGAAAGGAGGAGAAGAAGAAGTAGATCGGTTTGAAATTGCGAATTCGATGGTTGTGCCGAAGAAAAAGCGAATGTCGAAAGATATCGACTCGACGTCTCGGGACGAGTCGTGCGTCGGCGTCGGGATCGATGCGGAGTGTCCGATTGAAGACAAAGAAGAACTATTGTTGTCGTCGTCGACGACGAGAGCGGAGGAAGAGGTGGAAGAGGGTGTTGTTGCCGCCGCCGCCGCGAAGAGTGGGAAGCAGAAGCAAGAATTTCCGGCGTTGTTTTACGTCGCGCCGTTCTTTCTCTGGGGGACGAGCATGGTATCGATGAAGGAGGTGCTGCCGCTCACTTCGCCGATGTTTGTCGCGACGGTGAGGTTGATTCCAGCCGGTTTGATTCTCATTTTGTGGGCCGTGTCAAAGAATAGAAAGTTTCCGAAGAATGCGAAAG
>Ga0302114_10002404_pt1 | contig 12074 bp, 13 predicted proteins | sample AG5_Surface_MG_FD_203107 | JGI IMG/M metagenome (GOLD analysis project Ga0302114, IMG submission 203107) | Marine microbial communities from Western Arctic Ocean, Canada - AG5_Surface | ecosystem: Environmental > Aquatic > Marine > Oceanic | place: Canada: Western Arctic Ocean | collected...
AGGGCACTGGGCGGGGGTGGGGGCGAGGGGGGGGGCTAAGGGGAGGCACTGGGTATGTGACAAGGTCGATGGGTTAGATATTAGCAATGAAGAGGACGAGGAAGGGGTGGAATGCTTCGTCGACGGCTCCGACTCCGACTCCTCCTCGGATAACTCCTCCGACTCCGACCCCAACTCCGACTCCGGCTCGGATTCTTCCTCATCGTCCTCATTATCCTCGTCCTCATCCTTAGACGACTTCTCTGGTGATGACGAAGAATCTCCTTCTCCCTTTCCCCCCGCTTTGCTCACCATCCCCTCCCTGACCACGATGATTGCAACCAAAGAGTGGGAAAAGGAAACTTCCGAAGAGGCTGCAATCCAAATATTGGTGCGCCAGAACCGCATTCTCCTTGCGGCGAGCGACAGCATCGTGAGAAGGGGGGAGAAGCGGGTGCGCGAAGTTTGCGCAAGTTTGGTAGAGGTTGGACAGGATCACAATTTGAGTTCGAGCGAGGACGAGGACGAGGACGAGGACGAGGACGAGGACGAGGACGAGGACGAGGACAAGGTTAAGGACAATGACGAGGACGAGGACGAGGACGACGAGAGTGAACAGGAGAGTGAACAAAATGAAGAAGAGGAAGAAAAGGAGGAGGACGAGGACGAGGACGAGGGGGACGCAAAGAATAAGCAGAAGAGCAACAAAAAAAACGATATCAACCCCGATGAACATATCGTAAAGCTCCATGCTACAATTAGTAGCCTCGAGGCGCAAGCTGGCGCTTACAATTCCGACTTTTCGTTTTCGTTCGACAACGATGATTCGGGGTCTGACTCGGGCGACATGCTCACCGTATCAAAGCGGCGGATAGAGAAGAAGAAGAAGAAGAAGAAGAAGAGACGAAGGAAGGAAGAGCAATAGCAATAGTAAACGATAGCAGAGGTTTTTGTTAATAGGAAGTCAAAAGTCATTCTATTCATTTTCATCTTGTGAAAATCCGCTGCTGCGATTTTTTTGCACAATTGCGAAAATTCAGGAAAAACTTTCATAAAATTTTAAAAGCATTCAGCGTTTCTCCGTCATTTATGGGAAACAAGAGTTCATCAGCTGGCGTTGATACTGCTGATGTCAACAACAACGCTTCTCCATCACATATGGGTAATAAGAGTGCTGGAAACGACGATACCTTTTTCTCCAACAATGAAGCACCCCCAGTCCCCCCCCGTAGCAAATTGCAACCTCCACGGCGTCCCTCCTACATGAGTCAGGCCAAGGCCGGCTACCGTGAGCTTTGCAATGCGATTGTGCGCCCTCCCCGGTGTGAGTATACAATCGAACACCTAGGTCCCTCTGCCTTCAAGTTTTGCGGCAAGATGTTCACTCGAACTGACTTTCAGCTCGACACGATTAGAGGTCCTACGCTCCAATGCTCCCATTGGGAGCCCGTCGAGAGAACCCAGGACCGAATCCCAGGTGAGTTGTACTACGCGCGACCGTGTTTCAATTTTGAGCGTTATGCAGCTGTCCACTAACATCCTTCGCTCGGCGCTTCGCACCCACTTCGCACCCGCTTCGCACCCGCTTCGCACCCACTTCGCACCCACTTCGCGCCCACTTCGCAGTTGTGGTCTACATGCACGGCAACTCCTCCGCCCGCGTTGAGGCCATTGGTATCCTCTCCTATGTTCTTTCTTTGGGCATCTCCCTGTTCACGTTTGACTTTGCGGGCAGCGGGCAGAGTGATGGTGAGTTCGTCTCCTTGGGTCATTTTGAGAAGGAGGACTTGAACTGTGTCATCCAGCACCTTCGAGCCACCAATGTGGTGAGCACGATTGCTCTCTGGGGGCGCTCAATGGGTGCGGCCACGGCTCTAATGCACGCCGACCGCGATCCGACGATCGCTTGCATGGTTCTCGACTCCTCCTTCTCCAGCCTCGTCAAACTAGCCGAGGAAATGGTCGAGAAGGGGAGGGAGCAGGGCGTGTTTGCCCCGAGTTTGCTGGTCAGCTTGGCGATCCGAATGATTAAGAACAGCGTTCAGAAACTTGCCAAATTCAACATTCGTGATATCAGCCCCATCACCCACGCTCCCAAATGCTTCATTCCGGCTCTGTTTATAGCTGGTGAGGACGACAATTTCATCGACAAATCCCACAGTCAAGAGTTGTACACAGTCTATGCGGGTGACAAGAACATAATAATCGTGGACGGCGACCACAATTCCTCGAGGCCAAATTTCATGTTCGACAGCGTGTGCATCTTTCTGAGAACTTGTCTCCTCATCCAGGACTCTTGGGGCGTGGAGATATACGAAGGCTGCAACCTTGCCCTTCCTCCCTGGTACCTGGCGGGAAGGAAGTCAACATCAACATCAACATTAACATCAACATCTATGCGTGTCGCAAGCAGTACCAGCAACGACCCAGTTATAATGGCGTCCCTGGGCATGACCAGCGAGCGACAGCAAGCTATCCAGGCCTCCCTCCTCCAATGCTTCACTGGGGCAGAGCAGCCACCAAAATCCCCCGTTCGAAAGAATGTTGCCGACGTCTGTGACGCATTTTTCGATTTTGAGATTGAAGATCTTGATAACGATGATAGCGATGCTGGCAAGGAAAATGCCGCCCCCCCCCTACTCCCCTTACCCCCCCAACCCCCAACCAAAGAAGAGCAAACTTTGGCAACCGAAAGCAGAAGCAAAAATGAATAAGTTAACTTAAATTAATCATCAAAAAAAACAAGTAGAATCAGATTCAGATTAATATCAATTCTTATTGTGCGTTGGGTCAACCTCGCCAGTCCCGTGCATGTCACTCAACTTGTTGTTGAAGATCAAACCGGGCGTCCCCATGTCTGGAAGCACAAGCGAACCAAGCGATCCAAACGAATTGAGAGAGTGGGTTAGTTTAGTAGTGGATGTAGCCATTTTGTCTGCAGCCATTTCGCGAGATACATTCATAGTTCGAGTCTTCCTCAAGGCTCGCTCGCTTCGCTTCGCATTCGCTTCGCTCACTCACCCACACCTCTATCAATATTCTCCTTATTGTTCATGTTGTGCTCCTCAGGCTGGAAGTACTCCGGGTCCCTCTCGTCGAAGTCCTGCTTTGCCTCCGCATCTTCCAGAACCTGCTCAAAGTCCTTCCCATTCTCGATCCTGTGAACGTTCCCCAGCACCACGTTTCGCTCGCTGACATTCCTGACCTCACGAAGCTCGTAATCAGTCGCCTTCCTCAGCATCTTCCCAGGGCTGCCTCCCCACACTTCTCCAGTCCCAACCTTCGTCCCGGGCGTGATTACACACCCGGCCTCCAGTATCACGTCGTCGCCAACAACGGCCCCATCGAGTACCTGGCACCCAACTCCGACCATCACCCTGGAGCCAAGCGTGCAGGCGTGGATCACACTGCCAGCACCCACAGTGACGTCGTCCCCAATCATGGTCCCGAAATCACCCGCAATCTTGGCCACGTGGACGGTGCATCCATCGCCAATTGAAGTTCTCGACCCGATTTTTAGGGTGTTCACATCAGCTCTAACCACGGCATTATACCAAATGGAACTATTAGGGCCGACAGTCAAGGGCCCGATAAGAGATGCCGTTGGGGCCACAAAGGTTGAGGAAGGGAAGGCCGGGGATTGGAGTGTGTGTGTGTGTGTGTGTGTCGGGGAGTCTTCAGTTTCAGTTTTGAATGGGACAGACCTTGTCGAAACAACCAGTTTCTCTGAATACTTCGAGACCTCCAATTTACACCCAATTGCGTCCAACTTTTTCCCCACGCCACGGATAGCTGAACCAACGGCTCGGCTGATGTTCTGGGCGGACATAAACCTCTCAAATGGAAGAAAATTAGTCAATGCAAAGTGACAACAAACAAACCAAAAATATTGAATTAAATGATGAATAGGTTGTTAGTGAACGGCTGCGCAGCCGTTTCGACATACTACTTTTGGTCAAAGTTACCGGCCTCTCCGTTGCAATCATTTCTCATAGTAGCGCTTATCTTCCTCTTGATTAATTTTCAAATTCCTTCTCTTTCCAACGAACACCAACACCGTCACCATCACCATCACAACCAATAGAACACAGCATGCTGCGCGTAGACGAATTGAAAGCACTCCGTCCCCCAACACCAACCCCCCCATCTCAAACTCCAACAGACAAAACTTTCACCTTCAGCGATACTGACAAGAACTGCTATCGTACAATAAAGCAATCCCTTCTCTCCCGTTCCTACACCCTCCATCCCGCTTTCGGTCGCACCAACACAACCACCATGAACTTTACAATAAAACCTTCCCCTCACTCGACCAACCACATCCCCAATTTTACCAAGTATCTAGCAACTAAGTCGGCATTAGCTTCGCTGGCTTTTCCGCGAGGAGGCGAGACATATAATATATCCTCTCTGCATACTTCTCCTCTGCCCCCCCCCCCCACCCCCACCCCCGCCCAAGACAACTTCCACCCCACCCACCACTCCTCCCTCCTCCAAACTTTCCACCCCCCCACCTTCGACCTGTCCACCTCCCAAGGTCTCTCTAACTTCATCTCAGCCTTCCGGGCCAATGCAGCCCGTTCGTTCTTCTCGATCTACACCCAATCCCCGCAATTATTCATCGACTATGCTGCCGAGGTAGACCTTGCGCGTAGGTCGGTGGAGTTCCAATTAGTTCCGAGGTGAGCGAGTGAGCGAGCGATGAATCCCGCAAAATGCAGACGGGTTGTGAGCGGGTTTAATTTAGACCGTCTCTCTGATTACCAATTTGCACGAAAGATTCGCCTTGCCGAACCAACCTGCTTTTATGTTCATCAATAACGAGCGCTTGAAGACGGTGTGGTTTGCGTTGGAGTTACGGGCGATTCAGCGATTCGCTAAACTAACCCACTCAATTCTTTTGCCTCGCTTGATTTGCTCTTGCTTCACTAAAAATGCAGTGTCGACATGGAATTCCGCTCCGGAGATTCGCTTGCTGAAAGCGACCACGGGCTAACCTCGAGGGAATGGGACAGGCTGCTGAGTTGCAACTACAGTATCTACGAAGAGAGGGTCCTCATCTACAATCACAATTTAGATTCACACCCACACCACCTACATCATTCCAATTCAGACTTCCAGCTCTCAAACGCTCTCTCCCACAAAATAAATCCCAAATTCCCTTCACCTCTCTACTCAACGAATACAAATTTGTGGATCGTGAAGGCCCCCTCCTCCTCCAACGGAAAAGGAATCGAGGTGCACTACCGCCTAGAGGACATTTTAGAGCGCGAGCGTGGGATGGGTGGCAGAGTGGCTCAAAAATACGTCGAGGCGATTTCCACAATCACAAAAAACAACCACCGCTGTTCCTCTTCCAAGTTCAAGTTCGACCTCCGGCAGTGGGTTCTCGTGGTTCGGGACGGTGAAAACGACTACCGGTGTTACAGCTACGACCCCTGCTACCTCCGCCTCTGTTCCAAAGAGTTCAATTTGGAGAAGTGTTCGCTGAAGGACGAGGGTCGACATTTGGCCAATTTCTCCGTTAACAGCGGTTCCTCCTCTTCCTCTTCCTCCTCCCTCCTGTGGAGCCAGCAAGGCTACATTCGATACCTCACCAAGACCGGCCTCTCCGGCCAGTCCATCTGGGAAAATAAAATTGCACCCTCCATCTCCCAAGTAATTATTTCGGCAATTTCTGCCGCGTCTCTCCTCGCCATCACCTCAACCTCCGCCGCTGCTCCGACTGAGGGCCACCGAAACCCCAACCAATTCGAGCTCCTTGGCTTCGACTTCGTTCTCGACGATGACCACAATCCGTGGTTGCTCGAAGTGAACGAGACGCCTGGCCTATCGCACCGGGGAGTCGTTCGCGACGAGGGCAACATTCCGTACAATGTTGACAAGCAGGTGAGCAGCTTTTTTTGGAAGACGAGCATACTCGCATATAATGAAGTGCGCGAAATTGCCACAAAGAGCTAAATCCATCCACTTCCTGAACTAACCTACTCATATCGTTTGGCTCGCTTGTTTCGCTCGTGCTTCATTAAAAATGCGCCTCTCTTCGCTCGGCGCAGATACAGACGATGAGCGACGGTCTCGTCTCGCTGACCGTCGATGTTTGGGACGGCAGCAATCCCCACCAGGAGGTGCCCCCCAACTGGCATTTTGTAGAAATCCAAGCGTTCGACAAGGTGTGTTTTGTTCCGTCTCCGCTCGCCTTGTGACGGAAAAGTACCAAACTCCGCGTGTGAAGTTACTATTCATGCCTACATCCACTACGGAACTAACCTAATCAGCCATTTTTTCATTTTTGCTCGCTAACTGCTCTCAACCTTTGTTTAAAATGCGCCTTGCTTCGCTCGGCGCAGGAATTCCAAAATGCTCTTCTCCCGGCGTCTCACCCTGCGTCTCTCCCTCAACTATCAGTCACCGGCCACACAATAAAATCCACCTCCTTGGTGAAGCTGGAGAAGTTGCTAGACCAGAAACTTGCCAACTTCACCTTGGATCGGTTTTTCCGCAGTTATTGTCGTACATATTTCCTCCCACGGAGGCAATCAACGTTGAGCATCCAGAAGTTTTGGAGACGTGCCACTTTCCGGACAGCCGGCCGCAGATTGCTCAACAAATTGAACCAACAACGTGCTGGCCTTGTTGTTGTACATTTTCTGCGAAGAAAAGTGCTGAAAACGAAGTTTACTAAAGTTCAGACTGGTTTGGCTGCACTAGTAGTTGTGAGCAAGGCAGCCAGGTGCCGACAAAAGTTCTTGACCTGGAAATATGAGTGGAGGAAAGGTGAGCGAGCGTTGAAAATGAATTGAAATGAAATGAAGTGTGCAAAAAATTTCTACTAACCAACCCGCTCGGCTCGGTGCAGCGTCGCAATTGGCCAGCCTGACCAGCAAGCTCCCCACCTGGTTCTTAAACCTCGCGCTCCAACAGTGGAAGAGCGTCAACCACGCCACCAACACAATTCGCAACAGTATCAGAAAATTTATTCTTGCGAAAAAATATCAGGCGAAATGCAGGTGAGTGAGCGAAGCGAGCGAGCCTTGATGAAGACGAGAATACTCGCGTTGCATCCCGCGAAGTGGCTGCAGACGGCTACACCCACTACTAAACTATTTGTTTTGGCTCGCTTGGTTCGCTGGTGCTTCATTAAAAATGCCTTCCTCGGCGCAGTAAAATCGTCGGCAAATTCCTCTCCCAATTTTGCAAACGCTGGTACACCAAACGTGCGACATTGGCAACAGTGATTCAGCAATCCTACCACAACCACCTCGCGCTCAAAGAAAAATTGTACCGTCAACGAGTAGAAAAAAACCGTGCCACCAAAGTCATCCGAAAGGTGAGCGACACAACTAAACTTTGAAACTCTACTTATTATAATCTCTAAACTCTAAATTCTAAACTTAACCCCCAATTCGGCGCAGCTCATGATCCAATTTTACCACGTCCTCTCGGAGCGCAAACAGGTTCAGCTGGGTCTTTGGATGAAGAGGGAGGAGGAAGCGAGGAGGAGGAACGAACGGGAGGCGTTTTTGAAGGTTGAAATGGAAAAACGAAAAGTAGCCAAATTTAGAGCAGAGGAGAAACTGATGCGCGAGGTGGAGGAAAACAGGAAGAGGGACGAGTTAGACAGAGTCAAGCTGAAGAGTGTGAAGGGAGCCGAGGGGCGGAAGCTCGTAGGGGCAGCGAGGAGGCAAATCGAGGCGCTGATGGACTTGGAGCGTGAGATGGGGTTGGGCGATGGGGACGGGGATGAGGACGGGGAGAAGAGCAAGTTGAAGAATAAGCTGGACTTGATATATAATGCGAAAGCGAATGCGACTGCGAACGCGAATGCGGGTGACGTTGAAAATAACAATATGCAAGAGAGTATTCCCCCCAAAAAGAAGAAGAAGAAGATTAGGAGGGGGGGGGGAAGGAAGAAATCCAAGGTTTCTGATTTTCAAAATGTCCTCTCCGTCTTAGACAACAAGTTTTCGTAGTTTAAAATATATAGATTCAATTTCTTTTATTCCTTCTTCTTCATATTCTGCTCAACGCTCATCCAATCGACCGATTTATTAAAATACAAAGCGCCCATGCTCGGGCCATTTTTCGAAACGAATTTTTTGAAATCTCTGGCCAATTGCCTCCTCTTTCGGGGCAGCGCCAGAAGCCTTGCCCTCGTTCCGGGGAAAACTTTCATGACGTGAGGCCTCAAGTCCTTGAAGTCGGCCATTCCGCTCTCGATGGCCATGATGCCCAAATAACTAAACATGGGGAGAGAGAGTTGGAAGAGTATAATGCAGTCGCGGTCATAGTTGGTGCAAAAAATCAAAACAAGTCCGTAGAACACCCACAGGGTGGGGACAAGAACCTGTGGTTGGGTGGTTTGGATTGGGTCAGTGAAAGGAATGGAAGTCACTGCGACCAACTGCTCGCCCAAGCGAAGCGAGGCGAAGCGAAGCGAGCTAGTCACAACTAGGGTGCTAGCTCGCTTCGTTCACAGCTCGCTAGCCACAATTAGTATATGGTGTTGCTGGCTCGCTTCGCTCGCGGCTTGCTTCGCTCGCGGCTCGCTTCGCTCACTCGCACCATGCAAAGCATCACTTTTTCGGACAGCAGCACGTCCTGGGCATGTATCTTGACCTTGCTGCCCGCCAGCGCCTTCACCCTCTTCCGCTCAGCGTACAAATTGGCCACCATGCCCACGGGGAAATTCAACAGCACCGCCGGCAGGAACGCAATCATGACCGTGAAGGTCATGTGCAGGATCTTGTACGGAATGTCTACGTCGTCGAGAAAGTTCTCGGCGACCCCGCGGCGGTTTACGTGAACGTGAGACACCTCTTCTTCGTTGGTGTGCTCGTGCTCGTCCTCGTCGAACTGAGCCACCTGAAAGTCGCGAATTCCAAGGGAGTAGAGTTCGTTCTGGTACGCGAGCATCCTGTCCTTAAGTTTGGTGTACTCCTGGGGTTCGCCATCCTCCTTAAACTTCTCCATAAGCAACTTGTAACAGACCGCAAACCGCCGGCTGATGTCCTGCTTCTTCTCCGCGCTCAAGTCCCTCCCACTCCTGTCGCTCCCACTGTGCGTAAACAGCCGTCTCGCCGTGTGAATCATTCTCAACACCTCGTAGTTGGGCGTAGTCACGAGCACGCTGCGCCAAAAAATGTTATTAGTTTCTTTTCTTCAATTAGACTCGACCGAACGCAGCGGGCAAAGCTGACGAGCGCTAGCGAGGAGCTGCGTCCATCAAGCCGAGCGCAGCGGAAAGGGGGGGGGGGGGGGTGTGGGGGTCTCCCCCCCACCCCAACCCAAGTAATTCCGCACCTCAAACATTGGATGTAGCCGTCTGTAGCTTTCGCGCACTTCATCGCGAGAATGCTCGTCTTCCAAAAGGCTCACTCACTCACCTCCTCATTCCATCCGCAATCCTGTCCATAAGCTCGTTGCAAACGACCTTCTTCTCGTCTCCCCCCGCCTTGTACTTGGACAGCGTCTCCTTTTGGATGTAAACCGGCGCCCCGAACTCAACCACGGCACGGCCGCGGAACCTGTGCCCGTGGAAATAGTTGAGACCGACCGGAACGATTGGCACGTTGATGTCCTTCTTCTCCAGGGTGGAGTAGGCAATGAGCGCGACCCCAACCTTCAGGGGAAGCAAGTCGGTCCTGTCGTGGCTCCCTCCCTCTGGGAATATTCCGATGCTCCCCCCTCTCGCCAGCTTGTTCAGCACCTTTGTGTAGACGGCCGTCTGGTCAACCCGAAGCAACACGTCGAAGGTAGACTTACTCGCAGCACTCACGGATAAGTTTTCCGCATTCTCAACTACTAAGTGGGTATTATCGACCACTTCGACCACCTTGAACACCTTGTCCCCGAGCGACTTGGGACGGATCTTGTCGCCCTTGTGGACCTGGGAGTGGGTTAGGAGTGGGTTAGGAGTGGGTTAGGAGTGGTTTAGGAGTGGGTTAGGAGTGGGTTAGGAGTGGGTTAGGAGTGGGTTAGGAGTGGTGCACTTTCCTTCGATTCGCTTCGCTTCGATCGCTCACTCACCTGGCTAACGAACTTGGTGCTGGAGCCCAGACACTCAGTCCCTTGGATGCTCAACGTACCAACGCCTACCTTCGCGCCGTCCTGGGCCCTCGCGACGGGAACGCAGCCCATCGCGTACGCAAAGTCCCCAATGATTCGCCTGTGCCACGACTTCTCGGCGACGAGAAAGCTGACCTTCTTCGCCCGTGAGAAGCGAATTGTGTGGTTAGTTTAGTAGCAGTAGTGGTGAGCGAAGCGAGCAGGCAACACCATACACTAGTTGAGAACACTAGTTGAGACTAGCGAGCCGCGAGCGAAGCGAGCTAACAACCCTTTCTCGCTTCGCTTCGCTTCGCTTTGCTTCGCTCGCTCACCTCGCCTGGAACCGAACACATCAACATCACCCCATCTATGAACTGGTTGGAGTGGTTGCCGCAGAATATAACCGGGGTATTGGGTGGCACATTTTGGAGGCCAATCACTTCGATTTGTGTGAAGAAGATGGATAAGAGACTGTGGAAGAACACCTTGCAGACATAGTAAAGGAGATCCCGGAACCGGGCTAAAAACACGTGCACGAGTAGGCCGAAGGCAAGGGAGCGTATGTGCCAGGTGTGGACATTCGGGAACACCCTCATGAAGATCTTCACAGGATTGGATGTTTCGCTTGAAAGAATCATAACAATGACAAGGAATAGAATTTGGGATTTGGTCGCGTCAAGCTCGGAGGCAAGCCTTGATGGTGCCATTTAGAATACGAAGGACGGTGGCTGGAATCAGGCTGCTGGATTGCGTGGGTGGCTGGAATCAGGTTGCTGGATGGCGTGGAAATGGAAATTTCGGGAAAAAAATTTAAAATTTAGCGTGGATTAAATTACGACCTCACGCACCTGATGACCTCCCCCCAACCCTCACAATTCACCCTCAGTTTTTCTGAGCGAACGAAGCAGACTCGGGCGATTGCAACCAAACTTGCAACAACAGATGACTCCACAGCTTCTTCCAAGCTGATGCTTGCCTCCCAGCTAGAGGACATGATCTACAAGAAGGCTACAACTCAAGCCGAGTACATCGCCTCGATAGAAAAGCGAATAAACAAGATGAAGATGAACATCGTTGTGAACGATCCCACCGACAACAACTACATCTACCGCCTTTTGAACAACGGTTCCCTCTCACTTGAGATCAAGGAGCGGCAGTGCAAAAACAGCAAGAAAAAAACTTCAGAAATCTTCGTCAACAACATTCTCCCAAGCAGTGTGATATTAAATGACAAGGAGGCCCTTGCCCGGGTGAAACCAGGCTGCGTCATTGCGAAGATTGAGAACACCCCCGTTTCAACGATCGAGCAGTTCATCAAGCTGAAGCAAACCTTTGGGCAGAAAGACGTGGAGATTCTGTTCATTTGCGATGTGGCCAACTTTGAGGCGGAGGGTGTGGTGAAGGAAAACGAGACAGAGAAAAAGAAAGAGAAAGAAAAAGAGGTTTGTTTGGATAAGGTTGTGGATGGGGTTATGCATCATGTGGATGCTGCTGCGGAGAAGGCTTCGGAAATATTGGTCCCAACTAAAATTTCAAACCTCCTCCAGCTCTACGAATCGACACAAAATACGAGCAAACCGAAAACAAATCTCCAAACCAAGAACAAGGGCAAGAACAAGGACAAGAACAAGGAGAAGAACAAGGACAAGAAAAGAAAGCTATCAGACGCAGACGCAAATGCAGACAGCGGAACCTCCCTCCTCTTATCGATTGAGTTGAACAAAACAACATTGCTCGACGCGATTCGCAAGGCGAACATTATACCAGTAGACAGCTCCGATCGCGTGATTATTTCCGTAAATAATAATGGCAACGATAATGATAATGATATTGATAATGTAGATAATGTATGCGTCGAGTTCACGAACAAGGGGGTGGCGGTCGGCTTCGTGCTGAAGCCTCTTGTGGTTAAAGTAAAGAGGAAACAATCTGGGTTCGGCGGGGTGGGAGTCACGGTGGAGGGAGGAGAGAAAAGTTTCGAGCTGTGGGGGGAGGGGGACGACAAGGAGAACGTTGAATCGACCTACGTGCTGAGGAAGTGTATG
>Ga0302114_10002406_pt1 | contig 12064 bp, 16 predicted proteins | sample AG5_Surface_MG_FD_203107 | JGI IMG/M metagenome (GOLD analysis project Ga0302114, IMG submission 203107) | Marine microbial communities from Western Arctic Ocean, Canada - AG5_Surface | ecosystem: Environmental > Aquatic > Marine > Oceanic | place: Canada: Western Arctic Ocean | collected...
AGGGGAAGAAGGGGAAGAAGGGGAAGAAGGGGAGGTAGGCACCAACTCAACTCCGGGAGCATCAAGTGACTCAATAACTTCTTCATCTCCGTCATCGTAGGCAATCACAAAGAAGTTTTCTTCAGTCAACGATTGAATTTTGCCTTCAAACCATTCACCCTCCGATTGCCAGAAAATTCGAACACGCTTGCCAATGTTTGAATTGGACATATAGTGCTTTTGGTGTGGACTTGTGCAGGATATTCAAACTTTAAATTTATATTTTTAAAATTTATCTTGCTTTCTATCGTCAAAACGGCAGGATGGACAATATGGAGGACATTGTAGACTTCCTCAACTCATCACCACGCTCAACAACAACCACACCCGTACCAAAATTAAAGCTCAAGCTCGATCGAGAGTGTGAGCTCCCAAGTCCAAATAATGTGGCTTTATTAACCCCAAGATATTGCGCCCCAATAGCCAACACAACCCCCAGGAACGAGTTTTCTTCAGTGAGTCTCGGCGCATTATTGGACGGAGATTTTCTCTACGAAGATAATATTGCCTGCACTTTATCAAGTTCGAGCACATTGCTATTCGACGATTTTGGGGAAATTTCAGCAAATGAGCTTCTTGGTGACAGCAATTTGAATTTGGAGGGCGATACTGGGAATGCAACAAGAAAGAAAACCCGTAAAAAACAGCCGTCAACAACAGCAACAACAACAACAACAACAGCAACAGCAACATCAACCACTAGCAAGCTCTTCGATGCGCCTGTCCCACGGCCAATATCACCACCGGCCGAAAACAGGCAGGCGTCAGAAGTTGTAACCGCTCCAAATTCTACAACATCAACAACATCAGCAGCAACAACAACAACTCGGGGAACGATTTTCAGCTGCGCAATTCGCCGGCCGCAATCAGCTACGAAAAAAGAAAAAGATCAAATCCCAGAAACTTTCTCAAGCGATGATGAAAATTCTCCACCAGCACCAGCACCAGAACCAGCACCAACACCAGCAGCAACAGCAACAGCAATAGCAACAGAAAAACCAATAGCCAAAAGTAGAAAAAAGAAAGCCAAGAACAACCAGGCTTCCATATTGAACATGAAACCCCATACATTCGCTCAGCTGCCTCGAGCGCTCAATGGATTCAACAATTCTCCAGAAATTTCCCCCCCTTCACCTTCCCCCTACTCCTCACAAACTAACAGGAAGGGCAAGCTTTTTTCATCTACGGGGTCGTTACGAAAGCCAACGAAATGCGATCCTGTAGCTCTTGCCCAAAGATACGCTACACAAGAGAAGAAGCAAAAGACTCGCCTCCTACTGAGGAGGTCAACGTCGTTGTCTTCAGCCATTAAATTTTCTTCTTTATAATTTTTGTGTGTTTTCTACACACGCATTCGTTTATTTTGCAAATTCTTGTAGCTGGCCCGTGCAACTCGGGCACCTATGAAAGAAAACACTGGACAGAATATGAGCCAACCAATTGCAATCTGTAGCGTTTCACGAATCCCCCCGCTCTGAGATTTGCAGCCGTCGATGTCAATGAAATTTCCATCTGCGTCAACGTTACAGAGGGGAGCTAAGTAATCTTTTATGTAGCCAATTATTATGGGAGAAGGGACATCACCAAAAGCGTGAATTGCTAGAGATAACAGGCCAACTGCAAACGGCCTGTGCTCGGACGGCACAGCAAGCATACTTCCGAGGTTGAAAAAACTAGTGCTCATGAACAGGGTTAAGCACCCGGCCAGAATACACGTGAGGAAAATTGTTTTTGATTCCACGTACGTGATCTGCCACACGATTACCATCCCGCACACAATGATTAGAGTCATCAAGTTCAAAATTGTCTCCAGAATTCTAAATTTTGTCTCCTCTTCTCTATCTGTGTCTGTTTCTCTGTCTATATCTGTTTCTGTGTCTCTGTCGTTCAAGTATGAGCTTGAGGTTCCCTTAAATCTGTCTATAATGACACCGCCCATTGGTGTACCAACAATCCCAGCAACGCAGACGATGCCACCAAAAACAAAGGCGGCTTTCACTTCGTCATCGAAAAATCCAAGGGCTAGAAAGAACGAGCTGCCGTAAGTTGCCACTGCGGTGATTGTGGCCGTGTAGCTACTGTAGCTAAGGACAATCAACACGAAGACTGGGCTATTCAAGCAGCTCATTAGTTCTTCCCGAATTGAGGGAATTTCGGCTAGGTCTTCGAGTCGAGACACACGTCGAGTGCTGCTGTTCTTTGGCGAACTTAACCGTTTTCCTCTACAATTTTCAGAAATTAGGGGCGACCCGGGTTCGAGGAGCCCACGTTTATCTATCGAAGTGAGCTGCTCTTCCTCGCTTTTCCTCACCACGAAGAAGAGGAAGAGGAGGACGGGAATCATCGTAACAGCTTCAAGATAGTAAGCGTACTTCCAATCGTACTGTTGCGCAACATAGGCGCCGTACACGTACCCCACTGCCACCCCCAGGGGGATCGAGGTGAAGTAGAACGAGAGCCACTTCGCAACCGAATCATTCTTCGCCCTATCCTGAATAAGGGGCGGAAAAATGCAAAGGCAAGCAGCCTCTGATCCCCCCGACAAAGCCCGAAAAGCAAGAAGCATGTAATAGTTGCCAAAGCTCTCTCCCGACAAACCACAACCAACGAGGGTCAAGGTGAAGAGCACCATGGTGACAAGGAGAACGAAATCCCACGTATGGGTGTGCAGCGCGTTTGTGGAAATTAGGCACGAAACTGAGTACCCAGCTACAAATGCTGACTGCAGGAGGCCAAAGAGCGTATCAGGGTTCTCGTTGTCTGGGAACTGTTGCGCAATGAAAGCGTTGATCTGAACGCTTGCTCCAGGGATGATACCCCGATCCATGTATCCAATGAACGAGATGAATGTGATGAATACGAACAAGACAGTGTTTGATAGAATCATGGTTGGATCGATGAGAGGAATGTTACAATTTGCAATTTGATGTGTGCTGTGATTTTGGCAAGTTGCAAAAAAACAGGTGAACAGGTGATGAATACACTCTTATCTATATGCTGATCCTGTGAAATTATTTTGGTGAATTTTTTCTTGTTAACGGCAGCGGGAAGGCACGGTTTAAAGATATTATCAACAAACACACACAAACAGTATGGGGAACGGAGCTCTTAAAACACCTGAAGACTATAATGAGGATGATTTGGACAGGTCAAACGTTGCTCTCGTGTTCGTCAAGCCTCATGCCAATAAAGAAAATATCAGAGAGTTTGTTAAGGCTGGTCTCCTGAGCCGCGGTCTCAGTATCCTGGCAGAAGGAGATCTGTCAGCCGCCCAGATTGAGGCCGACGGTATGATAGATACCCACTATGCGGGAATTGCCAAGGGAGCGATGGTCACACTGCCCTCTGAGATCCCAATTACCGACGAGAAGAAGGCCGAGTTCAACAAGACCTTTGGATCCTCCTGGGACGACAATTTGGAGATGGGGCTCATTCAAAACGCCAAGGGTGCGTGCGAGAAGCTCGGAACTATGAACGGAGACGACCTCGTTCCCCTTGACGGGCAGGGCTTAAACACTGTGTGGCAGGTGAGCAAAATGATGAAAATGAAAGCTAGCGAGCCATAAAACTCTAACAATTCACGCAGGCTGCGAAAGAACGCGTCAAGCTTGGCCCTGGCATGTACGTATCGCAGATCGGAAGTGAGGACGAGCCATTGTACTGTATTAACGGCTTCTACGCGGCCATGAGGGACAAGTACGTCAAGGGTGTGGGAATCCGTTACTATGCTGTTGGGTGGGGCGCGGATAACATTCCCTGGAGCAAGTTTAGGGGCGAGCTTATCGGCGCAACTGATCCCACAACGGCTGCTGCGACGTCTATCCGCGGTGAACTGCTCGCGCAGTGGGAGGATTTGGGCTTGCCCGCCTGTCCGGACACTGGCGACAATGGCATTCACGCCAGTGCCGGTCCTCTAGAGGGCTTGAAGGAAAGGATGACGTGGATGGGCCTCGACATTAAATCGGACCCTTTCGGCGGGCAACTGCTGAGCTGGACAGATAACAACGAGGACAGAATTAAGGGTTGGCTGAACGACGAGGTGGTGGAGGAGAAGAACAGCGGAGAAAAGGGAAAGATATTTGACCTTACCGAGGACAAGGACACCGGTTATTGCTTGATGTTCTGTAACAACCTCGCGAACGTGTAAAAAAATTTAGAAGAGAATAGAATTCTTCGTTCGTTCTCAAGAAATCTTATATCACACTTTTGGGTTCGTCTCCAGCTCCTGGTTCATGGATCACCGGTTAAGGAGGAGCATGCTTTTGTGGGTGGTGCGAACGGCCGCAAGCCCTTTGTACTGCTTCCAGCTCGCGGAGGATGTTTGGTCTCACTACACACGATTGTACTGGGACCAATGAGATGTGTGTCTGAGGGTTTTTTTGCGAGCCAATGTTAGTTCCGATCTGACTGAAGGATGGCTCTTCTACTGCGGAGCAATCATGTCTCTTGAGCCATTTGTGACTGGCTTTTGCAACTGTATAAAAAATTCAAATTTTAAATTTTTTTTGGAAGATATCCACTAGTATGTCCTTCTTCCTCTCAACTAAAGCAGCCCACGAGGACACCCAGATCTTTGCCCTTCCCAGAGAACCAACTAACTCCTCGCACGTGGACTCCTTTGCGAACGATCTCTTGTCAAAACTTTACAACAATCCGCACCTTTGCAATGACAAGGATCTGTTCATGGAGAGCATGTTTGAGGTGACCAACAGCATCATTACCAATCGCAACGGTCGATCATCTCGATCTCGTTCACGCAGCCCCCCAAAGCGTGCCAATTCTCCTACATCTACATCAAGCAAGAAACCAACTAGAGCAAAATCAACCCGAACCCACCCTCCTCCCTCTTCAAATTACTCCTCCACAACAATAAACAAGAACATGACTTACCCCATAATGTCCAACATTACTACCCCCAACGTGATCCCGAACCACCACCTATCCCCCTTGGACAAGAACAACACGGGGAAAACAGCCGCTAGCTTTGCCGAAGTGAGGAGGCAGAAAATTGAGGCGATCGAAAGGGCACGAAAGGCCGAGGTGGGGAAGCTAGTGAGCTTTCAGAACGAATCGCGACAGTTGGGTTTCGTTAGGGGTCCACCCAGCGAGGAGGAAGAGGACGAGGACGAGTACAGCGAGGAAGGGAGCTCATCATCCGACGACGAAACTCTCCCGAGCTACTCGAGCAAGTCGGTTAATGATAACTTTAGGAGGAACAACGAGCTTGTTAATGACGCGAGTTTGGAGAGTTTGTTCGACGAGAAGAGTATCGGAATGCTGAGGGAGGTTTTTGCGGCGAGCAGTGAGGACGAGGATGAGGGGGGGAAGGATTATAGCAGCTGCAAGACTATTAGAGGAAGTTTGTTGCATCACCAGGGGGTGAGGAGCGGCTTGGGGGTGGTGGTGGTGGGCGACGCATGCGATAAATTGAAGGGCATGGGCAACGATCTGATCGGTTGGGGAGGCTTTCTAGGGTTGTTGATCAAGGGAAAGGCGGATAGCATCGAAATGTTGAGCGAGAGGGTCAAGTGCCACGATGTGGCCATGAGCTTGGATTTGAGTGGATTTAAAGTCAAAGTCTAATAAAGATGGTTTTAACTAGTAGAATCTATTACAATACTGTGCGTGTAACTAGTTGTTGGTGGTTGGAGGGGGGGGGGGGAGAGATTTTCGAAAATACCCAATTGAGGAAGCTGCGCCAGCGAAGCGAGGCGCATTTTTGATGATGGACGAGCGAATCGAACCAAGCGAGCCAAAAGAATACGAATTGAGTGGAATAATGTTAGTTTAGTAGTGAATGTAGCCACTGTGTCTGTAGCCATTTCGCGGGATTCATCGCGAGTAATTCTCGTCTTAATCAAGGCTCGCTCACCCACCTCCTCCTTCCCATCCCGGCGTAAATTTTCGATCCTCATCTAGCCGCTCGTAACCCATATGTTGGTAGAGTTTGAGCGCCGCGCTGGGGCTGTCTTCGTCTTCAACGACGTGAAGAAATATCTCGTCGTAGTTCCAGTTTTCCGCAGCGATTTGCTCGCACAATTGACACAGCTGTTTTCCCAGTCCGCGTCGTCGGAATTTGGGGGAGACGCAGAGGTTTGATAAGTATGGTCTAACGATCTGTGTGTTCTCGTTGTTGTTGTTGTCGGTAAAAGTTGAGGCAACGAATCGCTCTATAGAATCGAGAGCTGCTTCGCCGAGCGTAGCATTACAAATTGCAAATTCAAATTGCAAATTGAGTGGAATAAAAGTTAGTTTAGCAGCGGCTCACATGCTCGTTTGCTCAAAGTGAGAAGTCTGAAAAGAAGAGACTCACCTGGTTGGGTGAAAGGAATTTTGCCATCAGTTTGCTGCAGACGAAGCTCAACCATGGCCACAGCGGCATTTGATTGGTCGTCCACGATGGAGAAAAGGAGAGAGCTCTCGGGGGGTGTTCGTAGGTCGTTGAGTTCAAGGCTTGGAGAGGCGAGCCGAGCCTTGCCAACGCGAGATAACATGCCAGTGAGGACATCAATCTCAGCAACACCGTTTATATACGTGTTCCAGAAGGTGACACCAGCTTGAAATATAGGTTCAGCAACACGAAAACCCTCGAAAGTATTGGGAGCGAGGGAAACCTCAGCACCAAACACTTCAACCGTGAGTCGAGCTAGGGACAGAACATCAGGTTTGGAATCTGGGTAACAGAAGGTGAGTCCAGGAGAGTTTGCCAGATATTGTGGGAGTGGTGTGAAGCAGGATGCACTGCCAAGGATGAAGAGCACGATGAATTCCTGCTTGACCATATTACATGAACAAAAAGTCAAAAAGTGATTTTTTTTTCGTCCCCAAAGTCAAAGTACCAAACTCGTCCCCACAAATTGCTCCCAAATTCATATCGCAAGTGGTATTCATATCGCAAGTGGTCGCCCCTCAACAACATGCTGTGGATTGACAAGCACAGGCCAAGAACATTGGCGACTTTGTCGTACCAGCCTGTCCTAACTTCTCGACTCTCCTCTCTATCAACTTCACCAGCCCTTCCTCACCTTCTGTTCTATGGCCCCCCTGGATCTGGCAAAAAGACTCGCATTTCTGCGTTTCTTCACAGCTTGTTCGGTTCTGGTGCTGAGAAGGTGAAGCTAGAGCAGCGGACATTCAAGGTGACTACAAATGGTAAAACGAAAAAGGAGATTGATGTAAACATGCTTTCCAGCAGCTATCACATTGAGATCAACCCTGGCGAGTCTGGCCTGGACGACCGGTACGTCGTTCAGGAGGTCATTAAGGAGATTGCTGCTTCTGGGCCAATTTTCCGGGATAATAGTTCTTCTAACGGTGGGGAAGGGAATGGAATTAATTTCAAGGTGGTTGTGTTGATGGAGGTTGACCGGCTTTCGAAACAGGCGCAGGCCGCCTTGAGGAGGACTATGGAGAAGTACAGCCATTCTTGTAGGTTAATTCTCTGCTGTACAAACCAGAGCAAGGTCATCGATCCAATCCGCTCTCGTTGCTTGGGCATTCGAGTAAAATCCCCAACGGTCGATGAAATTGCCTCCTGCCTGACGGAAATAGCCCGAAAGGAGAGGGTTGAGATCCCTGCCGAGGTTGTGGCGATTTGCAGCAAGGGGTGCACTAGGAACATGCGCCGTGCAATGCTGATGTTGGAGGCTTGGCGGGTACAATCGGGTGGAGATGGAGGTGGAGGAAGTAGTTCAGTGATTCAGAAGACTGACTGGGAGCAGGTGAGTTGAGCGAGAGATGGATGGCTGTTTGCAGAGCCCCCCAACTAAACACCTCACCGCACCACACCACACACCAATTTCACAGTACATCTCCTCCCTAGCCAAGGACATCACAACCGAACAATCCCCCCAAAAACTCCTCATTGCGAGGGAGAAACTCTACGAGCTTTTGATCAATTGCATCCCTCCCGATGTGATATTGAAAACGCTCACCATGGAGCTCATCGGCACGTTGGACGATTCGTTGAAGGGCGAGGTCGTTGGGTGGGCAGCATTCTACGACCATCGTCTGTCACAGGGCTCCAAGGATATATTCCACCTGGAGGCGTTCGTTGCCAAGTTTATGCAACTGTATAAGTCATATTTGACGAATATGTTTGGCTAACAAAATAAAAAAAAGGCAGGTTTGGAATAGGTTGGCGAAGGTGGATTTCATTTAGCTTTTAGTCGAATTCCATATCATCATCATCAACGGCTGGTACAGCCACAGCCACAGCCACCGTCTCTTCCTTCTCATCTTCTTTCTCATATTCCTTCTCCACATCTTCCTTCTCATCCTCATCCTCATCTTCCTTCTCATCCTCATCCTCATCCAATTCCACAGCCACCGTCTCTTTAATCTTCTCCACCTGAATCGGAATCTCCTTGCTCCCATACCTCTTCGCGCTTAGCGCCACATCCACCTCGCACAACGCCTCCTCCTTCTCCTCAACCTCTTCCTCTGTCAACGGCCTCCTCGTGACTTGTCTTGTAATTCTCCCCTTCAATTTCCTCGGCATTGACAGCTGAGCCTTGCTCGTCAGCGGGTGGTAAAACACCGCTGCGCCGAGCGAAGCGAGGCGCATTTTTAATGGATCAGGGGGTCAGGGGGGAGGCGAGCGAGCCAAAGAATTGAGACCAATGTTAGTTTAGTAGTGGCTCGTATATACTTCTCGTCTTCATCAAGGCTCGCTCGCTCACCTCCGTTCGCCTCGTCAACTACTAGCACGAAGTGGGTGTCTGCTTCGTCCTGAGCCCTCAACGGTGTGAACTCCGCGTCGTAGGCGCTCACAACATCGTACGTGGAACGCTTCGCTTCGTCCTCGTTGCGGGGGTCGATCGGCGTGACTAAGTTGCACGTCAGCTTCTTGTTGTTCACCCCATCGTTCTGGGCGGTTTGTTCGACGTCCACGATAAGCGATTGGTTGATGTTCTTGATTTTAATGATTTTATTGTTGGCCGCGGAGGAGTTGTTGTTGTTGTTGGTTTTGGAGAGGTCGTTGGGGGCAATTTCGGTGTGGAGGAACGAATTGTTCCAGCGTTCCATGTCCGGAAGGAGGGGGAGGACCCACTCGACGGTGAGTTTTTTCTGAATTGATTGAGTGAGGTTGAGTTGAGTTGAGTGAGTGGGTTAGTTGAAGCGAGTTCCAACTGGTGAATGGTGCTCACTCACCTTCGTTGGATGCTGCAACGTCCTCGTCTTGTTAGGACGGTTGGCATAGGCAAAGCCCTTCTCGATGGCCTCAGTACAGGTGGCTTCCTGTTGACCAGCAATTCGCTCGTTCAACTCAACCACCTTCTCCGCCGTCACCTCCGACAGGGACTTGTATGTGTGTACCTGCTGGTGGATGTCGTTGGCCAGGTAGGTTGTACGCCTCATGTACTCCTGGGATTTCTTTTCGAGCACGCGGGACTCGGTGAAGTGCTTTCCAGCCTTGAGCTTGACGTCAAATTCGGCCGGAGCTGGTTTGCTAGAGGCGGGTGAGTTGTGCTGGCCGTTGGCAATTCCACGGCGCTGACGCTCGCGCTTCTTTTTCAGAGCCTCTCCGGCAGAATCGCCCATGTGACCCTTCCAGTTGACTATATCATTGTCGCCGGGGGCTAGGTTTTCGGTGGTTGAGACTTGAAAGGTGGAGGGGGAAATGACATCGATTTTAACACCAAGGTCCAACTCAGTGTGGAGGCGCCAGCTGTGCTCAGCCTCGAGCTTAGTGGGTCGGTATTCGGTGAAGCTCTTCGTGCCGGAAATCCCGTTTTGGTTTTCAGCACCGCCGCCAACAAACACAGCACCCACTGGCACCCGGGGAAGAGAATTGGCGAATGTTAGATTCACCGCAAACTCAGCAGACCGGTTGTCAGAGGCGTCAAGAATGGTGGGGGTGGATTGGGACTTCAAAGAGGTTGGCTGCTGGCCGATGAAACGCCGAAAATTGGTTTTCTTCTCCTCCTGCTGGAGGAGGATTTTCTGTGTATGGGATTGAGCAAGCTGGCGACGTTCATTGCCACTCGAGTCAGACTATGAAGTAGAGCAGAGCAAGCAAAGTGGAGCGGGTTAGTAGGGGGCAGCGGTGGTGGGGAGAGGGAGCGGGAGAGGGGCGGAGAAGAGAGAGGGAGGAGAAGGATGAGGAGGAAGAGGAGGAAGAGGAGGAAGAGGAGGAAGAAGAAAGGGAGTGATTTCGACCCAGGATGGTTGTACCTTGCGTTTCCGTTCACGGGACGAAGACATAACGTATTTTTGTTGTTGTTGTTGCAAAATGGCCTATTGATAGCCCGAGGTTTATATGGAGAAGGGATTTTTACAATTTGCACGTGATTTGGGGCTCAGATAGCGTTTGCGATTTTCGATTTAAATTTAAATTTACGACCGCCCTAGACAATAAAATGCTCCAGTCAATTCGTACAACAGCGGGTAGATCAGCAGGGGCGTATGGTCCCCAGCTAGCAGCACAGCGGTTTAAATCCACCAAATCGAAATGTGAGTTGGAGAGTTTGAACGGCACTTCTCTAAAAAACAACCCTAACCCTTGTCGCAAAACAGCAAAAAAACACACAATCATTACAAACCCAAAAGCTCAGGCAACCACAATCTCAGCTGTCCCCACCACCCCCAAAACAACGATCCCTCATGCCCCTGCCCCTTCGGCGGCGTCAATGCAGGCAGCCCACACTGCCAACACTGCCCACAAGCTGCCCCCCCCCGATTCCGACCCGACCATGGGACGGATAGTGGCAATTACTTCTGGAAAGGGCGGTGTTGGTAAAACAACATCTGCCGCATCGTTTGCAATGGGCATTGCCTCAAAATCGAATACTGTTTGCGTTGTTGATTTTGACATTGGATTGCGTAACCTCGACATCCATCTCGGTGCCGAGCGCCGAGTGGTGTTCGATTTCATCAACGTTCTCAACGAGGAGTGCAGCCTCCAGCAGGCTCTCATTAAAGACAAGCGGGTGGAGGGTTTGTCCATGCTGGCGGCTTCTCAAACCAAGGACAAGGACTCCCTCACGGTGGAGGGCGTGGAGCGGGTGCTTAACGAGCTCTGCAAGAAATTTGATTATGTGATCTTGGACAGTCCTGCCGGAATAGAGTCTGGGGCTAAGGTGAGCGAGCGCCTATCAATGGTCTCAAGTCTAAAAAATTGAATCTAATCCTCATTTTCCCACCCCACTCAACAGCACGCTATGTACTTCGCCGATGATGCTGTCGTAGTTACCAACCCCGAGCTTTCATCTTGCCGTGATGCCGACAAAATGATCGGCTTCATCTCGTCCCGCTCCCGAAGGGCCGAGCTCGGAGCCAAGCCCGTCGAAATGAGCCTTTTGATTACAAGATACGACGCCGACCGAGCCGAGCTCGGCGAATCGTTGTCTATCACCGATATCCAAGAGCTTCTTGGCCTCGACCTGGTTGGAGTGATCCCCGAATCGAAATCCATACTTACTTGCACCAACAACGGAACCCCAGTCATCACACTGGAGGGCAAGGGCGACAACGCCGGGGGTGCGTACAGCGACATGGTCGATAGGTTTTTAGGGGCAGATACTCCTATGCGATACGTGACACCGGAAGAGCCTTCGTTTTTTAAAAGGTTGTTCGGGAAATAAACAAAACTTGAAGATGAATTTTTATTGGGAATTGTAATTTTGTGTTTCCAGTTCCAGATCCAGTTCAATTGTAGGAACTCCAGCACCTCACACTTGTTGGTCCGTCTCCAGCACCCGGTCGCTGTATGCATAAATTCAGAAACCTCGGTGGGCGAGAGGGGACACGTCTTCTTGTGCTACTTCCAGGCTAGTTTCTGGCAGGAGGAGGAGGGGGAGCAGCAGAACGTGCGTTTTGCACCTTGCGCAGGGTTTCGCGCCGAGGGAGCTGCACACGTTGCACTTGCGAGCCGGCTTCAGCACGTCCTCAATTTTCGACCAGCTCAGCCTTGTCGTACTTCATGTGCTTGATGAACGTGCAAGCGGTGTTGTAAGAAATCAGAACAATTTATGATATAGCTTTCAATTAAAGGAACTTTAACAACACCTCGCAACCCTTCTCC
>Ga0302114_10002413_pt1 | contig 12046 bp, 11 predicted proteins | sample AG5_Surface_MG_FD_203107 | JGI IMG/M metagenome (GOLD analysis project Ga0302114, IMG submission 203107) | Marine microbial communities from Western Arctic Ocean, Canada - AG5_Surface | ecosystem: Environmental > Aquatic > Marine > Oceanic | place: Canada: Western Arctic Ocean | collected...
CGAGCTCGATTTCCTCCTTGGACGCCCCGCCCCCGCGCGTGGTGATCCGCGGCGGCGCCAGGTTCTTCATGTACTCCACCGTGTTCGTCGTGTGCGTCGATCGCATGTCCTCGGGGAGGATGGAGTCCAGCGGCGGCATGTTCGGGGGTCTGTTGGGCGGGCCACCCCCATCGGGCCGCGGTCGCGGGTTTGAGCGCGCGTGCGATGGGGTTTTAGACCCGGTCGCGTGCCTTCCGAGTGTCCTTGACGCATCGCCGTCGCTCATCCCTGTCGAACCCGCGTCCACCTTCGCCGTTCCCGCCGTTCGAAGCCCCGTCCCCAACCTCTCCTTTGTCCGTCGTCTTCGCCCCCGCCCTAAAAAGTAATCCCCTCGGAATAGTCCCCCCCCCCGAGAGGTTCCTAGGCCTTGCCCACGGGCGGCACGGAGCCTTCCCCGTCGACGCCGTGCTCGAACACGTTGGTGCTGCACTGATCGCAGTACACGTGCGGCTTCTTCACCTTCCCGCAGTCCCTGCACCGCACCGCGTCGCCGACGAATTTGATGCGCTTAAACTGATTTCGCTTCCCCTTTCTCGACGGCGTCACCTTGCGCTTTGGAACAGCCATGAGGTCCATCTCCGCGCCGGTCCACCCGATCGCATCGTCCTCGATGACGTCCCATCGCGTGACGCCGTCCTCAGGGATGGCGTACGCGGGGCGGTCCGGCGAGGACGGCCCGCGGATCGCGGCGCCCGCGGGCGGACGCGACGCCGCGAACCCATCCCGCGCGCCGCCCCCCGTCATCATCCCCGAATCGAACGCGGACACGGTCGTGCTCATCCATCGGGGCGACGCGATCCACGCGCTCGGCACTTGGCGCTCCACACGGGTGGATCGGGAGGACTGCGCGAGCGCGGCGCGAGCGATCGCGAAGGCGCGACTGCGAAACATAGCCTCGAGAGACGTACGTCAGCGCGTGCGTCGACGGTTGTGCGCGACAAGATCGGTTCTCAACATCAGAGTTATCGCTCGCCAAGATGAATGAATGATTATTATTTGGTTATTTGGCACCGTCCACAACACACATCGCCCCCGCTAACACACATGTCCTCAACACAAACCACCGCGCCGCTCACAGGTACGAGTTACTCACCTCCTCCAACGTAATCTCCAACACGACATCCGTCCCGGGCGGGATCCGAGTCCCATCCGTCAAAACAGCGCCGCTGTAAACAAAACACACGGGACGTTAGTACAATTGCCTATACGAGAGTTAAAATAAACGTACCGATCGCCAAATGCATTTTTGGATTTGGCGGTGACGACTCGAACGCCGCCCCTTCGCATCGTACGCACGCCCTCCTCCAGCGCGGGACACACGGGCGGGATCAAAGGTCTGCGCTCGTACGTGAACGCGATCGGGCGCTTGGTTCGTTTGGTGTCGATGTACACGACGCCGTCGTTCGCATCCGTCATCTTGACGTTTACACCCACAAAGTCGCCTGTGAACAAAACACGACGTCAGTAACCAATTGCCCATACGACGATAACCAAAAATAACCAAAATAACCAAATAAACTCACCTTTTTTCGGGGTGGATCCGCCGCCCACTCGGAGATCCGCCGCGACGAGGCCGAGCTCGGGTGGTCCGAGATCGAACTCCGTTCCGGATCCCTCGCCCTCGCGCGCGTTCTCGAGCACCGCCTTTAGTATCTCGCCCCCCTCCACGGACGCGAGTAAGGCGACGAAGCCTAAGCCTCCGACGATGCCTGTTGAAGGCACAAAACGAAAATCGTCAGTCTAATTGCGCGTACGAATGTTAAAAATAAACTCACCGAAGCGCCGTGTGAGCCATCTGGACGCGGTCGCCGCGGGGTCGTAGAGGTTGACCCCGGCGCCCGGCAGGCTCTTTTTCTTCTTATCCTTGCCCCCCTCCGATGCGTCTGCTCCGGTGGAAGAAGATTCCGTGAACTCCACGAATCCGTCCTCCTCCTCGTCCTGCGCCGACGCGATGTGAGTGCGTCGTCGACGTTGACGACGACGGGGGGCGCTCGAGATGAATGAAGCGCGGGTGGCTGGGACGCGCGCCGAGGATGCGCGCATCGACGCGCGGGATGAGACGCGCGTGCACGGTGCGATGTTGGCGGTGACGAGGACGCTCATAGTATATTCCCACCTGTATCGCTATCCCTCCAGCACGTGTGCCCGGTCGAGTGGCGATGCTCGTTGGATAGCACGAGATAGAGGGCTCTGTGCTTTGAAGACCCGACCGGAATTTTTTGGGTACGACCGACCTCGATAACGCGTTTTGCGAAACCGAACCATCTGTTTACCCCTAGCGCTAAGTTTATTTTAATGATCATCATATGGGCAATTAGAGTGACATCGTGTTTTGTTCACAGGGCTCACGAGAAAATTCTCGTCGTCCACACTTGAACGTCGGAACTTTCACCCACGTGGGTCGAAACGAACCGTGGTTTAAACGGTGAAATGGATAAATATCAGATTAAAATATCGACGCGTCAGCAAAACGTGGACAGCACACACCTGATTGGCCCAGCCGCCGCGGTGCGAGACTTTTTCGACTACTTTCCTGTCACCCCCAACCGCCGGGGGGCGGCACTTCACGCGCGCGTCACGGGACGCGCGTGGACTGAACGCAGTCGCCACTCGCCTGGCGACGTCAACGGCCGCGCCGGACACCGCGCGGAGGGCACCGCCCACCCGATACGACGTTTCCAGACGCGACGCGTCTCTGAACATCCATCTCAGACGCCCGTTCCGCCTCCGTTTCGACTTTTCGGCGTGAAATCTTCTTCCCTCGCCATGGTCGCCGAGAGACGCGCGACGCGTTCGAACGTCGGCTCTAAACCGACCGGCAAGGCGGTCGAGGTCGAACCCCTATCGCCCAAGAACAAGCAGGTGCCTTCGAAGCTCGCCAAGCCCGCGGCGCCACCGAAGGCGACGAACCCCCAAGCGAACTCCCCATCTCACTCACCAAAAGCGACCGACACGAAAGTCTCCAAGAGACCCGCACCAACATTCGTCCCCGTCAAGGAGGAGGCCGACGACCTACTCGAGCACGACCTCGGGCCGATCCCGGAGGACGACGACGAGGGCGAGGACTCCGAGGGCAAGCGCGAGCGTCGCATGATCTCCAACCGCGAGTCCGCCCGGCGCTCGCGCCAGCGCAAGCAAGCGAGGCTCGCCGACCTCAGCGAAGCCACGCGCGCGCTCTGGGCCGATCGATGCCAGGCGCTGGACAACGTTCGCGCGATGACCACGCTGCTCCTCAAGGCGCGCGACGAACACGCGCAGCTGACGCGGGAGTTCGCGGCGATGGGACGGTACGCGCTCGAGATGATCCCAGAGGGCCCGGCGATACTCGAGGAGCTCGGCGTCAACGCCAAGATCGAACAAGCCAGGGCCGAAGCGGCGAGGCAGATGCTGGAACACGCCCGAACAATGAGCCGATCGCCGTCGCCGATGCTCGCCGCCGGATGCTCGGACACGACGGCGATGACGACGGCGCACGTGAACGCGCAGCTGCTCCATGGAGACGTCGATCCTTACCTCGAGACGCACGCGAAGATCACCTGCCCGGCGGCTTGACGATCGATCGATCGATCCGTCCATCGCCGCGACCAACAACGATTCGTTGCCAAAAAACCAAACCCGCTATTACCCTGATGTACACAAGTCCATATTACGACAGACCTATTACACGCACGCAGCGACGGGATATCCTCCCAGCGTACGTATCGTACACGCACGCAGCTCGCTCTTTTTGTTCTCTAGCTAATGTAAATGTGAATAAAAGGAAACAATCCAACGCAGGCGCGGAGACATGACGTCCCGGCGCATCTTTGCAGTTTAAAAAAAGAATCATTCGTCATCATGCATGATGCGCGTCCGGACCCCCCGGCGTCGCGATCGATACGGTCCCTTCCACCCGGCCGAACAGCCTCCCGCACCTCGTCAACGGCACCACAAACGCACAGTCCGCGGAGCGTACAAGTACGTCCGTGTCGTCCGATACGTCCCGGGTCGGTTGAATCTCGGACAGTGCATTTAGACACGGCTCAAACAGACTCACCGACGCGGATCCCACGGCGACTCCGTCCACGCACACCGTCACCACCGCGTGCCTCTCACCCAGCGACGCCACGCGCGCGCGACGCGTCCACGTGTTCTTCCGTGCTGACGTGTCGTCACCGGAGGACACGGTCAGGGCTTCGATACCACGCGCCAACGCCGCCGCGTGCGCGCTCGCGTCGGATGATTTTAAATCGTCGATTGACGACGAGTCGTCGAGGGAGACGCGCCTGCTCGACGGTTCAGATCCCGTGCCGATTGGTGTCCCGCGTCCGGAACGGTTCGAATCACCACGCGACGCGCGTCGGGCGCCCGCGAGCAACCGGCCCGCGGCGCGCACGGGGTTACCGAGCCGCCCTCTTTGCTTCGTAGGCGAATCGGTATTCGACGAAGCGTTTTTTTCATCGGAGCTTCCTTCAAACGTCCGTCCACCCGTGTTGACACCCCTCGCGTCCGCCTCGACGGGCCCGAGCGTCACCGACGGCATGACGTCATCCGACCACACCATCTCCAATGACCCATACGCCGCCCGCGCCGCCTCGTCGTCGGAGTCGTACGCGATGACATTGACGTCCTCGCGAGGTCCCGGAGTGTTAACCTCGGTTGGGGGTTTAGCGGCGCGAACGTCGGCGACGGACGCGGATCGGTCCCCAGGCGCCTCGGGCGACGTGACGACGACGCCGCCCTCGCATGAGACGTGAACCGTCACCGCGGGTAGCGCGTACGAAGCGTCGCTCCGGGCGTTACGATCGGAGACAACGGAGGCGAGTTTCCGGAGCGCGGCGGCTGCTGCGTCCACGTCGCTCGTGGCGGCGGTGTCGCTCGCGGACGCGTGGGCGTCCCTGTCCTCCTTGTGCGTCTCGGGCGGCCTTGTGGGCGGCTTGGGGGTGGAGAGCGTCGTCGTTTCGGGAGCCGTTTCGGGAGCCGTTTCCTTCGCGCCGGCGTCGAGCTTGGAGTCGAGCTTTTGGTCGAGCTTTTGGAACCGCTCCGCGGTGACGCGAAAGCCGCGGATGTGAACCGTCGCCGCCGCGGGCGGGGCGGTCGGTACCAACCGCCTGGCACCGCCTTCTCCTCCCGATCGCTTCACGCGCTCGGGCGTGTGCCTCAGCCGTCCCTCCCACGGGGACTTGTTCGCCCCCGATTCATCATCCCCGGGGGCCGGATACGAATCGTCAAAAATCGGCGAATCAGGCGGCGCCACGCCGCGGCACGCAACCTCGAGCGACGCAAACACGGGCGCGTGATCCGAGGTTTGCAGACCGTGGCACGCGCCGTAGGTCACCACGTTCACCCGGGATGCGGCGGAAGATGAACCGCCGCCGGGAAGCGACGTGAACACCACGCGGTCGCACCAGCTCGGAACCCTCTTCCGCGAATACGCCTTAGAAACCGCGGAAACAACCGACGATTCCTCCTCAACTCCCGGTGGTGCCTCCTCCTTCTTCCCCCCTCCCTTCTTACCACCACCAACCTTACCTCCGCCGACGTCCAGCTTGAACGTCGGCCTGAACCCAAGCTCGCCTTCACGAAAACCGTGCAACACCAGGCCCGCGCGTAACTCCCGCGCGAGCTGATCGCCGCGGCGAAGCGAAACCCAATCGTTATTTTCCACGAGCGTCGCCACCGCGCGCCACCCTTCGACCCACGCCTGTGAATTAAACGCATCGTCGGCATCCGAACCGCCACCGCCCGGGGTCACCGCGCCGGAGACCGCACCGCGAGATCCAACGGACGCGACGGAGAGCCGGGGCGACCGCGGGGCGACGGGGGTGTTCGACACGCTCGACACGTTGGAACCCGCGGGATTTGAACCGAGGTCCTCGGCGTTTGTGGGTCGGGCGCCTTTACCGCTCGACGGGGAGGTGGCCTGGAACGCGTCCGCGACCGCCTTCTTCTTCGCGCTCTTCGCCGCCAGCCCGGCGACCGCCGCGGCGATGGACCCGCTCGCCGCGCCGTTCGTTTTCTTCCACATGGCCCCCCACTTGCCCGCGACGACCGCGCCGGGGTCCACTCTGTAATTTAAATCCCCAAACACAAACACGTGACCGGTGCACGCCAACAGCTCCGTACCGGGTTCCTTGACCCTGATCGCGCGTCCACCCACCCTTAGGTTACCCGTGCCGGTGTCTTTGGATAGAAATGAACCGCGTTTGGTGGGTAAGACCTTTCCAGACGCGCTCTGGAGCTTCTCGATGCCTTCCCGGGCTCGTCGGACCGCGGGCGACGCCGTCACGGTGGCGCCGGCTTCCTGCAGGAAATCGCCAGCCTGGCGCGATAACTGCCTCGCGAGACGAATGGGCGTCTCCCGTTCTGTCTGTGCGGATGACTGCGACTGTGACTGCGCGCGCGTCGTGGGCGTGGACCTCTCGGGCCCGCCGACCGGCGTGGGGGGTGGGGGCTTACTTTTGGAGCTTTCCGCGGCGGACTCGAGGGAGCGTTCCGCGTTCGCCGTCTCCGTATGAGTAAACAGTGTCTGCGCATCCTCCCCCGTTTGAACCCCACCCGTTTGTACCGCATCGTCACCAACACCTCCACCAGATGCATCGTCACGCACCGACGCGTCACCGCCGCTACTCTCAATACGCGTGGTGTGTTCACCGGTGCCCGCGTGCCCTTCGCCCAATCCGCGAACCTGTTAAAAAACACACCGTCAGTATAATTGCCCATACGGATACGATAACCAAAATAACCAAAATAACCAAAATAACCAAAAATAACCAAAAATAACCAAAACGAAAAAAAAACTCACCAGGCTACCTTCCCAGCACCCTGCGAAGATCCTCGCGAGGGACTCGTTGCGCGCGCGGACGTGCTTCTCCCCTTCGTGCGCCGCGAGGTGCGTCGCGATGAACGCCATGCTCTCCCGGCCGTGGCAGAGTTCGATTCGAACCATCAAACCTCCTTTATTTCCAATCGCGCCCAGTATCCCCGTGGCTTGGTACCCGACTCGGACTTCGGTGATTAAATCGGCGATTGATTCATCGGCGAGGACGATGAGACGCATCTGTAGCAACACCGCGGTTTGTACCACTCTGTACTTTGGGCCCACCGCGGCTTTAACGACGTCGAACCAGTGGTTCCGAACCTTCATCTCCTCGGCGACTCGTGCGGATGAGTAATAGCCCGCGGCGGCGCCGGCGACGGCGCCGAGGGGCGCTAGGGGGCCGGTGGCGACTGCTCCGGCGACGGCGCCCGCGACGGCGCCGCTGAAGCGGGTCATCTTGCCCGAGCGGAGCCATCCCATGCGCCGCGTGGCGTACGTTCCGTGCCCGTCCGCGCCCACTGCGTCGTCGCCCGATGCGAGCGTCGCGGCGACGTCTTTCGGTGAGAGGTTGTGTTTCGAGTGCGCGTAGGATGCTTCTTGCGCGGCGATGGCGATGATGTCGTGGCCGCGCGCGGGTGCGAGCCACGCCTTCGCGGCGTCCATGCGCGGCGCGGTGTTGCCCACGTTCCACGTCCCGACGTACACCGACATCCTGTGCGCGTCGTCGTCGAATTCGTCGTGTCCCGACGCGCGGGATCTGGGCGCGTCATCTTGCTGACTGGTCTCCACGGGCGAGCACGCGAGCGCGTTGCCGAGTCGGGCGTTGCCGAGGCGCCGCGCGGGCGACCGCGGGGACTGCGTCCGCGGGGATCGCCTCGGTGACCCGTCTCCGTCGCTCATCGTCACGCAAGATCCACCGGTGACGGCGCGATCTCGACGTCGCGCCCCGCCACTTCCGCCGAGCGCGTCGTCAGCTCTGGGAAGAGGTCCAACAGCTGTGTTGGCTCGAGATTCCGTTCGGCAAAACTTTTTTTCGTGCATAACGTTAGATGTCAGTCCTTCACAGGCATTCCAACGCGCGCATCGACCGAACGCGCGTGACAACCATCTCCGTCGCCCGCCCGCCACGACATGTCCCAGGTGATCATCAGCGTCCAGTACGCGTGGAAGGAAGGGGTCGACGCGTCGACCGTCGCGGCGGCGCACAAGAAGCTCGTCGACGAATGCTGCGCCCCGATTGCCGGATGCCGCATCTTTCGCTACGGGCTGGACGAGCCGAACCGCCGGTCGCAGTCCTACGAGGTTTACGATTCCCCAGCCGCCGTGCAGGCGTTGTTGAAGTCGGCGATGGCGGATGGGTCGCCTCTGATGCCCATGTACGCCGTCTGCGAGGTGGTACCGGGCAGCGTGTGCTTCCAAGGCACGAAGGAGTCGCTCGAGACGCTGAAGGACGCCATCGCCGCGTTCGGTGGTACGTGTTTCTACACTGAATCCCAGGAAGATTCCCATTTCGCTGTTTGACGTGTACACGGTTATTTAGTGACGGGTAGATGTGTAATATGAAGTGGATCCAGAGCTTCCATTTTTGGGTTCGTCCGATAAAAATGATTTTGCCCGGCCGACCCCGACGCTGCCCCGCGCGTGTGTTTCACAACGAACGGCGCTCACGCGTCCCGAGGTCGAAGGACACCGTCCACGATGTGAGTACACGCACCGCACTTCTTCAACCCCGCGAACCCGACACCCCAAGGAACTCCCACCGCACGCGCGATCATCGCTGTCGCTCAATTCTCCCTGACAATCGAGTTAATGAAATGCTCGCTAACCCTCCGTGACCACCACCCGTCGTCTCCCTCCACTCCCGCAGGTCCGACGAGCTCAGCAAGACCGCTCCCGCGGGCCGCATCGACGGCGCCGGCGAACCCACACACGCGACCGAGCGAGCGTCGCCCATGCCGGTCGCGTCACCCGGCGGCTTCATGGGCGCAACCGCGCCCGCGGGATCCATGCCCAAACTCCCAGCCTACTACGAATACCTCGCGCCGTCGCGATGGAAGGACGGCAAGTTATCCAAGGACCAAGTCAAGGCCACCGCGGATCGTTTGTTCAACGATTCGCTCCAGCGTAACGCGCGGAAACACGAGCGCGCGAACCGCCCGCTCCCGCGTTCACGATTCTGCGGCAAAACATCAACCAAAGACGAACGCGACGCCCGATTCGATGACCTCGCCGAGGACGCCGAGGCGTGGGTGGCTAAGAAAGGCGAGGGATGCGAACCGCCGCCGTTGCCCACCACCGGTAAGGTCATGTTCTGCGTGGATCCCGTGTCTGGGATCCTGGTACCGGACGGCATGGAACCTGCGCCGGCGTTCGGCCCGAAGAAGTACACGGCCGTGTGCATCAAGCAGTACGCGACGCCCAAAGCGACTCGGCTTTCGAAGAAAATCGAGCGATTCGACGAGTACATGCCGGATCTCACCGACGAGGAACGCAAGATCCTCGGGCTGCCGGAGTACGGCGTGGAACCCGAGTGCCCGGACGAGGCTGCGATCGCGGAGATGGCCGCCGCGGAGGAGAAGCGCGAGGCGGCCAAGGCGAGCAAGAAGAAGGCGCTGCTCCGAAAGCAGCGGACATTTTTCCGCGAGAAAAACGCGGAATTCAAAGCGGGGCGGGAAAAATCAACCGCCGAGCTCGACGACGCGATGCGCGCCAAGCTCGCCAAGCTCGTCGAGGACGCCAAGGTTCTGGAGCACGCGCAAAAGGCTAAGCGCGAAGTCTCCGTCGCCAAGTTCAAGGAGGAGCAAGCGGCGCTGACAAAAAAAATGAAAGCGGCGAAGATCGAAACCGATCGGCGCATCGAAGAGGCTCGAAAACAGCGCGAAGCCGAGCTCAAAAAAGGTGACCAAGTCCGCGCCGAGCTCGGCGCCGAGCGCATCAAGGAGAAGAAGGCGGACCTGAAGAAGATGCGCGAGAAGGCGGCGGCGAGGAAGGCGGAGTTTGAAGCTATGATGAACGCCGCGGACGGGGCGGGATCGGTGAGTTTATTTTAATCTCCTGTATGGGTAACTAGTCTGACGATGTGTTTTGTTTACAGGCGCTGGCGCAAGAGATCAACGCCTTTCGAAAGCTCGCCGCCGAGAAAAAGAAACAGGCGGATGCCAAAAACACGGCGGAGCGAAAGAAGAAACGGCTGGAGATCATCGCGATGAACAAAAAGTACGAGGCGAAGATGGCGGAGACGTTCAAGCGGCAGGATACGGAGATGAAGAAACGCGTCGCGGAGTTCAAGGCTCACGCGGCGGCTCACGCGAAGGTGCAGGCGGCGCACGCTGAAAAGACGATGAAGTCGCTGCAAAAGGCGCTCAGCGGCGAGCACGTCAAGGCGTTCAAGGAGGATATACTGAGCAAACGGCGAGGGGAGGGTGTCGACGTGGGGGAGGAGGAAGGCGGCGCCGCGGGTGATGACAACGTGGAGGCGTAAGGGAATCGTTCTCGGATTCTTCCATTCGATTCATTCATTCCAATCGTTCGTTCGTGTTCACTCCCCCCCCCTCTCTCTCAGATGCCCGCTTCACTCGTCTTCGAGGAGCCTGCGCACCAGCCGTGTCGCGCGCCCGCCCCGCTCGCCTTCCGCCTCCGCGGCGGCCACCGCGGCGGCGACGGCTGGCCTCCCGAGCATCGAGTGGAATGCCGCGCCATCCGCTGAAAACACAGCTGTGCGGCTGATCGGCGTCGCGGGCGCGGACGCCGTTCCGTTGACGACGAGCGCGCGCATCACCGCGCTGCTACTCTCGCCCAGCTCCGCCAGTTCCCTCGCCGCGGACTTGAACGGGTACGCGAACGACACGTCGTCATCGTCGTCGTCGTTTCCCGCGGCGTTTTCCCTTTCGTCGTTTAGCCGCACAGCTGTGTTTTCCCCCTCGGATGCTCCTGAGAGATCGTCGTTACCCCCCCAGTCGTCGCCGCCGATGCCGCCGAGCGCCGCGGCGACGGACGCGAGGTCGATCCCGCGCACCGCGTGCTGCGTCCGCTCCATCTCCCGCGCGGCGGCGATGTTTCCCGCATCGCCCGCGTCCCTCCCTTCGCCGTCGACACTCTCGTCGAAGGCGTTCTCGACGGCTCTGGCGCGGATCTCCGTGTTGGGTGCGGTGAGTGAGACGTTCGTTGACGGGGGCTGGTGTAGGGAGGCGTGCCGCGCGGGGGTCGCGGGCGCGGATGCCGTAGAGTACGCGGCGGCGACCGCGACCGCGGACGCGCGCGCGCGCGCGCGCAGTTCCTCCGCCGCGGTCGTGAACACCGGCTCATCGAGGTCGTCGTCGTCGTTGTTAGTAGAGTTGGACGACGACGCGCGGGATCTTAGGAGGTGCGGGGAGTTGCCGCCGCGGCTCGCGGGGCTCGGGTAGCCCCCGCGCATGACCGGGACCCCGCGCGCGGGCGTCGCGGGCGCGGATGACGGCGCGATGCTCCTCGCGGGCGATCCCGGGGGCTCGACGGACGATACGGCCCCGGCGGCACTACCCGGCGAGCCCTCTTCCGTGACGGGGGGCATGACGATCTGCGACCGCGACTGCGCCGGGCGGTTCACCATGGCGCGGACGTATTGCCGTCGCACCGCCTCCCTGGCGCGAGCCGCGGCGCCGATGACCGCGTTCCTCTGCGCGTTCTGCGCGTCCACCACCGCCTGCGCCGCGCGCTTCTCGCGGACATGCTCCGGCGTCAGCCCGTGGCCGTCGATGCGCCCCGTCTTGCACAGACAGCACAGCGTGAAGTCAGCCTCGCGGCATCGCACCAGGCAGCACCGGTGGTACGTGTGGTTGCACTCCGTGGTGAACAACTCGCGCTTCACGTCGTCGATGGGATCGCCGTCCTCCGCCGCAGCCTCGGCGCGATCCAGCGGCGAGTAACAGACCGCGCACAGCTCGCCGAACCCCGTCACCTTCACCCCGCTTCCGCCCGGGGTTCGGGTTCTTCCCACGGATCCCATCCCACCCGGGGTCGTGGCGCTGAAGGACAGGCGCTTGGTTCCCAGCTGCGGCGTGCGCATCGCGCTCGAGGGAAGGGGCGTCGTGGACGTCGACGCGTCACCATCGCCGCCGCGCGCCGGCCGCGTCGCCACGGGCGTGCTCTCAACCATGCTCACTCGCCAAGTGTCGTCGCGGAAGTTTCAAGTTTCGTGTCGTGAATTTGACTTGTTGTAAAAATCGAAGT
>Ga0302114_10002419_pt1 | contig 12038 bp, 11 predicted proteins | sample AG5_Surface_MG_FD_203107 | JGI IMG/M metagenome (GOLD analysis project Ga0302114, IMG submission 203107) | Marine microbial communities from Western Arctic Ocean, Canada - AG5_Surface | ecosystem: Environmental > Aquatic > Marine > Oceanic | place: Canada: Western Arctic Ocean | collected...
TTGTAAATTTGGGTATTTTGAAATCAAATTCTGTTGTATTTATGAATTTAGTCTTGTTGCTACCGTCCGGCACTCTTTCGCCTATTGCCCGTTCCAATTCCTTCTCCCTTCTCTTCCTTGTCCATCAAATCGTCCATAGTGGCGCAGCTCTTCAAGACTTCCTTCTTAGAGGTTTCTTGGAGATAGCCACCTGTGGCAGGGTTTGTGTGTGTGGGTATGTGTGTTTGTGTGTGTGAGAAACTGCCCACTCCCCCTCCATTCCCCACTTCCCCCCACTCCCCCACTCACCTATCATTAACTCGTCTAATATATAATATGCTCGGTGGAAGTTGAAGATTATGTCCAGCTCGCAGACATTTCCAAAATAGCGGTCGAGGATCTCGACGAAAAGGTGAATCTTTTCCAGTGTAATCAGCTCGTTGTCCTCGTTCGATACGCACGCCACGAAGAAGAGCGAAGCGTACCGCTTGTAAACAATCTTTTGGTCCTTGTATTCGATGAATGAGCACATTCTTGGGGGCCGGCCAAGAACTAGGTTGGTTACCTCTCTTACCACACGAGTTCGCAGTTTCGGTGTATAATCACCAAACCATTTCGTGAGGCGGGTTTTGCCCTGTCGAGAAATTAAGAACATGAATTCGATCTGGAGGTTTGGGGGGGTGGAGATGGAAAAGTTAATACAAAATTTAGCCCCAACTTGGACAGAGTTCGAATTTTATTGTTTAAAGGTGGTTTCCAACTTGCACTCACCATGATAATATCACTTGCGCCTTGCTTCTATTTGATAAGTGAGAAGTTCAGAGAATAAGGGGAGCAAATCAAAAAAAATGATCTTTTGTTCCACACTTTGCACCTTAGCACCTTAGCGTGTTTGCCCTCTTGCCTTTGTTTAAAAAGTTAAAATTTTGCGCCAAAACGCAATAACGGACGCACGCAATAGACAAAGACCTCCACGCAGCTGAAACTCCACAAAAATTCCCCTGGCGCCAATTAGTTCACCAGCTTGGGCGAACGAAAAATGCAGAATTCTGTAATCTCCATTTTTTTGCTTCTCCAGCTTTTCCAATGCTCTTGCTACATACACCCTCTAACTGCTTCAACCTCCTCCTCCCGTACTGTAACCCACACCTCTTCCCCCATACCCCGAACTCCTACCAACCTACAAAAACTTAAACAATCCATGGTCCATTATTTGTCGAAAGAAGAAATCCATTCTGTAACCAAAGCAATCGCCATTGCTTCAAAGAATGATAGTCCCTCGATGGACAGGATTGCGGATTTTATCTTCAGCCTTGTGCACTTCACTAACATGAAGCCCGAGGCGTTGATTTCTGCAGTGTATCACTTTGTGAGTTCTGATTTGGGGAGCATGAGTTCCGCTAAGTTAAAGTCCGGCCCCAACACATTTGTGAACGAGCTAAGCACCTTGCAGGCCCTCGCTGGCACGGGCTTGGAGAAGTATCCGCCCGAGACGATTAAAATTTCTCTTGCTGCATGTAGGCTCCAGAGGTTTGAGCTGCTTGCCAGTAATGTGGTGACCAGCGGTAGTAGTAGCAGTAGCAGCAGCAAAATCACCCCCAAAAACTCGCAGCATTTGCACACATTGCTGCTGAGCACAACAAGTGATTGGCGCGCCCTCGCCATTCGCTCTGTCGCAGCCCTGCACACTCTCACAGGCATGGAAGCATCACTCAAACCCAGGAACAAAAACCTGGTCCAGGCCGCCATGGAGGCGCTGTATGTCTGGTCGCCAATCAGCGAGCGGCTCGGGATGTACCTGCTCAAGAATGAGCTGCAGGAAGCTGCGTTCAGGGTGCTGTACCCTCTCCAGCACAAGCTCGTGAGCGAGAAGTACTTGGAGGTGAGCGAGCGAAGCGGGCGAGCCTTGTGACAGAAGACTGCGAAGCGACTAACCCACTCCTAACCTACTCTGGCTCTCGCTTCGTCGTTAAAAAAAACCTCGCACCTTCTTCGCTCGGCTGCAGGTTGCCAAGAGCGTGGACGCGGTTCTGGAGGAGACGACCGTGTTGCTGAAGCGCGCGTTGCTGGAGAATGACGAGTTCTTGGGTCAGATTAGTAAAGTTAGCATCAGTGGGAGGAGGAAGGAGCTATATCCGGCTTGGCGGAAGTTGCTCAAGGGTGGTGAGAGGGGGGAAATGAGGTGAGTTTTGAAGTGGAGGAGTGCCAAATAAGTGCCAATTAAACTAAAACCCAAACATTTTTTATGGCAGGTTTACGGATATTGATGATGCGGCCGCACTGCGGGTGGTGGTTGAGTTGAAGGAGGGGGGAGGGGAGGAGGTGGATCTGTGCCGGTTCGTGGCGAAGATTTGTGGGGAGACATTTCCGGCGTACAAGAAGCGGAAAGACTATATTGAAACGCCCAAAATTAACGGGTACAAAAGCATCCACTTGCGAAACAAAATGAGTTGGCACGGCGAGAGCGTCCCCTTTGAGATACAAATCAGGTCGGCTGAGATGCACAAGGTAGCGGAGTACGGTTTTGCGAGCCACTGGTCGTACAAGTTGAAAAATGAGGAAGACCGCTCCCCGAGTGATGGGTTTATTACGAATGTGGTGAAGTTTGAGGAGAAGGAGAAGGTGAAGGAGAAGGGGAAAGAGAAAGAGAAAGAGAAGGAGAAGATCTCTCTGGAGGAGATTGAGGAGGCCACGTTGCAACTGGAAATGTGCCAGCTAAATGAGCTAAGCATCTTGCGGTTGGTGGGGGGGGAGGGCAAGAAGGGGAAGAAGAAAGAGCAGAAGGAGAAGGAGAAGGAGGAGGAGGGAGAAGGGGATCCCTACATAAAGGCGTTTGAGGACGCACAACAACTAATGGTTCGAGAGAAGGTCACCTTCTTCATCACAAGCAACACAGGAGAAACAAAAATTGTTTGCCTCCCGCGCGGGAGCCGCTTGATCGACGCGATTAGCCACGAGGGGAAGGAGGGGGGAGTGGTTGAGGAAATTTTGAATAATAATGTTACAATAAATGGGGTGGTGAGGAACAACAACTTGCTCGAGGTAATCAATGTTGGCGATGTGATTTGCATGCGAGAGAGTTGATATGGAGTTAAACAATTAAATTTTAAGACAATTTTGTGTATGAAATCTGGAATCTATTGCAGCACCTAAAATAACTCATTAATGAACGAATCAACTTCCTTGAAAATGACGTCGCTCTCAGTCCCCTTGAACGTTCTCAGAACTCCTTGCTTCTCGTAGAAATCGACCAGTGGCGCCGTCTTCTCTGTGTACATTTTTAACCTAGCTTGCACCGTTTCGGGCTTGTCGTCGTCCCTCTGGATTAGCTCCTCGTTGGTCTCGTCATCCAAGCCAAAGTTTTTCGGCGGGTTGTACGAGTAGCTGTAGACCCTTCCGCTAGGCTGGTGAATCCATCTATCCGATATTCTCTCAACAATCACCTCATCGGGAATGTCCAGGTTGAAGACGCAAGAGATGGGGAGGTACTCAGCAAGCGCCTCTGCGCCGAGCGGAGTGCCGAGCAGAGTGCCGAGCGGAGTGCCGAGCGAAGCGAGGCGTATTGTATGGTTAGTTTAGTAGTGGATGTAGCCGTAAAACTAAAAAACGCAAAAGTGGGCGAATCACTGAATCAACCCTAACTCCAACGCATGGCGTCTTTAGACGCAATGAATTGGACACGATGGCTGGTTTGGCCAGGCGCATCTTTATGTGCAAGGGGATTGTTCAGGGAATCTCCGAAACACGCCAAGTGCACGCCAATGTGAAAACTCAAAAAACTCAAAAAACTCAAAAAAAGGCGAACCACTGAATCAACCCTAACTCCAACGCATGGCGTCTTTAGACGTAATGAATTGGACACGATGGCTGGTTTGGCCAGGCGCATCTTTATGTGCAAGGAGATTGTTCAGGGAATCTCCGAAACACGCCAAGTGCACGCCAATGTGAAAACTTAAAAAACTCAAAAAAAGGCGAACCACTGAATCAACCCTAACTCCAACGCATGGCGTCTTTAGACGCAATGAATTGGACACGATGGCTGGTTTGGCCAGGCACAACTTTATTTGCAAGGGGATTGTTCAGGGAATCTCCGAAACACGCCAAGTGCACGCCAATGTGAAAACTTAAAAAAAGTCGAACCACTGAATCAGCCCTAACTCAAACGCATAGCGTCTTTAGATACTCAAAATTGGACACAGTGGTGGGTTTGGCCAGGCGTATCTTTTAAAACAAAGCGATTGTACAGGGGTGGTCCAAAACACAGAATAAAACGAAAGGCTCGATCGAGTCTTCCAAAAGGCTCGCTCGCTCACCTGCCTGCTCCAATGTTCGCGGGAATCCGTCCAGAAGGAGGGAGGGCTGCGGTTTACGTTGATGATGGTCGAGGTGACCGTCCATAGTGTTGTGGTGAGTCGTCAGAACAAGATCGATTATCAAAGAATCTTCGCCGAGCGAAGCGAAGCGAGATTGTGCGCATTTTTAATGAAGCACGAGCGAACCAAGCGAACCAATTTAATTGAGTAGGTTAGTTTAGTAGTGGATGTAGCTGCTAGTAGCCAAATTTCGTTTCGATCCATCGCGAGTATGCTCGTCTTCCTCAAGGCTCGCTCGCTAGCTTCGCTCGCTCACCCGGGACAAGATCGCCAGAATCCATGAAAGACTTGGCCTGAAGGCCAAGGGGGGTGGAGGAAGCAACATGGGTTCGGAGGAGGTCGCCTGTGGACAGGTGAGTGAAGTGGGACGGGTGAGAGGCCAAGATCTTCTTTGATATGGTCCCTTTCCCTCCACCAGGCTTGCCCAAAATCAGTGAGTGAGAGCTTGGTGAAAGTGAGGGAGCCGATGGCTTGCTTTTTTGGGAAAATGAACGAAAAATGTGGGAGGATCGACGAAAGAAAATGTGGGAGGATCGACTGATGGCATGCATGGTTTTTGAAAGAATTCAAAAGGTTGGAAAAATGAGTAAAGTAGAAGTGAACACCCATACGCACAAGTGAGAAATGAAGTTCCATCCCTGTATCGACATCCACAACGGGGAGGTCAAGCAAATAGTTGGATCAACGCTCACAACAACTGATGAGACCGTGACCACAACTCTTTCGACAAATTTCACTTCTCCTCATCCACCTTCTTACTTTGCAAAGATTTACAAGTCGCATTCCCTCACCGATGGTCATGTGATTCTACTGGGAACGAATGCTGCCACACTTGCGGGTGCGCAACAAGCAACCAGAGCCTACCCCAACCAGCTTCAGGTTGGAGGAGGTGTTTCACCCTCCAATGCCCTCGACTGGATACAAAACCAGCTGGCAAGCAAAGTCATTATCACCTCCTACGCCTTTGACTCGTCCAACAACTTCCAGCCCACCAAAATAAACGAGGTGATTTCCGCGTTGTCTGGAGTGGGGGGGAGGGCTAGAGTCGTTCTGGATCTCTCTTGTCGAAAAAAGGACTCCTCGTTCTACGTTGTCACAAACAAGTGGCAGACGTTCACGTCGTTGGAAGTTAAGGCTGAGACGTTTGTGAGTTTGAGCAAGTACTGCTCTGGGTTTCTTGTTCACGGAGTCGACGTAGAAGGAAAGCGCTGTGGGGTGATTGAGGAGTTGGTGAAGATTTTAGGGGAGGCGCGGAAGCTACTGATTGAGGTTGGGAATGGGAATGAGAATGGGGATGTGGGTGGGGGGCGGGGGGGGGGGGGACGTGAAAATCACCTATGCTGGTGGAATCAACTCGCTGGAGGATATTGCGACGGTGGAGAAGTGGGGGGGGGGGCAAGTTGATTTCACAGTGGGAAGTGGGCTCAGTCTGTTCGGGGGAGAGATGGACTTTGAAGATGTTGTGAGGCGTTTTGCGTAGCGGAGCGGAGCGGAGAGTAGGTGTAGAGAAGGTGTGAAAATAAGTAGGGTCAACTAAAAAAGAAGTAACGCAGTAACAACACCGAACTAAAGTTTAGGATTTTTTTCTCGTTAGTGGCCACATTGTAGGGGTGATCTGGACGGGGAGGTGGGCCGGGGAAAGGAAGGACAAGATCTCGGAGGTAGCGTTGTAACCGCCGTCGTGCACGCACTCGCCGAGTACCCTCATGACTTTCTCGAGGGGTGAGCTTGGTGTGTTTTCGTTTGGCTCCAAAAACGACACAAATTCCCACTTGTAGACGATGTGGAGAATGAGATTTAGGATGGGGGTGAGGCCCGTGAGGTGGTACTCTCGGCAGGGGGTGATTCTAACCGTGTGGTTGCTGTTGGCCGAAACAATGAAGTTGGAATCGGCCGTAATGGAGAGCTGGTTGGTGATAAATTCCTGCTCGAACGTGTGCTTGAGCTCGAAAGTCTCAGCATCCCAGATCTTCATCGTATTGTCGTAACTTGCACCGACAAGAACACGCCCGTTGGGGGAGTATGAGACGCTACTGACGGTAGAGGTGTGAGCCTGGTCGATGCTCTTCACCAAGCTTCCATCGGCAGGGTTCCAAAATTTGATGGAAGAATCGCCACTTCCCGAGCAAAGGAGTTTGCCAAGGTGTAAACCAACATGAGGGAAGGGCTGAATACCTTCAAGTTGGGACCCCCACCATCAGAGCCACAAGCCACAAGTCCGGAGCCATTAGGAAGATTGTAAGCCCATAGACCGATATTTATATATACTTTGTTGGAGCTGGTCGAGTGGACAATTATGGTGCTGGAAAGAGGGAAGGAAGGGGGACAGCCCTTGCCAAAAATATACCAACAAAAAAAATTAATAATAATAATAAAGGCTCCCACGTACGTAAATTAAGGTTACCTGTATAATTTTAGCTGTACATAGACAAGGTTTTGATCCAGTAGAGCTCTGCCCCCCTCGCAGACCCCATGAGCAGCATTACGCATGTGATCTTCGTCCTGGCCCACCCTGATGATGAATCCATGTTCTTCACCCCCACCCTGTCCCATCTCAATTTCCCCACACACACACCCCTCCAATCCCACCTCCTCTGTCTTTCCACCGGAGACTATGCTGGTTTGGGATCAGTTCGATCGGAGGAAATCCAGCGAGCGGCCACCTTCCTCAACTTCTCTTCCCTGTCCGTCCTCAACACCCCCTCCTTGCAGGACGGTTCAAGCATGTGGTCCCCCCCCGTCGTGAAATCTGCTGTGCAGCAATTTGTCGATGACCTGAAAACGAAAACGAAAACAAAAACAAAAACGAAAGCATCGCCGCAAGACGCTTTCGTGCTTGTGACGTTTGACGAGCTTGGCGTGAGCGGCCACACCAACCACGTTCAAACATTTAGAGGCGTGAGGGAGTTTCTTTCCGAAAACAAAAATAAAAGCATAACCGGCTACTCGCTCTTGACGCTGCGGAGCAAGTCGCTGAAGTACTTTCCTCCGCTGGCGATGCTTCTTGGCTATTTCCGCAGCAGGCATCACCAGCAGCAACAGCAGCAGGTGCCACCCACAATTTCGAAGCTGCTTTCACCTTCGCTTGCGTACCGGGCCATGTCGAAGCACGACAGTCAGTTCGTTTGGTGGCGTAAACTGTCAACAGTATTCTCGGCGTATTCGTACTTGAACGTTTTGGAGGCGATTGATGCTGGAGGGGGCAAGGGGGAGGGGGAGGGGGGGGAGGAAAAGTGGCGAGCGTTCTTGAGAGAGACCGGGTTCGCACGGAGAGCCAAAAGCAACAGCGTGGAGGACGACTTTTTAACTGGCTTGACGTTTGTCTTGGTTGGGTTAGGAGCGTTGGTTTTCTTTTTCGTGAGCTTGTTCGGGGAGCGCACCGAGAGGGCGCAGTACATTACAGTCCTAGTTCCGCTGCTCTTGCCGGTTACGCTAGTCTTCAGCTATTTCAACTGGTTCGGCATGAAATTGTTTTTGAGGCGATGAAGCTGTGCGTGCGTGTGGCTGTATTGGGGCGTTGTGGCTGTCCCTGTAACGTACGTCTCAATGGAAGATTGAATGTCGATGTGATTTTAATCGATCACAACTCCAACAAATACATTGAACACTCAAAATTAGTTTGGCCAAGCGCATCTTTTTTTGTGCGAGGAGTTGCGCCCGTGGAGTGCGTGGGTACGAAGGACAAGCGTGGTGGCATAATTTGGGAGCATTTGGGGATTTTGAAGAATGGAGAGTTCACCCCGAATGAAAATTGGAAAGTAAATGTTTGTTGTTTCCAACAAGATCATTTTCTTGTTTTAACAAGATATATTCATAAAAATGCATCTGGGCAACCCTGCTTACGCTTCCTCATTAAATAGGACTCGTCCTCTTAATCCTTGTACACGTCGCAGCCCCACGGAACGGGATACAGTTGACCGAGTTGCAGAAGGCAAATTTCGAGTGTCCATTCACCCCCGTGTAGAGCCAAACAAGGGCGACGAAGTTTATCACAGGCACAATTCCCAGTGGCAAGATTTCTGTATAAAGCGGAACACGGAATGATGTGGAAGTGCAATAGAACAAAGATGAGCATCCAAATTTTGGGCAATTCTTTTATTTGGCTAAAAATATGCTTGCGGCATCGTATAACAATCTTGAATGACAGGTCGATTTCCCAGTTAGTATCACCCCCCTCCTCAGCGTAAATGGAAGAAAAAAGAAACAAATAATTTTGAAAAAATTGGAAAAAATAAAAATACATCACATTATAACCCACTTTCTGTACTCATGACATCAAACCCCGTGTATGAGTTCGATGAAACCGAATTAGAAGATGAGAACGATGTTGAACGAAACACACACCGTATGGTAGCCCACTCCTTTGAGACCGAATTGGTTTCAGAGGAAGACCAGAGAGCCATCCACACTGCTCAAATTGAGCTGCAAGAGATTGATCGTGAAATAGACGACGAGCTCCGGCCCAGGACTAAATCGTCCAAGTCCCGGTCCAAGTCCCGATCCGGCTCAAAGAGCAAAAGACCCTCAACCTCCTCGGCCGCTAGAAAGAAGCAATTCAAGAAAAAGGAGTCGTCTGGAAAGCTGTACGCCATCGAAGGAGTTGATCACAGACCGGTTTTCGTGTACCTGATGGTTCTCATTTGCACAGTTGTTTGTATTTTAGAGTTGTTCTACAACGCCAAATGGTATGAGGTAAACAACAAGGAGCAATTCAAGCTGCACGGAAACAGCACCGACTACAATAAGAACGAAATGGCACTAACGTGTCCTATTCTGGTTGGTCCATTTTGCCTTGAGTCCTTTTCGGTCAACTTCTTTGGAGGCCCAAGGGTTGAGGTGTTGTTGGAGATGGGGGCGAAGCGAGGGGAGGAGATTGTGAAGGAGTGGCAAATCTACAGGCTGTTCACGTGTATGTTCCTTCACGGTGGGCTGGTCCATCTGCTCATGAACATGGTAGCTCTGTTGCAGCTCGGAGCCGGAATAGAGCGAACCTACGGTACCGCAAAAATTGCAATCATCTACATAATCTCGGGATTGTTTGGATCAATGACGTCCACAATCTTCAACCCAGATGTCGTTGGAGTTGGCGCTAGCGGCGCAATTTTTGGCTTGTTCGGCGCCGCTTGGGGCGATCTCCTTCAGAACTGGGAGCTTTACGACACCCCTTGCCAGTCATTTTTCACCCTCCTCCTCGGCACGGCGTTGAACCTTGGACTTGGGACAATGCCCTATTTAGACAACTTTGCTCATTTTTTTGGTTTTGTCATGGGAGCGATCATCTCGTTTGCGTTGCTGGTGACTCGGAGGCAGACCAGTTCGGGGCGGGAGGTTGAGATCACTTGGTTACACTATTTTTTAGGTGAGCTTGCGAAGCGAAAATTATACTGCACATACATCATAAAGTACTAATGCACATCCACATCATTCCGCGCTCCGCTTTATACAGAAATCTTGCCACTGGGAATTGTGCCTGTGATAAACTTCGTCGCCCTTGTTTGGCTCTACACGGGGGTGAATGGACACTCGAAATGCGCCTTCTGCAACTCGGTCAACTGTATCCCGTTCCCGTGGGGCTGCGACGTGTACAAAGAGAACGATTGCATCTGGGACTGCAACACGTGTCTCACGAGCGGAGTGAGTGCAGATGCGAGCTATCTCAACGACGACTTGACGGACGCCAACGTGACTTTGCACTGCCCTGTTTTGACTGACTGGACCGAGAAGAGCACAGTTGATGTGCTTTTGCAGCACGAGGATATTACGGTCTGGATAGTGGATCAAGAGGACGAGTCCTATTTAATGAGGAAGTGTAAGCAGGGTTGCCCAGATGCATTTTTATGAATATCTTGTTTATATGTTTGAATATTTTTGTTTAACACAACATTTACTTTCCAATTTTCATTCGGGGTGAACTCTAATCTTCAAAATCCCCCAAATGCTCCCAAATTATGCCACCACGCTTGTCCCTCGTACCCACGCACTCCACGGGCAAAAAAATAGTAGCACCTGGAGGGATCGAACCGCCGACCTTTGGGTTATGGGCCCAACACGCTACCTCTGCGCCAAGGTGCTTTCTTTTAACAAAAATTTTTGCGAAAAATTTTCTTCTTTCGCAAAATTTTTGTTAAAAGAAAGCAATGCGTACTCACACATTGAAATAAATTCGAGTTTGTTAAGCAATTATCGCACAAAAAAAGATGCGCTTGGCCAAACTAGCAAACGTGGTCAATTTTGAGTGTTCAATGACGAACGTTGTGTATGTGTTGGAGTTGTGATCGATGAAAATCTCCATTCGATCTTCCATTGAAACGTACGTTACAGGGATAGCCACAACGCCCCAATCTTCGACGCACGCTCATGTCCGTTGTTCCGCTCCTCCTCTGAAGAAGAGGCTTTTAACGAGATGTTTGGTCTGACACAAATATCGCAGGAACATCCTATCTCCTCCTCCTCCCCACCATCCTCCTCCTCCCCCCTACTCACTTGCACCTTCTCCTCTCTCCCCTCCTTAACCTCCCAGTTCCTCGCCCAAGGTGTTCTCCACCTTCCCCCCTCCATAGCCCGCTTCTCCCCCTCGATTCTCTCCAAAGCTACAGCACAACTAATCCACGCCCCCCATCTTTACCCTCTCTGCACGTCCACGTCCGAAACGATCAATGACGCCCCTCACCTCACCCGTTTAGAAAATTTTGTCACCTCCCACCCCCAGTTTAACGAGATCTGCACCACCCTCATCCCCCTCATCCTCTCCAAACTCCTCGGAAACCCTTGGTTCCTCTATAAGGAGAAGCTCAACTTCAAGCCTCCCTCTGGTAAGGGTTTTGCTCCCCACCTAGATTCCCCCTCTCTTCGTTCCGTTGCCTCGAATCCTTCCGACCCCTCCACGTTCATAACTGTCTGCCTTCCAATTGACAAGATGACGAAACACAATGGGTCACTCGAGGTGATCAAAGGACTCCACTCCGACAAAAACCACTACCCCCTCATTCCCCCCTCGGACGACAACCCCGATGGTGGAGGGCGAGCTGGCGAGATAGACATAAACCAAAGCATTGCGGAAAAACGCGATCTAACCTGGGAGCTTTTGGAGTGCAACTCGGGCGAGATAATAATCTTCAACGGCTTCGTTCCTCATCGGAGCGGCACGAACTTCAGCGCCTTCGACAGGCGGGCGATTTTCTTGACGTACAATCCAGCCGAGGAGGGTGATTTCCGGTCCGAGTACTACAGACGGATGGACGATGTGCGCGAAAAGTGGAAGACGAAGAAAGCGAGGTTGAGCGAGGATCTTTGGCTGGCAAGCGTGCCGAAGTAGACGGCGCAGATTTTAGAAATTACATTCATTTTGTAGTCAACACTTTTTTTCTCTTGATTCAAATATCTGTGTATGCACTCGTGAAGACCGTAGGGACTGGTGGTGGTGGTTCATCCCCATCCACCACACCCATTCTCGGCATCACCGGAGCTGGATAGTTCTTATCAAAATGGTATTGCTTCGCCGTCTTCTTTAACTTCTCCGCAAAGCTATCCTCTCTCCCTCCTCCACGCGCAACCCCAGCCCCAGCCCCAGCCTCAGCCACAAGCGGATTGACATTTTCAAAACTGTCCTCCCTCCCCCCCTTGTAAATCTCCCCCATCTCTATAGCCCCCTCCGCCGTTCCCTCGTTATCATTTCTAGCCGCCTCC
>Ga0302114_10002424_pt1 | contig 12012 bp, 10 predicted proteins | sample AG5_Surface_MG_FD_203107 | JGI IMG/M metagenome (GOLD analysis project Ga0302114, IMG submission 203107) | Marine microbial communities from Western Arctic Ocean, Canada - AG5_Surface | ecosystem: Environmental > Aquatic > Marine > Oceanic | place: Canada: Western Arctic Ocean | collected...
TTTTCACACGTGACTCAAGAAAATTGGTTTATTTCGTCCAATGAATGAACCAATTGTATGTAACGCTAAACCAACGATTCTGAGTTAACGATGTCAAAATGTGTTACAATGTATGAGGAAAATAAACCTTCGACCTTGATTAACGATACCAGGTGAGGTGGACATTTTTTTCGTGCAATCCTCGTAAGATCGGCTATGCCGAATAAGATGTATGATAGATAGTTCCTAATTTATCAATATCCGTCCAAATATTGAAAATCTTACATATTTTGATGACTGATAATCATATAAATATCCGCCCGAAACATCCGTCCGGACGGATATCCGTCAGTGGACATAGGCAATAGAGTTGTATCATTATTTAGTTTTATCATTATTAATTACATGTGGACACGGGGTCACTGGTCACCGCATTGATTTATATTGGTCACCGCGTCGAAATATTTGAGGGCGCAAATCCCGTCACGTGATTGGTCCAATGGTATTAGCGCGGTGAGAGACATATATTTCGAGGTATTACTTTTATCTTAAAGAATATAGTCCTTAAAAAGTGGGACAGTTTCGCGGTGCATCCACGTGCGCAACTGTCAGCGTGCGACAACAAACGCCGCGTTCATGCCGCTGGTTGCCATCAGGCTAGCGGCTAACACAAAAAAAACGCACTTCCGGCATTTTCCGCACCATCTCAAGCGCCTCTCGCTTCCAACTGACGATTTCGATTTGCGCGTCTGCGTTCCCCCAGTACGCGTCTCTGCCCGGGCGAACGTGCCCGTCCATGCGGACATGAGTGATCGAGTGCAAATATCTGCAGATAGAACTTGCCATCCTGGAGACGTTAACATAGATATGATGTGGTGCTCCAGTTGCGGAGGTGAAGGTGTTCGTTCCACGCTTTCGAAGAAGCAGAAACGTGCGCGTCGATTGCAGCGCGAGGCAGTGGATGGGGGCTCAACAAAGGACACAGACGTCTATTTGAATCCCGCGATACTGGCCAAGGCTGCGCCAGCGAAAACTGTTCCTTGTAAATATTGTTGGGGAACCGGTCTGGTGCCCACGCCTAACGGAAAACCACACATGCCGCACCCCAATTCCCCACGAGTTGCAATCGTTGGTGCAGGTATCGGGGGTGCAGCTCTTGCTTTGGCATTTCAGCAGCGTGGCGTTCACGCATCTGTATTTGAGCGAGACAAATCGTTTTTAATGCGAAAGCAAGGTTACGGTCTCACTCTGCAGAAATATTCCGGAACGACTGCTCTTAGGCAACTAGGAGTAATGCTCAAAGGGATCGGCTCAAATGCGAACATCTCTCTCACCGCTGACGGCCGAGAGCTTGGAAGATATGGACACAGCACACGTATTTGTGCCAATGAGAAAGGGGGCGTGAACTTAGCAGCTGGTGAAGCTCGCAAAAATATGCACTTGCCGAGGCAAGCATTACGTCGCGTGTTGCTTGAGAGATTATCTCCTGGAACTGTGCACTGGGGAAAGAAGTTTACGAATTATAGCGAAACAGTCTGTCCGTCCTCGCCAGGTGTGGAGCTTGAATTTGAGGATGGTGGCCGAATGAGTTTTGATCTTGTCGTTGGGGCTGATGGAATCTTCTCTTCAGTCAGACGCGCCAAGCTTGTCGAAGCTGATCAGCAAAGATACCCACTTCGCTACCTCGGGGTCTTTGTAATACTTGGCATTTGCGATGGGAATAGTCACCCTCTTTGCGATCATAAAGTGTTTCAGGTAGTTGATGGAACGACTAGGATATACGTCATGCCGTTTTCCCCGTCGTCCGATGGGGATGATTGCTTCACGGCACGGCGCGAGGATGGAGTATCTGAACAAAACATCAAGACATCTGACCCCCTGATGTGGCAGCTCTCTTTCCCGATTTCGGAAGAAAAAGCGGTAGAGCTGGCAAAGGCTGGTCCAACACGACTTCTATCTGAGGCTGTTGAGCGTTGCGGTTCATGGATTGACCCAGTTCCTGAAATCATTTCATCTACAAGCATCAAGAATCTCACAGGATACCCTGCATATGATCGTGATTGTCTAAACCCAAGAGATTTACGGAGCATGTCAGATGAACACAGTGCGCTATCGCACGTAACCCTCATTGGTGATGCAGCGCACCCTATGTCACCGTTCAAAGGTCAGGGCGCTAACCAGGCACTTCTTGATGCCTTGCAGCTGGCCCGTGCACTTTTTCGAACGCAGTCATTTAGCTCGTTGAGATCGACGCACCCGCGAGAAGGCGAACAGGAATCCAAGTCAACTCGGACTGGCTCTTGTGGTGGAGATGTTGCGATGGCACTCTCATGCTTTGAAGATACGATGTGTGCAAGGAGTGAGGAGAAAGTTCGACGCTCTCGGGAAGCTGCAGCATATTTGCACTCGAATGCAGCTCTTGTCGAAGGAAATTGCGTCAGAGCACATGCAGCGGCCAACGCAATCACGACGAGCAAGATCATGAAGGGAAAATAAATTTCTGTCGTTTTGGTTCTCATCATCGAACACTTTATTATTATGGAGTTTATTTCCACGAGTGTATCATTATCATTATTGTTATGATTTGCTAAATATCCATACAATATACTATTTCATATTTACTTATCGGTATATTCTGGATTTAAATCAAGCGTGCAGATTTTAATTTTAGTTAATTGAGTTAAGATGAGTTAAGTAATTCAAAATAATATAATCATCCATACGACTTTTATTTCTGCGTACGAAATCGTCATGTGGATGATTTAGCTTATCTCCATGACTACGCGCCATACAGTCGTATTCATAACTCTTAAATGTGTTAAACGCGACTTTTTTTAACTTCGTGTTTTCGAGCACGGCCGTTTCCACGCCTTCCCAGAGCGCCTTACGCGGCTCTGAAGCCGTCTCTGAATGATAAAATAACGCGCATGTCATGTCATCGCCATCGGACGACTACTGTTATGTATCGACCGCGCGGCCACCACCAATCTCGGGCCATCTTGGCGAGAACACGGTGCCGACTTTCGGAGATAAAAACGGAGATCTCTTGTCGACATCCGCGCCGGGCTCTGGCGTTCATGCGCGGCGTAAGACGCAATTAGAGATCTAAAGGCACTTCAACATCTCGAGGACCACGTTGTACACCATCTACCGTCGCGATAACTGGCGTTCCATACGTAAACGCCCCGCCCCCGCACGCACCGTGGACCACCTCCGCTTATCTCCGCTTAACTCGATTAACTCCAAAATTATCGTCTTAACTCATCTTAACTAAAATTATAATCTGCACGCTTGATTGAAATCCAGAATATATACCCATCCAATTGAGTTATGATTCACATGCATCTTTACCAGTTTGGCAGTTATCGATAACTGCTACTGAAGGCTCTCCACACTTGACACGGAGTTAACCAAGCTATACTTAACTACCGTCGAGAACTGTGGTGGGTCTTTGAGAGCAAGGTCGTACGTACATATGTAATAATCAACATATGACATGTAAACGTGTACGTAATACGTACGTACCCGCAATTCTATCATGATTTAATAACCATGCGGGGGGCTATGCCGACACACCTGGGAGCGAACCCACGCAATCACGTTAAACACTACTCCTGTTCCTGCCTGGAAAATTTTTCGGCATAGCCGATCTTACGGGGATTGCACGAAAAAAATGTCCACCTCACCTGGTATCGTTAATCAAGGTCGAAGGTTTATTTTCCCCATACATTGTAACACATTTTCACATCGTTAACTCAGAATCGTTGGTTTAGCGTTACATACAGTTGTTCCTTCATTGGACGGAATAAACCAATTTTCTTGAGTCACGTGTTGAAAAATTGTCCCATAGTGTTTGCCATACGTGAGGGCATTTATACACTATAAAAAACGATTAATTTCACATTTGTTAAATCACACACATACATACATGTCTTGTCACCATTCGCTACGAAAGTCACTTCGTTTCCACGAGGTTGGCCCTGCGGCATAGTTGCCGCGGCTCACCTGCTCTTTATTTCGCGATCCTTCAACGTAATAATACGCACGTACCCACAATTCTATCATGATTTAATAACCATGCGGGGGGCTACGCCGACACACCTGGGAGCGAACCCACGCAATCACGCACGTTAAACACGACTCTGGAAAATTTTTATGATTACGTAATAATAAGCAATTCGCAAGGTTTCGTTCGTTCGAAACTTACGTTATTACTCATCATACTTCCATATACTTCCACGTTTATTTTACTTTATTTCAATTCCTTTTAGTTGTCATTATAATATATAAGAATCTGATAGCTTATAAAACATGATTTTCTTGTATTGTGTTCGAAACCAAATTCTGCTTGCTTCGGTTTCAATTCTCAAATTGGCTTCGAGAAGTCGGAGTTCGGACCGCGAAGAAGAACAACCGATTTATATCGCAGCGAAAAACATTTTCGACAACAGTCCTATGTTTGGAAACGATGCCTACAACCAAAGTAGCGGTGTCTCTGGCGTAACTTATAATTGCGGCGGTGAGCTATTGTGACCAGTTCTTGTCTTTTTTTTTCAAAAGGCAGATCCTAACTCACTTGCATATACAGATTGCGGGACCGAAGTCGTTCTTCGGCCTGGCGATATTGTTATCTGCCGCGAGTGCGGTTACCGCATCCTATATAAGAAACGGACGAAGCAGAGTAAGTTGCATTCGTGTTTATTGCATCCGGCTACATAAGAGGTACTGACTTATTTACGCTCCCTCTTCGCAGTCGTACAATTTGAGGCTAGATAGGATTGATAGGGCTGGTAATGATGAATCCGTATAACTGCGTATAACCTGGTGTACTACGTAGATCGTAAAACCGATGTAAAATCTGTATAGCAACTATTCGACGCATTCCGGCTGATCACGTGGTTTCCCTCATTACAGCAAAGCAGACTGTAGATACAGCTTTTGTATTGCATCGAAACACTCTCTGGACACTTAACAAATCGACAGCAACAATCTCATATTGCGCTTCCTTCATCTTTCCATTTGCAAGCACACGCTACACACTGAAAGAAGAGCGACATTCCTTCAGAAGTGGTCAGCGAGAAAAATACAGCTTCGCCGTGATCGCAGCTTGGGCAGTGGACTTCAGAAGAGCGAGGAAGTGTGGGGTCAGTGCGCACATCTTGGATTATCGTTGTGGCCTCTGCCGAAGTATGGTGTATGTTGTGTCGATATACACAGTGATCACGCGCATCTACTTCGTATTCGCAATTTCGGCAAGCGTAAACCAACCTCTTGCGTTCTCGATCTTCCTTTGGATACAGTAAATCGTTGCTGTTCGGGCAAAATCGAAGCTTCACCGCGCCAGATCGATTGCTGGCTCCGCTCATCACGATGCTCGTGGGAAATTTACCCGAACCACAAAAGAAGCCCGGGTCGACGTTTCTTGCAACGACGGTCTTGCAGGTTTACGATTCACCTATGTTACGATGAAAGCCAACACAAAACGAGATCCTCCTGTTTCACAACAATAACTCTCGGGACAACGTGACGTGTTTCACCTCCCGATCCTCCAGTGTTTTGCCCTTGAACACTCCTGAAGATCCTGCCAAAATGGACACGAACGAAGGTAATTTATATTAATAAATACGAAGGTAATAAATATTAAATAGGTACTAATAATAATAATAAATAATAATAATAATAATATAATAATAATATATATTAATATTATAATATCTAATAAGATCTTATTAATAAGTAAGTATAAAATATTACGTTCGAATGAACGAACGAAGGTATATTCATGTAATAACATATCATATATATGTACAGTAGTATATTTATTAATAAATAATGATAAGATCTTAATTATATATTAATAATATAATGTTATTATTAATAAATAATATCAGCATATAATCATATCATGGGTGGATGTGTTCTTTTTCGATGACAGAAGTAGCGAGTCATTAATTACATCTTCATCACCACGATGGACCCAGTACTCTTTCGATATCACGGATCAGGTGAATCTCACTTTGCAGCGATTCGCTTGCTTTATGATGAGCCCAAGTGCTACCAAAGTTAGCTGACAGCGTGCCATCTTTCGAAGCTTTGACAATGCCAACAGCTACGACCACATCTCGAGCGCATACTTCCTTAGTCCAAAGTAGCTTTGCATGCGCTTGAGATAGACGGATCAAACTTTCTAGCAGGCGAATCGTTGGGCGTGTTGACATCCAGTCATGTTCTTGCCGGCAAGCTTGATAAAATCCACGAATGAGCATTTCTGCTTCGCGGGAAAGAACGGGGTCAATAGCATAACGCACCAGCGATATATAACGTCTTAAGCACTGGAATGACCACGACCTTTGCCTTTGCTGATGATATGATCGAGAACGATGGCAGCACATTTCGTCGCGCACCCCTTGTGCTTCGAATACCGAGTTATCGCCTCTACTTTGACACGGAAATTGATGGTGATTTTCCAAAGAATGTTTTTGTTTGTGTTCTGCAAAGTCATACGCTGACTTTTCGTGCTTATTATCTGCGGTATGTGTACCCTGATTATGCGAGATGGCATGTGCCGATATAGCCCGATCACGTCGAGAACTCGTGCAATCCTTCAACACTAGAATGCAGTCGAAACGAGAAAGTAGTGGCGGTTGTAACCTTGTGTTTGAAGAAAGGGACAACGCGGTATTGATCCGGCCTGCAAACGGATTAACTGAGGCAAATATCGAACACCGGGTTTTTAGTGTTGTCATCGTGTCACCCTTAGCAACTGACAGCGTTTGTTGCTCCATAGCTTCATGAATGGCAGCCAGTTGTGCGCGACTCAATTTTTCAAACTCATCCAGGCAACACACTCCTCTGTCGGCTAGAACTAATACGCCTGCGTCGATCATCCATCCATTTGGGTCCTTTCCTTTCCTTATCGTAGCTGTCAAACTGGCTGAGGTTGCTCCTGTCCCGGTTGCATTGATACTTTTGGGTGCCAGTTTTGCAACATACTTTAACATTTGTGACTTGCCAGTTCCGGGGTCACCGAACATCAGTACATGACAATCGTTCCGGTTGCAAAAACCTGTTTTACTCTTTGTGTACGACATCCCGCCAATGAGCGACAGTAAGAACGCAAGTTTAGCAGTATACATCTGAATGAGTTGAGGACAGAAGCTGTCAAGAAGGAGGTCGCGGCCTGCGCACATAGTCTTCTGCAGCTTTGCAGTGGCTGGTCTATTCTTTCTTGATATTCGATTTGTTTGATATTGCCAGAATGCCGCGTAACTTTCAACGTCCTGCTCGCTAGCACATGTGTGTGCATCACACTTTTCATTCCGTTGATGGACAGAAATCGCACCACACATGATCTCTACTTCAGCTCGTTGGCCACATCTTGCTTTTTGCCAGCGAGACAGAACAGTCGCAGTTACACATATATTGTCGCCTGGCCTGCACATGTCAACAAGATCGTCCGCGAGGATGACCGCTATCGAACGTTCAGGATTTTTGGCATCTGTAGTTCTTTGGCTTCGTTGTTTATGAAATCCTCTTTCTTCACCTAACAACGCTACATCCAACTGCACATGTGACGTGGTTCCTCCTTCAGACGTCCAGGAAGAAGAGTTTTGGATGTGGATCTCCTGAAAGTCATTTAGGCCCGGCTGCCTGGCGTTCACTGCAGAGAAAGATGTGCTCGTGCAAGCTGCTGCATCCTCAGCATTTGTACTCGCTGAAGGGTGGCTTGATAAGGAAATTTGAGGCGCCAAGTGATGTCCTCGCCCTTGGGTGGCGGGAACTGAAAATCGTTGCTTGCAACTGTTGCATTCCAAAATCTGATCGATTTCATATGACCTCACATCCGACACTTGTGTTACAGTCCCCTTCAAGGTTAGTATTCCTCCCTCGTGTTGTGCACACACCTGGGAAATTGACGGGCCAAACTGATAAAGTTCTGAAATGCGGTGGAAATCCAGCCTCACACGGGTACAGTATTTTACAGAGTATTTTGCCGAACTCCCGAGCATTGCAGCATGCGATCGTTGTACTTGTATCAACGCTTCATCAAGGGCACGGAGCACTACTTTGGGTCGGGACAACAAAGCATTGATGAGCCGAGGCAAGACCGACGCTAACAGCAGGGAACTGCAAAAGGTGGGGTGAAGCGCCGCAGTCAAAACTAAGAATGTGCTAGATGATGCTGCGATAACGGATTTCCATACTTACTCGACATGAACAACTAGTCCGCCGTATGTATCCTCCGCCTAGGTATAAGCTGTGTCAGTCTTGAAGCGAACGGTTTGGCGCGGAAAAAAAAACAAGTACCGTTAGAATGTCGTGTATCTGTTTTTGATAGGACTCGCCCATGAGAAACTCCTCGAACGAGACTGTCAAATTTTCATCGGAGAACATGTGCATATCATTCAGATGATACAGATTCACCCATGGATACCTTGTATTTGTAAACCTCTCCAACCCTGCTCCAACCCACTGCGATTCTTCTCGATTCTGTTTTATCTATTAAACATGGATTGGGTTGTGATGGTAGTTGTCTCATCATAATAATTGTTAAGAAAATACCTTCGCTCGTAGTTTCGAAGGTACCTTCGAAGGTAAGTTTCGTACCTCGTAATAAGTGTTACGTACCGTTACGAAATGTGCTCATTAAAATAATACAGAAGGTGTATACGTACGTAGCTAGTTAATAAGATCTTAAATCCGCTTATTATTAGCTAGTGCCTCCCTTGCGAATGACTAGGGATTTTCGGGTCGGGTTGTCGCGGTTGGCTGGGCAGGGACGAGGCCGAGTTGAAAGGCTGTCTTTTAGATTTGAAGCTGAATGTTCATCGATGCATCGGTCAACTTTGACGACTACTATCGCCTCCTCGGCGTTAGCGTCGTTTCTTCGTTCACAAGTGGCGCGCGTGCGAGGAAGACGCTTACGTGCACGGTAGGAGCAACGATAACGACGTCCCACTGAACAGTTGTCGTCCAAAGAACGGGAAGGCGTCGCACAGCGTGTGTTTTTCCAAGGTATTTTTTTACAATATTTTCCTTGTCCTGACCACCACAGGTATCCGATGAGTTAACTTGCAAGCTGCGTGTGTCTAATTTCGACAATAACTGAAGAAAAACGAATCGACCGTCGATTTTCGGGCTTTCTTTTTTGGCATTCGAGAACACGGAACCACGCTTAATAGTCTCAGCTACGTCCTGGGGAGTCTTCACATCGATCCGTGTAGTTTGGAGGCGTCGGCGCGCTCGCAAAGAGGCGGCATTCGATGTTGTGGAAGGAGGGTGCCGATTTCCGAATGAATATGTACGAAGGTAATGTATTCCAGATATATATGAGGCGATTCGACACTTAATACATCCTTAATAAGTCCCTTTTGAAATTTTATGTGAAATATATGTGAAAATATAAGTGTTTATCTAATAATGCGAAACTCGTAACCGAAAATTGTTCGGGCATTTTTCGCAGTTATCTCACGGGATTCCTTTATTTCGCGGTCAAGACGATGGTTTAAATTCCTCCACACATACAAATTTGGGTGTCAGTTTCGAATAACGAACGAAGGTGATATTATCATTATTATTTATCTTTATTATTTATTTATATTAATAATAAGCAAGATCATATTATTACGAATGAAGATTAGATATCTTAAATAAAGTTAATAATATATATAAAACTCTTATAATCATTCAAGCAAGCAAGAAGGATTATTCATGTAAAGATAAATTAATAATAATAATAATATATATATAATAATAAGATGAAGATATCATCAGAAAAATAAATAAAAAATTTGTCCCAACCGTATGAAAATTCAAGAATACGAAGGAAGGTAACACATAAATACACCGTTCAAATAAAGACGTTCTCAGATCTGTTTTGTTCCAGATAGAGGTAAGAACGTACCGCACGCTCAACCCCACACAGCTAAACTTCCGGTATTTCCAGCATCAATTTCCACGCATACGCCCTTATCGCAGCACACTTGTTTGAGACTTAAAGCGCACGACAATACTTTAGCCGAGTCTGAAACCCGGTTTAAGCAGTCCCTACGTGTTGATAGTCAGCATACGACAGAAAAGGCAATGGTTCAACGCAACGAAGATGTTGATGTGAAGCATGATCCCAAAATCACTCCTTTGGATGCCGATGATATTGCCCTCCTGAAAACATACGGACTCGGTCCTTATTCCAGTTCAATTAAAACGCTTGAAGCAGATCTTCGCAACATCAGTAGCAAAGTAAACGAACTTTGTGGGATCAAGGAATCAGATACCGGCCTTGCTCAACCGAGCCAATGGGATTTGACCCAGGATAAGCAGGTCATGCAAGAGGAACAACCTCTTCAGGTTGCGAGATGCACGAAGATAATCAATCCAAACACTGACGACGCTCAGTATGTCATTAATGTCAAGCAGATTGCTAAATTCGTCGTTGGGCTCGGCCAGCACGTCGCGCCCACTGATATCGAAGAGGGGATGCGGGTCGGTGTCGATCGCACTAAATATTTCATTCATATCCCTCTCCCTCCAAAGATCGATCCTTCCGTTACAATGATGACGGTTGAGGAGAAACCGGATGTGACCTACAATGACGTGGGCGGAAGCAAAGAACAAGTCGAGAAGCTCCGTGAGGTTGTGGAGCTACCCCTCCTTCACCCAGAGAAATTTATTCAGCTTGGAATCGATCCACCGAAAGGCGTATTATGTTATGGACCACCCGGAACGGGCAAAACTTTGCTTGCGCGCGCCGTTGCAAACAGGACTGACGCATGCTTTATCCGAGTAATTGGCTCTGAGCTTGTCCAAAAGTATGTTGGGGAAGGAGCACGCCTTGTTCGTGAATTATTTCAAATGGCTCGAAGCAAAAAAGCCTGCCTGATATTTTTTGACGAGGTTGACGCTATCGGCGGTGCTCGCTTTGACGACGGACAAGGTGGTGACAACGAAGTTCAACGAACAATGCTTGAGATCGTGAACCAGCTAGATGGCTTCGATGCTCGAGGTAACATAAAGGTATTGATGGCGACAAACCGACCTGACACGTTAGACCCAGCGTTACTCCGCCCTGGCCGCCTAGATCGTAAGGTTGAATTTGGTCTTCCCGACTTGGAGTCGCGTACCCAGATATTTCGCATCCACACCAGATCCATGGCTGTTGAGCGGGACATTCGTTATGAACTTCTATCCCGCTTATGCCCAAATGCTACCGGCGCTGAAATTCACTCAGTGTGCACTGAGGCAGGTATGTTTGCTATTCGCCAGCGACGAAAAACCGTTGGCGAGAAGGATTTCCTTGATGCTATTGCTAAAGTAATCAAAGGATACCAAAAGTTTAGCTCCACGGCGAAGTACATGGTACGGCGACATGTGTCCTAATTTCTCCTTTATTTTGCCATGTTTTCTTAGCATGGGCGTCTTCTGCGTGTGACTCTATCTTCGGCAATACAACTGAATGTTAATGAGCGTGCGCACACTTGGAATTCGTCTAGACGCGACAGATATTTTGGGCGGTATATGGATGACTCAACTCATTATTGTGCTACTCACCAGAAGTTGTCAGCTCATAGGGTGCGAAGGGCAGCTTTCAAAGCCCTCGCCGCGCCTTACTAGTGAGATATCAGTTGAAATCCTGAGTTGTGTATGTGTCATTGACATTGTCAATCGTTGCCAATGTTTTTGTAAGTATAATAAAAGCTGTTACAAGATGAGTCCTAGTTTGCCAACGATAAAGCGAGGTCAAATCGATGTGTAACCCGAGCCGCCGAAACAGTCGGCAAATGCCTAGTGTGCATTCAGTTCATGATCTTGCTCTTGAGTGCAAGCCTACATCATACACATCACACATTTCCAACGAAGGTGGTTAGTAAAACCCAAAACCAGAGGCAGCGTTAGTCAGTACGTTGGCGTGCACGGGGTCGGCAACATGGGCCTGCCAGTTGGCAATAGGTCCTTCTTGTGTGGCGAGAGCCTGAAAAATGCAACCCAGCCATGCAAACATAGAAAGGCGGCAGTGCTTCAGCTCTTTAACCTTCA
>Ga0302114_10002425_pt1 | contig 12008 bp, 12 predicted proteins | sample AG5_Surface_MG_FD_203107 | JGI IMG/M metagenome (GOLD analysis project Ga0302114, IMG submission 203107) | Marine microbial communities from Western Arctic Ocean, Canada - AG5_Surface | ecosystem: Environmental > Aquatic > Marine > Oceanic | place: Canada: Western Arctic Ocean | collected...
TTTTCGAGGCGATCTCCGTGGGAATTCCACACGCGGAGAACTTTGGGTAGACCTGCGAAGAGCTTACCTTTTTTGGAAATACTCAATGTGCCGTGCCCAAACTCGCGCTGTAAGCTTTTACCGACCTTACCGCCAAGCATGTGTGCCATCAATTGCTCTCCGTAACAGATGCCGAGCACCGGGACTCCTAGTTCAAAAACTTTTTTGTCAGGACGCGGCGAACCTTTGAGTAAAACTGAGGACGGCCCACCGGAAAGAATGATGCCTTTAACGCCCTCCTTCTTGAGGACGCTCGCCTTCGTATTATAAGGATAAATCCGAGAAAGGACGTGAGCCTCACGGATACGACGGGCGATGACTTGCGTGTATTGCGAGCCGAAGTCTAGAACTGCGATGATGTCTGGCATTGTGTAAGGTTTAGAAATTTCGAATTAGAAAAATGAATGACTCAAAAGCGTAGTCGACCATTGGTAAAGCCGCATTGGGGGCAATCGCATTCTTCGCTCAGATGAGGCCCTGTATAAATTTGGCTGCACTTGATGCAGTGATAGATGACTTTGGCGCGCTGCGCATCATGGATGTGACTATCGCGCCAGTCATAGTAGAACCAGAGACCGAAGAGCAGAATGAATCCTGCCCCCAAATAGAGCAGGAAAAAGATATCCACGTTTAACCCAACCACGGTCTTTGACTAGAAGCCCTTGATATCGAAGAGACTGGTAACACTCGCATTATTGTGAATGCGCCTAATCCCCTCGCCCAGTAATTCTGCAACGCTCAGAACAGTGATTGGCACACCAGGCCGAGCTTGCACGGGCGTAGTGTTGGTGGTAATAAGCTGATCGATCGCACTATCAGCTAAACGCTGGTAGCCCATTTCATTAAGCACGCCGTGACTGACGGCTGCCATCACACTCTTGGCGCCATTTTCCTTAAGTAATTTCGCAGCAGCGCACAGCGTACCAGCGGTCTCTGTCATATCATCGATCAGCAAAATATCGCGGCCTTCAGTCTCACCGACTAACGAAGTCGCCTCGACGGTTTCGGCACTGGTGCGGCGCTTTGCAATAAACCCAATTGGCACATCGAGCATGCCCGCATAAGCAGAGGCCATTTTCATACCTCCCACATCAGGCGAGAAGAGCGTGAGGTTTTTCGTATCTATGTCCTTCAAATACTGGAACAAAACTGGCGAAGCGTAGAGATGGTCGACGGGGATATCGAAGAACCCTTGAATCTGCTGAGCATGAAGATCCACGGTGAGGACGCGATCTGTGCCCGCAGAGACGAGCAGATTGGCTACTAATTTAGACGTAATTGGCACGCGGGGTTGATCTTTTCGATCCTGACGAGCGTAGCCATAAAAAGGAATGACGGCGGTAATACGATTGGCTGAAGCGCGGCGAGCAGCATCGATCATAATGAAGAGCTCCATCAAGTTCTGATTGGCCGGATTACAAGTGGACTGGATAATGAACACATCCGCGCCACGAACATTCTCGTTGATCCGGACGAAGCTCTCACCATCGGGAAAGCTGACGACATCGGCCTTGGCCAGTGGCACCTTGAGATATTCGCAAATCTCCTTAGCGAGGGCGGGATTTGAGTTACCGCAGAATATTTTGAGGGGACTTTCTTTCATCATTGTTGAAATGTACTATATAGACTCTTCAGGCTGAGAGTTTACCCTTTTTTCGAGTTGATCAAACCTTTTGAAAAGATCAGGTAACTTTCGTTGTAAAACGGCCATCCGGTTGAAGAGCATCATGGGCATAGCAGGGTAACCACGGACCTTTGATTGAGCCTCTATATCGCTAAGTACGGCGGTGCCTCCAGCGATCATAGCACCAGAGCCGATCTTTAAATGCCCTGCGAGGCCAGCTTGGCCCCCAACGATAACGCCATCGCCTAATACCGTGCTTCCACTGATGCCCACCTGAGCAACAATCAAGCAGTGCTGTCCAATTCGCACATTATGTGCAATCTGCACCTGATTATCAATCTTCGTGCCAGCACCGATCTGGGTCGAGCCAAAGCGAGCTCGGTCGATCGTCGAGTTGGCACCGATATCGACGTCGGCAGCCGTGACTACATTTCCGATCTGCGGGACGCGCTGATGTGTACCTTTCTCGTATTCGTAGCCGTAGCCGTCCGAGCCAATCACGCTACCAGACATTAGGCGATTTCGCTCACCAATCTCGCAGTAGTCACCAACCGAAACACGTGAAAATAAATGCGCGCCGTCACCAATCACAGCGTCGCGACCTATCGTGACATGGCTCTCTAAGACAGATGCCCCAACTTTAGCCCCGGATCCTATGTAACAAAATGCGCCGATACTAGCGTCTGGTGAGACTTCCGCATCGGGCTCAATCACAGCGCTAGGGTGGATCCCCGCGGGCGGTTTACTCAGTAAATTGCCTTCAATATCGCGGCAAATTAACGCAAGGGCGAATGAGGGGGCTTCGTGTTTTAAATAAATCTGACCAGTCTCGGGCGTCTCTTTGTAGTCCTTGGGGACAAGTATGACCGAAGCCCGGGTATCGGCCACTTTTGCGCGATATTTAGGATTTCCTAAAAACGAAAGATCACCCTGCTCGGCCTCAGCTAGCGACGCGATCCCTCGTATTGTGCCATCGTAAGAACCGACCGCTTGGCAATCCTTACCTAGGATTTCGAGTATACGTTTGGTAGAATAATTTAAGACCATGATGCATGGAAACAAAAAACCCTGTCCTTTGCGAGAACAGGGTTTTGGAAATTCAAATTAATCTAAACTATTCGCCAGAATTGAGAACCGCGATTACAGAGTCAGTAATCTCAAGCTCTTCGTCATGGAAGAGGAGGCCGGATTTGGGGACAACTAAATCGATTCCCTTGTCTTCAGCGACTTTCTTGGTCGCTTCGATAGCCTTCACACTGAGTGGCTGAAGACCCTCCTGACCTTTCTGCTGCAGCTGCTGCGCTTGCTGGCGGAATTGGTTAAATTTAGTTTGTACTTCTTGCCCTTCAATTTGGAGCACGCCAATCCTAGCTACTGCCTCTGCACGTGCCGCTTCACTCGCAGCAGGGTTATCCGCTTTGGTTTGGACCTCACGCATCTCTGTAATGATGGCTTGTATGTCTGCCTGCATTTTTTGAATTTCCTCATTAACAGGAGCTAAAGAGCCTTGGATTCTTTCAATAGCTGCTTGAAATTCAGTGTAGTCTGCCCTGACGCGTTCAAAGTCAACGACGCCAATAATCGGAGCCTTTTGGGCGAAAAGCCCAGTGGCGAGTAATAGAAATGCGAGAATTAGAGTAGTGGATTTTTTCATATGATATTTTTTTATGTGTTTGAGTTGTTAGATTAAAGCACGACTAGAAGCGTGTGCCAAAGGAAAAATTAAACTGCGTGCCCCCGCCAGCACCTTCAGGAGAAGTGATAGGGATACCGAGATCGAGCTTGAGCGGCGAGCCCATTAGCATAATACGCGCACCCACGCCCCAATTGTCAGCGTATTCAGACATACTGAAATCTAAACCATTTTCATTAACGAATCCCCAGTCATAGAACACGACCAGCCCCAAAGGTTCCGCAATTCGGAAACCATACTCAAAAGAAACCAAGGCGTAGGAGTTACCGCCCACTGATTCCTCTGCGTCATCATCATCACGTTCACCCACTTCTCGATAATCGAAGCCACGAAGGGTTTCGGGACCGCCAAGATAGAAACGGTCGTAAAAAGGGACTAGGTCACTCTGGCCAAAAGGAGATACACTTCCTGCGCGGGCAATAATGGAGAGCGACTGCTCGTAGGTATCAAATGTAGGTATGAACTGCGCAGTCCGCCCTTCTATTTTGTAGTAGTTGATATCACCACCGATACCAGCATATTCAAACTTAAGCGAGGAACGGTTGCCCTTGCGCGTGAAGATAAGGGTCTCTCTGGTATCGCGTAGAAAAGTGAGTCCGATCTTGGAGACGAGCTCTTCACCCTCTGCACGCTGGAAAACATCGGCAATGCCATCATTTGTAATCGAGCCATCACCATTGTCAACAGCACCAGCAGCAGTAGGATTGCGATCTACATCAAAAATATCGACTAGTTCCATACGGTAAGAAAGGCGTGCTTCGACCAACTCGAAGAGACGACGGCGAAGGTAGATTTCGAAGCCTGTCCGTAACTCGTTATAATCAGCGCTATTATAATCGGATTCTGTCCGGTAAATCTCGACACCGAAGGCAAGGCGTTGCTCGAACAGCCATGGCTCCTCAAAAGCAATTAAAACTTGGTTACTAGTCGTGCCGGCAGACGCACGGAAACGGAACTTTTGGCCGTCACCTTGAAATCCAGAGCGCCAATTGAAGAGGTCAAAGTTGCCTTGAGAAACCTCGAGATAGATGACGGCACTTTCGACTGAACCGAAGCCCGCACCAAAAGTGAAGCTACCCGTGCGACCTTCCCTTACAGTGATACTGAGGTCTTTACGCCCGGGGATGTTTGTAGGCTCAGGGTTTAGACGGACATCTTCAAAGAAACTAATATTTTTAAGGCGTCGCTCGCTGACATCCATTCGCCTAAGATCAAATACATCACCTGGGTTGAGCGCTAACTCGCGAATAATGACTCGTGATTTAGACTTGGTATTGCCCTCCACGTTGATCGACTCAACGTAAAATTTCTCACTCTCACGCACTCGGAAGACAACATCGATCTGGCGCGTCTCCATATTTGGAACGCGCTCGGCACGGACCCTAGAGTCAAGGTAGCCGCTGGAAGTATAGAAATCCCGTATAGCAATGGCAGCATCATCTATATTTTGCGGAGAAAATGGATCACCTTTCTCTAGGCGCACCTCGTCGAGCAGTTCGTCGGTAGTGTAGACGGTAGCGTTTTCAACAGAGAAATCTCCGAGGTAGTAAAGCTGCCCTTCGACTAGTGGAATGGTAATTACGATTTCATCGGACTCGACGAAATCAATGGATACTTTTTCCTCGTTGATCTCGCAGTCGAGAAAACCAGAGTCACGGTAAAACTTGCGAAGAATAGTAAGGTCTTCTTTGAATTTCTTTTCATCGAACTTTCCAGAACCTGTCAACCAAGAGAGCCACCCGTGCTTGCTTGTCTCAAGTTGATCGAGGAGCTTTTTGTTACTGAAGGCTTCGTTTCCTTCAAAGAAGATTTCATCGATACGGACTTTGCCACCTTCGACGATATCGTAAATGACCACTGCGTAGCCAGTTTGCTCATCTCGCTGTATGCGGTAGTCGACCTCTACATCTGGAAAGCCTTTTTCTACGTAATAAGCGGTAATGTTATCCGCACCAACGCTAACCAAATACTCATCAAGCGGTTGGCCAGCCTCAACCTCAGCCTTTGAGGCTAGGCGTGAATCGATATACTTATCGTTACCTAGAAAACGGATGCGTTCTATAGTATACTTGGAAACTAGCTCGAAAACCAAGTCGATGGTTTGATTTTGCGCCTTGTCGACACGCGCTTGAACTAATTCAAAATAGCCCGTACTATAGAGAGTGCGAATCGACTGGTCTAGCAGCGCTGAATTATAATTCATACCAGGGCGCAACTGGACATTACCCATAACGTATTGATCACTAGTTGAACGAAACCCATCGAATTCGGTGATAATTCGGTTGATGATCGGATAGTTTTCAACTTCCTGGGCGTAAGTAGATTGAGCCGGCAGACAAATAGCGATCAAGCTGGCTGCGAAGAAAGAGACTTTTTGTAAGATGCGCATTTTAATAAAAGTAATCGAGCGTAGCCTTTAGCGGTGGAAGTTCTCGTATCGAGTGTAGCGGCGAACAAATGTTAAATCAATTTCACCAACGGGTCCATTTCGTTGTTTGGCAATGATTAATTTAATATGCTCGTGCTCATTAAACATGCCATCACCTTCGACGGACTCATCGTCGTCGCTCTTTTTCGGGCGATGAAGTAGCATCACAACGTCGGCATCTTGTTCAATCGAGCCAGATTCACGGAGGTCGGAGAGGCGTGGATCACGGTTCTCTTTCTCCGACTCGCGATTTAGCTGACTGAGTACGACGACTGGCACATTGAGCTCTTTCGCCATGCCTTTGACCCCCCGAGAGATATCGGCGATTTGTTGTTCACGTGGAGCCCGAGAGTCCGTACCCTTAATCAACTGAAGGTAATCAATAACAATCAAACCTAAGCGGTGCTTCGAATCAATCCGCCTAGCTTTAGCACGAATATCGAGAATTGTGGATGTTGCTGAGTCATCGATCCAGAGAGGTTTACCTTTCAGTTCTTTGACCGTACTTGTAATTTCTTGCATGTCCTTCTTAGACGCAATCCGGTCTCGGATTTTTCTCATGTCCGCGCGAGCACGGCAACAGATCAAACGCATAGCTAGTTGTGAAGCAGTCATTTCGAGGCTGAAGACCAAAACACCTGTTGCGGGACGACCGCCATCGGGGAGAATCGCATGTTCCGCAAAATTCATAGCAAAACTGGTCTTCCCCACTGAAGGACGCGCTGCCAAAACGATCATTTGACCCGGGTGAAAACCATATGTCATTCCATCGAGATCGCGGAAACCAGACATGACGCCGTCGGCCTCATCCTTACCGTTTAACATCGCGTATATATCAGCAACCGCTTGTTCAACTGATTCATCAATCGGGGTCGCTACTTTAACGATGCGTCCACTACTGATATTGTGTATTTCCTCTTCAATTCGATCGATGAATACAGAAATGTCCTCTTGCTGTTCATAACATGCCTCGGTCGCCTCTCGCGATGTGCGGATGAGCCTGCGCAATAAATACTTCTCGTGAACAATACCCGCGTAATACTTTGCGTGAGCAGGTGTTTCAATTCTGCCCTGAATGTGGTAAATACCAGCAATACCCCCAATGTCCTCAGAGCTACCCGCTTTAACTAGGTATTCGTGCAAGATAATCTCATCGACGGGATTACCCTCTTCAAAGAGTGCAATAATTGCCGAAAAGATAATCTGATGCTGCGTCTTATAAAAACACTCCGGAGAAATGTGACTCTCTATGCATGTAGTAATGACGTCGTGACCACCATCAATGAGGCATGCAGCTAGTAAACCTTCTTCCGCCTCGATGTTGTGAGGTTGAGTACGTATTGAGTCCTCAGTCAGAGAATTCCCCTTTTTGTTGGAGAACTTTCTATCGCTACTAGCTCGCCCGAAAGCTGGTTCTGAATCAGAAGACATCCCCTATTGAGTAAAAACAACGAGGCGTTGCCAACAGTTATTCGTCGTCGTCAGCAATTTCTTTCTCCGAATCGGCACTTTCTTCGATTGGATTCTCGGAGACGACTTCAAACTTGAGTTCAGTCTCGATGTCAGCGTGCAGTTTAATGGCGGCCGTATGTGAACCGAGCTCTTTGATGGGTGCTGCTATCTGAAGTTGCTTCTTCACCAGCTCGATACCCTCTGCCTTAAGGCGCTCAAGCACATCGTTAGCGGTGACCGCACCAAACATTTTACCACCCTCACCTGTTTTCACAGCGATTGCGATACTAGTCTTTTCGATGCGTTCGCTGAGTCCACGTGAATCTTCGAATTCCCTTTGCTCGCGGGCTTCACGAGCTTTGAGGAGCGACTCGACGTGCTTCTTGTTAGCCTGCGTGATCGGAAGCGCTAGTTTGCGAGGCAACAGAAAGTTGCGGGCGAAGCCAGCTTTTACAGTGACTGTGTCGCCTTCGGCGCCGAGTCCATTGATGGGTTGGAGGAGGAGAACCTGATTGTTGGCCATGATGCTATCGGTGTATTAAATAATTTGTTGGTAAATTGAGAAAAGGAAGTCGTAGGCCTAGAATGGCACGTCTTCATCGAGAGTGTCTTCGCTCGCGGAGAAATCTTCATTTGTGGCGGGCTTTTCAGCGGCAGCCTGCCGCTTGGGGGGCGAACTCTGCTCGTAACCTCCGGAACTACTATTACTACCGCTGGAATCGCTGTCATCGCGATTGCCAACGAATTGAAAAGTCTCCATCACGACGCCCATTTTGCTTCGCTTTTGGCCATCGTTAGCCTCCCATTGGTCTAGTTTGAGCCGACCCTCTATTAAGATGGGCTTACCCTTGCGGAAATACTTAGTGACCACTTCAGCCTGCTTACCAAATGCGTCAATGTCTACGAAAGTGGTCTCTTCGCGGCGTTCGCCATCCTTGGTCGTAAATGAGCGAGATACAGCGAGCCCGAGCTTACAAATAGTCAAACCAGTGGCCGTAACGCGAGTTTCAGGGTCGCGGGTTAGGTTTCCCATCAAAATAACTTTGTTGAATGAGGCCATAGTGGTCGTGGGTTTGTAGTGTTATTTGGACTCGACGAAGATACGGTTGACGCGCTTGTCAAGTTTGAGCTTTTCCTTCAGAGTTGAAGGCACATCGCCAGTACTCTCAAAGTAGATCTCGATATAGTGACCTTGAGTGTAGCGACGATCTGCAGCACGAGCGAAGTCGAGCATACCAAGATCTTCGCTGTCGGATGGCTCACCTCCGATGGACTTCAAGATTTCGTTGAGGTCAGCCATAACTTTAGCGGAATCGTCTTCGGATTCGCGGAGGTCTAGGATGAAAGTGGCTTTATACTTATTTTTAGTCGTTGCGCTCATGCGGTGTAGCTATGCGTTGGTTAATTATGTTCATGGAGGAATCGATGCCTTCATTCAAGATCAAGTGTATCTGATCGAGAAAAATTGGGCTGTGATCCGCCAAAATAGTTTGTTCGTCCTTTGAAAATTTGCTTAGAACGTAGTCAGCGAGGTCCATCTCTTTGTGTGGCTTAGCTCCGATCCCAACTCGGAAGCGGGCAAAACCTGTGCCGACTTGAGTTAGAATGTCAGCGATCCCATTATGGCCGCCAGCACTGCCACTGACACTCAGCTTAATCCGTCCTAAATCGAGAGTAAGGTCGTCGTAAATGACGAGTAACGATTCAGCGGACAGCTTGCGGTAGCGCAGCGCGGTTCCGAGAGAGCGACCACTGGCATTCATAAAGGTCTGCGGCTTGAGCAGCATGAGCTTGCGCTCATCGTGCTGGATCACTGCGACCTCTGCTTCAAATCGGGCTTCATGTTTCCATGTAGCACCGTATTTTGTAGCTAACTGATCAACAAGGGCATAGCCGATGTTGTGTCGGGTGTTGCGGTATTTAGATCCTGGATTTCCGAGACCTGCAATAACCGCGATGGGCATCTGTAAAAGAACGTTGTCGGTCAATATCCCGTAGAGAAAATTGGCCGGGTTAAAGGTTTAATTATCTCCCTTGGAGGAGTCGTCGTCACCCTCGCTATCGTCATCACTGACCTTAGTGGCGGGAACTTCGTCAGCAGCAACCTGCTCGGCTTCGTCCTCAGTAGGTTCGGCGGCGACGGTCGGATGTTGGACGGAAACAATAACTTGCGTTGAGTCACCCATGTATTCGACATCTTCGATAACAGGTAAGTCAGCAATCGTGAGCGCATCGCCGACAGCAAGTGCAGAAACGTCTGCCTCAACGTGCTCAGGGAGTTTGGAAGGACGGCAACGGATATCGATTTCGTGTGTCTTGTGATCAAGCACACCGCCATCATTTTTGACACCGGTACAATCTGCTTCACCGACGAGGTGGACGGGGATCTTAGTATTGAAGGCTTGGCCGCGTTCAACCTCTTGGAAATCAATGTGGTCAATAGTGCTCTTAACAGCATGATACTGAACATCTTGAACGAGGCAAAGAGCAGTATCGCCCTTTTCATCAGTCAACTCGACTAGGGCAGCACCGCCTCCAATCTCTCGGTTGAGGTCGCGAAAATCAACCGCAGCAACGGTGATCGAGCGAGCATTACCCTGACCGTAAAGGGAGGCAGGAATTTTACCCGACGCACGTAAGCGCCGCGCTACACCGCGGCCGGTGCTTTCACGATTTGTGATGTTAAGTGTGTATTGTTGCATGTCTAAAAATCTATTAAAAAATATTGTTCCAAGAAACGGTCTATTTCTAGGAAGCCGCGCAGATTAAAAGAGAGAAAACGAAAAGCAACCCTAAGTTTGGGGATTTTTCAATTCGGACAGGCGGAACTAAACCTTGCATCCAAGATCTCTTTGATGTGTGCGACATAAGCCTCCGGGCCCCCGCGCTGGTAACCGGTCTTTTCAATCAATTCCCCTTCGGGAGAAAGCACCAATATCGTGGGAAACCCACGAATTCCGTATTTTTCGGCTAATGCCTTGTTTTGTGCCTTTAAATCTTCGGACTGTTCCTTGCCGCGGGGAAAATCCAACTCGACCAAAACTAAATTGTCCGCCGCAAATTCCTTAAATGCCTTTTGGCTAAAAACTTCCTTGTCTAATTTGATACACCAACCGCACCAGTCAGAACCCGTAAAATCCAAAAGAAGTGGCTTTTGTTCAGCGGCAGCTTTGATTTTAGCCGCTGCGAAGTCAGTCATCCATTCGTCACCTGCACTGAGAGATGCATTAAGAACGATAATACTAAGAAGAGAGATTGAGAGTAGTTTTTGCATAGTGTTAATGATCAATATTTGGAAAACGTATCTTATATTTATAGCAAATAATCTCGCTCGTGCGAGGTAGTATTCCCAACAAACCGAAAAAAATTCGACTTATTGAGATTCGCACAATAGAATTAGGTCAGATGGAACTAATATTTTAGTTAATGTTCCAAGAAATAAAAATCACTCATCATGTCACCGATTATCTTTTTTATCATCATACCAATCATTGTTGGACTTTGGGCGCAAATGAAGGTCAAAAGCACCTACGGTAAATACGTCCAAGTGCCCTCTCGTGGCCGAATCACAGGGCGCGAAGCCGCCCAAGCAGTCATGGAGAGTGCCGGCATCCACGACGTCGAAATCGTCGAATGCCACGGCACATTAACCGACCACTATGATCCGAGCAAAAAGCGTCTCGCACTGAGTCAGGATAATTACCGAGGTTCTAGCCTTGCAGCCCTCGGAGTCGCCGCCCACGAAGCTGGTCACGCCATCCAACACAAGCAGGAGTATGCACCACTTAATTTGCGCATGACGCTCGTCCCAATCACCGGCTTTGCGTCGCAGTTTTTACCAGTCATCATGTTTGGCGGCTTTTTCTTAGGCTTTGGGCCGATCACCATCTACCTCGGCATTGCGGTTTATCTCGTGCTTACTGTTTTCCAGCTTGTCACTCTCCCCGTGGAGTTCGACGCCAGCAAGCGCGCCAAAGTGCAACTCGTCGGCCTCGGCATCGTCGACCAAGACGAGCTCCTAGGCGTGACCAAGACACTCGACGCTGCTGCCTACACATATGTGGCTGCGTTCGTTAGCAGCCTCGGATGGCTGCTCTACTTCTTGGCTGCACGAAGATAATCGGACTTTAAAATAGTAAGTTTTTAAAAGGCTCAAGCTCATCGCTTGGGCCTTTTTTATAGCTGACTAATTTACAGTTTATTCATATTTCTATGCGTTGCAATACAGACCAAACTCTACTAAATTAAGCATATATCCTATGCCCTTACGCTTCCATATAACAGCCATCTGCATAATTCTATTCGCAACAGTTAATCTGTCGGCGTCCTACAAAAATGACGTGCGCTATACTGAGCTCGTAAATGAATTGAACCTGAGGAGTATTTTAGTACCCACCGGTGCTGGCGCAGGGGTGACTCAGGTCGAAGCTAGAGAAGATACAAACCAAAATGGCACAGTTGAAAGTTATGAGGGCTACAGACCGAATCCATCTAGTTCAGAGTTTAGCGGAAAAACTATAACAGATGTCTCAAACTTAGGACAGGATCCTTCCAATCATGGAACATGGGTCGGTCGCAATCTCTACGGTAATACATCCTCTATCTCTCCGGGAATCACAGCTATTTCAGTCTACGAGACGAATAGCTTCCTAAACAGCGGATGGTATTCGGGCACTCCTTCTACCGAGTCCAACCCTCTTCAAAATCACAGTTGGGTGAACTGGTTTGCAAACAGCAACGCACCCCGTCGGATGGATTACGCAGTGAATAGA
>Ga0302114_10002428_pt1 | contig 11999 bp, 9 predicted proteins | sample AG5_Surface_MG_FD_203107 | JGI IMG/M metagenome (GOLD analysis project Ga0302114, IMG submission 203107) | Marine microbial communities from Western Arctic Ocean, Canada - AG5_Surface | ecosystem: Environmental > Aquatic > Marine > Oceanic | place: Canada: Western Arctic Ocean | collected...
CGTGGGCAAAGAGTTTGCAAACGTAGTCCACCGACTAAGACGGCAGATCGTGCAGATTGAATCTAACGAGATTCTAGGAAAAATCAACGGCGCAGTTGGCAACTACAACGCACACCTTTGTGCCTACCCAGATATAGATTGGCAAGCTAATGCTAAGGAATTCGTAGAAGGGCTTGGACTCAGATGGAATCCGTATACAACACAGATCGAGCCACATGATTACGTCGCCGAATTATTTGCGGCCGTATGCCGATTCAATACCGTACTTATAGATTTCGACAGAGACATATGGGCTTACATTTCCTTAGGCTATTTCAAGCAACGAACGGTAGCCGGCGAAGTCGGTTCGTCCACAATGCCTCACAAGGTAAACCCTATCGACTTCGAGAATTCCGAAGGCAATCTCGGGTTAGCCAATGCGATCATGTCGCATCTTTCTGAGAAACTACCAATCTCTCGATGGCAGCGCGACTTAACAGATTCAACGGTCCTTAGAAATATCGGCACTGGTTTAGCGCATAGCCTTATAGCGTATCGAGCCACTATGAAAGGCATAGGAAAACTGGAAATCAATGCCAAGGCGATAGATGACGATATCGACTCCTGCTGGGAAATTTTAGCAGAACCTATACAGACTGTTATGCGCAGATACCGCATCGAGAAACCCTACGAAAAACTAAAAGAATTGACTCGCGGCAAGCAGATAGATCAGCAGTCTGTTCAAGATTTCGTGCAGACTCTCACTATTCCTGAATCCGCGAAGCAGGAACTCCTGCAACTTACACCCCGCAAGTATCTAGGAAACGCCGTAGAACAGGCGAGTGCTATTTGAGCAAACGACACCTAAACACGACTTTCGATAGCAAGCAATTTCTAGCGCAGTATTGGCAGAAGAAACCCGTGCTGTTGTCGACGTTTATACCAGGCTTTAGAGATCCGCTGACTCCCGAGGAGCTAGCTGGACTCGCGTGCGAAGAGCTCGTTGAAAGCCGTCTAATTATCGAGGCTCAGCCAGAACAATGGCAACTTCGCCATGGGCCATTCGACGATTCCGATTTCACGCAGTTGCCCGAGTCGAATTGGACTCTATTAGTCCAGGCAGTAGATCAATGGATCGAAGACGTCGCCGATATAAAAACTCTATTCAACTTTCTTCCAAGCTGGAGGATCGATGACATCATGATTTCTTTCGCCACCCAAGGCGGAAGCGTCGGCCCTCATTACGATTATTATGACGTCTTTCTTATACAGGGTCAGGGTGAGCGCTCTTGGAAGATCGGCGATCGCTGCGACTCCGACGCCAGGCTTGTCCCTGGCGAAGATTTGAGCCTATTGCAAAACTTTAGAGCCACTACAGAGTTCAATCTAACTGCGGGTGATGCATTGTACGTTCCTCCGCGATTCCCTCACTGGGGCACGGCTGCAAGCGACAGCCTCTGTTACTCAATAGGATTTCGTGCGCCGTCTATGGCGGAAATGATAGAAGGCTTCAGTGATTTCATTATCAAAGACCAAGATCCAGCACAGCGCTATGAAGACAGTGATTGGCAGATAGAACCAGGAAGTGCAGAGATCAGGCCTGAAATGCTAGACCCTAGCTATCGCCAACTGACTGAACGACTTGCTCAGAAACAGAAATTTGCCGGCTGGTTCGGCTGCTACGTCAGCCAGCCAAAATACCCTGAATTAATCCAACCCCTAGATCTAGATGACCAGCTTTCAGCTGAAGATTTTATCGCCCTATTGGGTGGCGGGGTGCAGCTAATAAAGAACCCCAGTTCTCGATTTGCCTTTATGCAATTTGCCGAGAAGGACTGCGTATTATTATTCGCCGATGGCGCCATGGTTAGCTTCTCTATGAAGCAGCTTTCGAATATTGCTGCATTCTGTGAGGCGCCTATAATCGTGCCTGGTACATCTAGCGAATTACTAGCAGATCGCGAGATAGCGGGACTGCTGCGCAGATTGTTAAATCAAGGCAGTCTTCTCCCCTCTTCCTAGCCATTAACCTTGCGGTACACCGCATCACCGCAAACACACCCTATGCCGTTTACGAACATACGATCTCTGCCCTACTGCACTGACAGCGAAATTTATATGCTCGCGCTCAATGGTCTTAGCATGCCAGCATTTCTGGACAGCGCGAACCACGGAGGGAGCAGCGGCAGGTTAGACATCTTAGCTGCAGCACCCACTGCTCACTTGAAAATCGAGAACGGTGCCCTTTCTTGTTCCGACAACGTAGCTAAAGTTATAGGAAACTCAAACAACAGCAATGAAATACTTAGCTATATCAGAGTATTAAAAGATAAGTTTCTACCTACACTTAAATTAGAACCAGCAAATGAGCAGCAGCTAGAACATGCGGGCGCTGTCATAGCTCATCTTGGCTACCCTACTCTCAATGGCAAAGCAGACTTCTCGATCAATGATGCCTTCGTCGGGATTTACCTTTGGACCCTTGTTATCGATCACGATAGAAGAAGCTGCGATTTTAGGATGCACCCAAGCTGCTCAGTCACCACCATTGATCAGACGTTTGCCTCTATCGAACAGTCACTCAGCAAAACGGCCACAATGCAGCCCGCTAAATTCTGCCTCGAATCCCCGCTAGCAGGCGAAAGCAGCTTTACGGAGTATCAGAAAGCCTTCGTTGAGATAAAGTCTCGTATCGATAGTGGAGATTGTTATCAGGTCAACCTGACGCAGAGTTTTACAGCGAGAGCGCGCGGGGAGCCTCTAGCAGCTTATCTAAAGCTGCGCCGCGCCACCACGGCACCATTCTCGGCGTATATAGCCTGGAGCAGTGGCGCGCTGTTGAGCTTGTCTCCGGAACGCTTTGTCAGCCTGCACAAAGGCGCAGTTCTGACACAACCTATAAAGGGGACTCGCGCTAGGGGCGACTCAAACGATGAAGATAAGCGCCTTGCGCGAGAATTAGCCACTAGCGAGAAAGATCAAGCAGAGAATCTAATGATTGTCGATCTACTCAGAAACGACCTAGGACGCGTTTGCGAAATTGGAAGTATAGAAGTAAATCAAATATTTACTATAGAAAGCTTTAGCAATGTACATCATATGGTAAGCGATGTTGCGGGCAGGCTAAGGTCAGACCAAGACGCGCTAGACCTTCTCTCAAGTTGTTATCCAGGAGGCTCGATTACTGGCGCCCCAAAGCTAGCTGCGATGCAGATCATTAAGGAAGTTGAACATGACTCGAGACGCGTATACTGCGGTACTGTATTCTATCTGGGGGCGGATGGCCGCTTCGATAGCAGCATCACTATCCGCAGCCTATTATGGGAGGCCGGCGTGCTTAGCTGCTGGGCAGGAGGAGGTATCGTAGCCGACTCGAACTGCGAGCAAGAATATCAGGAATGTTTTGATAAAATAAACAATATTATCAGTGTGTTGCAGGAGCTAACTTAAGTTATAAGTTGATTTTGAGCCCTATACGACTAGATCGCGTTCACTGGCAGCACAGAATTCCCGCCTGAGCTCTTCATAGCTCTCAACCGCAGGATATTGCGGGAACTCCTCAATAACATGAGCCGGCGCCCGGAACAAGATGCCGGCATCCGCCTCTTCTAGCATGGTTGTATCATTATAGGAGTCGCCGGAAGCTATCACTCGAAAGTTAAGTCCATGCAGCGCCTTAACTGATTGGCGCTTCGGGTCTTTCTGTCGGAGTTTGTAGTCCACGATCCTGCCGTTCTCATCCGCAACCAGACGATGACAAAACAGCGTAGGGAAGTCGAGCTGACGCATCAAAGGCTGAGAAAATTCATAGAAAGTATCTGATAAAATAATAAGTTGAAATCGTTCTTTCAACCAATCTATGAACTCTTTAGCTCCAGGCATTGGCGCCATTGTTGAGATGACCTCCTGAATGTCCGGAAGGCCTAAGTCATGCTGGTCAAGAAGGGTCAGGCGCTGCTTCATCAACACGTCATAGTCTGGGATATCACGCGTAGTTGCCGCCAACTCATCAATACCTGTCTTCTCTGAAAACCCAATCCATATCTCGGGCACTAGTACTCCTTCTAAATCTAGGCAGGCTATTTCCATGACGCGTATTTCTCCTTCTGTCGCATTCAATTGTTCCTGTTAAGTCGACTCTAATCCGTCGGTCTAAGCCAGCACTGTTATCTCAATGGGTTGTCGCCGAATAGTCAGCCCCTTAAAACAGCATGAATTTAACAGATATTGTGAAACCGGAACAGCGTCGCAGCCAACAGTATTACTGCCTAATTACTAGATATAGGTTTTGCAGCGCAGCAAACACCAACATTTAGTTGAAGTATGTAGTTAGACTGCCTAAATTTTTGCTTTTATTAGAGTTTTTCACGTGGAACATTCCTATCGGCGGCTTAGTCAACTCGGGTACTTGAACGGCTGCAAGTGTCTTCTGTGCCTGCACTTTACCGAGGACAGCAAATAGCCGAGAATATGCGGCACCTCGATCTAGGGGTAGCCCCTAGCCACGAAGACTCTGATGACTACAGCAAAAGAAATAGAAGAACTAAACAATCGCCTTAGCAGCAGCAAGCCGACGGACATAATCCAGGAAGCCAGCGAGCTGTGGCCCAACCTAGCTATCTCATTCAGCGGGGCTGAAGACGTAGCCCTTATAGACATGGCTAGCAAGCTGACCCATGCGCCCGCTATCTTCACCCTAGATACCGGCCGACTTCATCAGCAGACCTACGAATTCATTGAAAGCGTGCGTAAGCACTACGAGCTGCCGATCGAGACGCTTCATCCCGACCCGCAACAGCTAAGCCGACTCATCCAAGACAAAGGACTGTTTAGCTTCTATGAGGACGGCCACGAGGAATGCTGCAGCATCCGCAAGGTTGCACCTCTGAGAAATAAGCTAGCAACTGTAAATGCCTGGATTACTGGCCAGAGGCGAGACCAGAGTCCAACTAGGGGCGAAATACCCATTATTCAGATAGATAACACCTTTTCTAACCCTGATCACCCCGTTGTCAAGATAAATCCCCTTGCTAACTGGAGTTCAGCAGATGTCTGGAATTATATTCGCATGTTTGATGTGCCCTACAACCAGCTGCACGATGCTGGCTTCATCAGTATAGGCTGCGGGCCCTGCACACGTCCGGTAGGACCGAACCAGCATGAGCGAGAAGGACGTTGGTGGTGGGAAGATGCCACAATTAAGGAATGCGGTCTGCACCGGGGCAACGCAGAGGACTAGTATTTTGTTCTAAAAAGCAGAGTCAGCCTCACAACACAGGCAGCTGCATACCCTTAACAAGTTCATTTACTTCAGCCCTGGTCCTCGCTTCCAGGCTTCTGCGCACTAAATCCCGATCTAGATGTGGGGCAAACATCTCAATAAAATCATATGTATAGCCACGAAAATAGCTGTTACGACGGAAGCCAATATTGGTAGTGCTTGATTCAAACAACCTGCTGGCATCCAGCGCCACCAAATCACTATCAATCTCTGCATCGAATGCCATGCTGGCTACGATACCAATGCCAAGGCCCAGCCGAACGTAGGTCTTGATAACGTCTGCGTCGGCAGCCGTCAAAACAACCCGGGGTTTAAGCCCTTGCGCGTCAAATGCCTCGTCAAGCTTCGACCTTCCAGTGAAACCAAAAGTATAGGTAATTATAGGATAAGTCGATATTTTATAGAGACTTAGTTCGTCTTCATTAGCTAAAGGATGACTTTTTGGCACGAGAATCGACCGATTCCAGCGATAGCACGGCAACATGATCAGGTCGCCATACAGCTCGAGCGCTTCTGTCGCAATGGCAAAGTCAGCCCCGGCGTCTGCCGCTACCGCTGATATTTGAGTCGGTGTGCCCTGATGTAACTGTAATGCGACATCGGGATACTTATTTATGAAGCGCCGAATAATGGGCGGCAATACGTAGCGGCACTGAGTATGGGTTGTTGCCAGTGATAGGCTTCCCCTGCGTTCATCGCTATGCTCCCGGGCTACTAACTGGATCTTCTCTACCTGCTGCAGGATTTCCCCACTTGTCTCTAGAATCTCCCGCCCGGCAGGCGTGATTTCAACGAGATGCTTACCTCTACGAATAAATATCTGCAGGCCCAACTCTTCCTCTAGCAATCTGATCTGCTTACTAATGCCTGGTTGCGAGCTGTACAAGTGCGCCGCCGCCTGAGAAACATTTAAGTCTTGCTTCGCGACCTCCCAGATATATCGAAGTTGATGCAACTTCATGTCCTACCCCTTTGCTTTATCCTAAACACAGATATTATTCCATTTGATTCTAAAAATATTCTTTTATATTCTTTCATTGAATATATTCTTTAGTCTACTCTCGCTCTTTTAATACCGGCCCAGAGCGCAAGTCTTGCAGAAATCGAAATGGAACTGATCCTGCATATTTCAGCCGGCGCCATCGTTGGCTTTGCCATTGGCATTACTGGAGTCGGAGGCGGCTCACTAATGACGCCTTTATTGTTATTGTTTGGCTACCCAGCCCCCGTAGCTATTGGCACAGACCTGCTCTATGCAGCTATAACGAAGACTGGTGGTGCCCTATTCCACCATCGCGTGGGCAACGTCGATTGGAGTATCGTTCGCCTTCTCGCTTTAGGCAGCGTACCCACCGCTATCTTGGTCCACACCGCCATTAGCCAAACCACCTTCCAGGAATCGCAAGAGTTTGCAGAACTGCTCACATTTAGCTTAGGAATAATGTTATTAATTACCGCTATAGTATTGATATATGGAAATAAAATTAGAGAGAAAGCTTTAGATAATAAGCCGCTTTTTATCATGAGGTTCATACAACGAAGGAGATCCAGGCTTACTTTTTCGATGGGGATCGTATTGGGGGTTTGCGTGACGCTCTCTTCCGTTGGAGCCGGCGCATTCGCCGCGGCGATACTTCTGACGATTTACTCTCAAACCAGGACTGTAAAGATAATTGGGAGCGACATCGCTCACGCAGTCCCGCTTACCTTCATTGCTGGTCTCGGTTACCTGTTTGCAGGCTACGTCGACCTGATGTTGCTGCCAAGCCTACTTATCGGCTCACTGCCAGCTATTGCACTGGGCTCGCGTCTCAGTGATCTAGTACCAGAAAAGGCACTACAGAGTCTGCTGACTGCGATCCTGCTTGGCTTAGGTCTGTATTACACTATATTTATTAAATTAGTTTAAATAAATCCGGTCACTAATTTTTATTAGAGCTTTTCATTGGATATACCGTGCGGCACATGACCAGTTGCCACATGATTTCTCGCTGATTCACAGTGCCCCTCCTGATCGTCGAAGAACACGTCCGCATCGAATGCATGGAGAAACTCTCCTTTATCAAGCCCGCCAAGAAACAGAGACTCATCGATGCGTATGTTCCATGCACGAAGCGTACGCACTACCCGCTCATGGGCTGGAGCGGCACGGGCCGTTACCAAACAAGTTCTCAGAGGCGACTCGCCTGGCCGAAACGCCATCTGAATCTGCTGCAAAGCGGCGAGAATAGGTTTAAATGGGCCGCCACTCAATGGCTCGTTGGCAGCCTGCTTTTCGTTCTCAGTAAAGGCTGCTAATCCTTCGTGCTTAAAAATTTTCTCGGAATCATCCGAGAACAAAACGGCGTCTCCGTCAAAAGCGATCTTGAGCTTTTCGTTGGGCGTTACGCTTTTCTCTGAAGGTAAAATTGTTGCAGCAGCCACACCTGATTCTAAGGCCCGCCTAACATCGGCCCCATCAGTGGAGAGAAAAAGATGGCTATTGAAGGCTGAGATATAGCGATAGGGACTCTCGCCACCACTAAACGCCGCACGACTTATGTCTAGCCCATAGTGCTGAATCGAATTAAAAACACGAAGGCCGGTGTCTGCGCTATTGCGCGAGAGAAGAATGACCTGCACTGGAGATTCGTCCAGCAGCTTATTCAATCCTAGCAGTTTCTGGACAAGCAGAAACGCATCGCCCTGCTCTAGCGGCTGATCTTCCTTGGAGATTTGATATTGCTGATATGCATCCAAGCCTTCTTCTTCAAAGACGCGATGACTATCTTCCAAATTGAACAAAGCTCGGGAAGATATCGCAATAACAAGAGGATCTATCTTTGCTTGAGTTACCATTTCAGACTCGTGTTGCCAGTTGCAGCTATGATAGTTCTCTATTGCTCATTTTGCCATAAGGCACTCCTAATGGAAAAAAGCAGCAATTATTTAGGTAACAGACGCAGTAATACTCATAAATTGTTGTTAATAATTCATTTAGAATAAAATAGATCATGTCTGAACAAGCGCGGGCAGACCACCGAGGCCAAGGAAAAGTAAGAAGAGCAATCTAGGGACTTTTCCCGAAAGTAGCGGTAAGTTGTTTGTAGCGGGCGTCAGCCGAGCCACAATAACCTACTGTTTTTGGTGAGAGCTAGTTAAAATTATTTCGTGTATAAGAGCCCGTTGTTAACCAGCTGATTTTATTGCCTATCGATACAGAGCTTTCGGGAATTCTTGGCCCTTGAGCTGGAACTAAAAAGCTCGATTGATATTTTTTGAGCTGGGACAACGTCTGTTTCCCATCTGTATTTTCTGCATTGGATGATACACTCTATTCCGAAAATGGCGGTGGTTTTCTAGCCTCAGCGCCAAAAGCAAACCAATAAATTTGATGACTTAGGATAAAGATATGAACTCTGCCCTCATGCAGAACTATGGAGTTCGAGAACTGAAGTTTGAGCGCGGCGAAGGTTCGTATTTGTTTACTAAAGATGGCGAGCGTTATCTCGATTTTGGGATGGGCATAGCAGTTAACTGCCTTGGGCACTGCAACCCTAAATTGATCAATGCATTGACGGATCAGGCAAATCGCCTTTGGCATACCTCCAACCTCTACAACATCGAGCCGGGCGAGCAGTTGGCAAATAAACTGGTCGCTAGCACGTTCGCCGATCGGGTCTTCTTCTGCAACTCCGGGACCGAGGCAATTGAGTGTGCCTTCAAAGCTATTCGTCGCTACTTCCATTCTAAGGATGAGGGTCACAAGAATCGTATTGTATCGATGAGCGGCGCATTCCATGGTCGTAGCCTTGCCGCTATAGCGTCCGCTGCCAATCCTGCTCATTGCGAAGGCTTCCTCGTGGGAGACTCAGGCTTCGATCAAGCTAAGTTCGGAGACTTCGAATCACTGCTGAATGCAGTCACCGAGAACACAGCTGGAATCATCATTGAACCAATCCAAGGTGAAGGCGGTATTAGCGTAGCGGGAATAGAATATCTTAAGGCTGTCAGAGAGTTATGCGACTCACATGACATCCTCCTTATGTTTGATGAAGTGCAATGCGGTATAGCACGCACCGGCACTCTGTATGCCTATCAACAATTGGGCGTGAACCCCGATATACTTACCACTGCAAAAGGACTTGGTGGAGGATTTCCGATAGGAGCATGTCTTGCTACTGAAGAAATAGCCAGAACGTTGGTACCCGGAACTCACGGCAGTACTTTCGGAGGTAACCCACTAGCAACGGCAGTTGGTAACGCGGTTATTGATACGCTTAACAATGCTGACTTTCTTAATAATGTCAATGAGTTAGGATGCCACCTAAAAGCTGAACTTTCGATACTCGCCGAGCGTCATCCGCAACTTCTGTCAGAAGTAAAGGGCCTAGGACTGATGCTGGGTCTATACTGCGTGATCGATGCCGGGCAATTAATTGCACGGCTGCAGGAGCACAAGCTATTGGTTGTTAAGGCTGGAGGAAACAGCGTGCGCCTATTGCCCGCTCTCAATGTCAGCAAGAAAGAAATAGATTCTGCTATAGAAATTATCAGTAAAGCATTGTTAAATATAGAAATTAATGAGACCTAAAACAAGAATCCACTATCAGCTTCGGCTGCGGGGCAAGCTATGCACTCAAAACTATCAACACATTCTGTAAAGCGACCAGGCCTCTCCAGGGTGGCTATTCATTTCGGCGCTCTGCTCACAACAATCATCGCCATTGCCCTCGGATCAGTTGCCATCGCTAAACCTGACCTGCTCACAAGCCTAGCGATGTTAAATAAAGCTACACTCTCCTCAAGCGAGAAGCCCATGCCACAATCCAAATTTGCAAACAACGCACCTATTATCCCCTTTGAGATCAACATCTCGGACGCTGCGATCTCGGATCTACAGCGCAGGCTTGCAGCCACTCGCATGCCCGATCAAATCGCAGATACCACTTGGGAGTACGGCACCGACTCAAGCTACTTGGCCGAGTTGCTCAATTATTGGCAGAACGACTTCGATTGGAAGAAACAAGAATCTGAGCTAAATGAATTCGATCAGTTCAAAACTGAAATCGATGGCTTAGACATGCACTTCATTCACCAGCGTTCCGAAAACCCTGATGCAATTCCTTTAATGATTGTTCACGGCTGGCCGGGTTCGGTAGCAGAGTTCTCGAAGATCGTAGGCCCTCTAACCGATCCAGTCGCCAATGGGGGAGATATTACAGATTCTTATCATGTCATAGCACCCTCACTTCCCGGCTTTGGCTTCTCAGAAAAACCTAATGCGCCAGGCTATAGTCCGGAGAAGTTTGCCCATATCCTTGCCAGCCTTATGCAGCGCTTAGGCTATGAACAATATGCAATCGCAGGCGGTGATTGGGGAGCTATTATCAATCGCTATCTCGCTAACAATTACCCAGAACGATTGCTAGGTCTCCATTCAAATATGGTCTTAGCGAACCCGCCAGCAGACGAAGCGCAACGAGACGATGTTTCCCAGGAAGTAAGCAGCCTGCGCACTGCACGCCTTGCTTATATGCAAAATGAAGTTGGCTATCAACGAATTCAAGGAACTAAACCACAAAGTTTAGGTTATGGATTAAATGATTCTCCGGCTGGACTGGCAGCATGGATCGTAGAGAAGTTTCACGGCTGGTCCGACTTGCCCCAGGGCGCAGACGGATATCTCGATGATTACTTCACCAAGGATGAGCTGCTGACTAATATCGCCATCTATTGGTTTACAGAAACCATTACGTCTTCTGCGCGTATATATTACGAAAACAGCAAGGCGCCAGTCGCCAAGCCGATCGAGTATATCGATGTACCTACAGGGGTCGCCGTCTATCCCGCCGAGATATTTATAACACCAAGATCTTGGGTAGCTGCCGCCTATGATTTGCGGCACTACTCCCTCATGGAGGCAGGCGGACACTTCGCGGCACTGGAGCAACCTGCCAGCTACATAAACGAGCTGAACACCTTTTTCCGTTTACTCCGTTAAAACCCTACCCTAAAATAAATGCCATTACCTATAAGATCCGACCGACAAGCATCAGCAGCCTGGAACAGTAACAATGACTGAGAATACACAAGCACAGACTACTGAAATGAAAGGCATTCTCGCCTGGATCGAAAAGTCTGGAAATAAACTACCCGACCCTGTCTTCATCTTTCTCTATTGTATTGCTGCTGTTGTAGTCATAAGCGTTATGTCAGCATTATTTGGCGTGTCAGCAGCTCATCCTACGCAGGTGGATGTGGCAGGAAATGCCATTATGATTAGCGCGGACAGTTTGCTCTCTGCAGGAAATATCCAGCGTTTACTGGTAGATATGCCGAATACATTTACCAGTTTTCATCCGCTGGGTTATGTACTTGTGGTCATGCTCGGCGCGGGTGTTGCAGAACGTTCAGGTCTCTTTGCATCAGCCATGAGTGGTGCCGTCTCGAAGGCTCCTTTATTTCTGCTTACGCCAGCGGTGGCGCTTATTGGCATGGTGGGCAATCTAGCCGCTGATGCCGCTTATGTAGTTTTAATCCCGTTGGCTGGCGTGATCTTTGCCGCTGCCGGTCGCCACCCAATCGCTGGTATCGCTACGGCCTTCGCCGGAGTATCCGGTGGATTCTCGGCAAACCTGTTACCCGGTCAGCTAGATGCGCTCCTATTTGGCATCACCGAGGCCGCAGCCGAAACTATCCAGCCTTCCTGGGATGCGAACATCGCGGGCAACGCCTACTTCATCATCGCCATGACTTT
>Ga0302114_10002436_pt1 | contig 11989 bp, 15 predicted proteins | sample AG5_Surface_MG_FD_203107 | JGI IMG/M metagenome (GOLD analysis project Ga0302114, IMG submission 203107) | Marine microbial communities from Western Arctic Ocean, Canada - AG5_Surface | ecosystem: Environmental > Aquatic > Marine > Oceanic | place: Canada: Western Arctic Ocean | collected...
AGTGCCGCAATTCCGTGTTCTACATGAATGATAATGCTAGTGCCTATCAGCTGTAGCACAATGATCGACTACGTGATGTTTATTTGTTATCTTTCGATGTTAATACGGAGTTGTGGTTCTATTTCTTGAGGCTGCAAAAATCGGGAGCTTCTTTCGGTCACCTTGGAATATATCCTCCCACCCCAATATGGGGGGCTCATCTAAAAGTACAAATCTCAAAGCATTGCTCTTCGCTTTTGCTTCGTTTCTGATCTTCTCGATTGTGCAGCTGCTGTTTGGACTTAGAGCAAACTCGCAGGCAATGGTAGGGGACTCAATCACAATGATTTTGGACGCTTTCACCTACCTGGGGAACGGCTTGGCTGAATTCTCCAAAGCCAAAGGAAAGGCCAATACACAAACCCAAACACCCACCACCACTCCAAGCCGCTCCTCCAAAACTCTCCTCTACCTGGAGTGTGTTGGACCTTCGTTCTCGGTGATCACACTCATTGCAGTCACAATTTACATCTTGAATGAGGCACTGGGAACGCTAGCCGCCGAGAAGGCCGCGAGGGCGGACGGTGTTGTGCTGGATGACGAGACTGACGTGAAAATAATGCTTCTGTTCGCGTCGCTGAATCTAGGCATAGATGTCGTGAATGTATTTGTGTTCAAGCGAAATAAAGATTCTGAATCGGCGGACTCAGCGGCGGCGGAAGGCGATACAGTAAATTTTGAGGAGAGCGCTAATAATGATGAGGATGAGACCAACGGTACTGGCACACCAGCAACAACCAACATGAACATGTGCTCGGCGTACACACACATTTTCGCAGACACGCTGCGGTCGATAGCCGTGCTGGTGGCGGCGCTGGTGTCCATGATTACTGGGGCCAGCGGGGAGTACTGCGACGCCATTGCGGCTATCATCGTGAGTGTCATAATAGGTTGCTCGGCGGTGCCTCTCATCGCCGGGCTGCTGAAGCTGTGGTTCGGGCAAGGCGAAGAATCGGATTTGTGCGGAAAGGGAGAGGAAGATAGGGTGATTTTGTTGAAAATAAGGGAGGAGGATCAAGGGAATAGTAGTAGTGGAAGTGGGGGAGGTGGTGACATCGAAATGGAACAGCTTTAGACTTAATTTTTATTTTTCCAAGAACAAGAACTCTCGCCAAACTTTCTCCGACATCTTCTTTCATCTTTCCAAAAATTCTCGAACACTTTCTCCAACGCTCGACCGCCGCCTCGGCCTGTTCTCGCCGCTAAGCCCCCCCGCATTCAGTTGACGGAGGTGGGCGTCCGGAATGAACTCGTCGCCGACTGATGCTATAAATTTTGGAGTGAACCACGCCGGTTCTGTTCGCACCCAAACCGCCCAGTTATCGCGCATATACTCTATCACCTCATCCTTGATGCTCTCCGTGAAGCTGCTGTGGTTGTCAAAGACGGTGAGCATCTTCGCCTCGGGATCGTCACTCTTCCTGAACGAGTCGATGGTGAACTGCCAGCCCGTTATTGTTGATGTGAAGGTGTGGTAGAATTCTGACTTCGTTGCGACCAGGAAAGCCACCGCGCACGCTAACCACGTGATCGCAAGAATGATGAACACCGTGTTCAACATGTCAGGGTCTATTTTGTTCTCTAGCATACTCCTCCTGTAAAAGTACAGCGAAACGAAGGGGTAGCACTGACTCACCATCGTCTGGAACGAGAATAATGCCCCGCCACATATTTTCGGGCCTCGGAGGTGCAGCATGCCTGCACGCAGGGGGAGTGTTAGAATGTGATGAAATCGCTTCTCTTTGCCCCAAAGCGCTTACTCACCTGTGTAATCCACAAGTATCTTAAATAAGGTGTGCATTACAAACGCCATCGAATACTTTAGCCCGCCCTCGAGACCAGCAACCCAAAGGACGTAATCTCTCCTCCCGACCTTGTAAAGATGGTAAAGCGCTAGCTCAATGAAGATTACACCGAACGTTAGCCTCTCGCTCACTGAGAGGAGCAGAGCGGTGCCAATGGTGCGGCTGAGGTTGTGTAGACTGGCAAGCAGAATCAACAAAACGAACGTGATTCCGCGTTCCGTGTTGCTGTCCTTGATGTAGCCGTAGAAAAGCGGCACTTCCTTCCTGTTTGCAACTGACACGTCCATGTCAAATGAAATCATGGCGCTCGCAAAACCTGTCGTCAAGGTGCTGATCAAAATCGAAATCAAGAAAAACACCGTCTTTTCCGGCGAGTTGATGAACATGTAGGCCTGGAGAAGACCTCCGGGTATGCTCTCTAGTGCTAGCTCTACCCCTTTCCCAGTAGCCATTTCAAAAAGAGGGTTGAAAGTTGTATCTTTGTCGTCATGGCCAGTTGCCACCCTGTACGCGTCCACTCCAGGTTTTAAACAAGTGACAATGAAAACAAATTCTCGAAGTTTTACACCCTTGCTCTTCTTTTTGTTCTGCGCGTACGCCATCAGAAGCTGTGCAGCAAGAGACGACCCAATCATGGCGATCAGTGAGTTCGCTCCTGACGTGTTGCCGCTCACTTGGTAATTGTTGATTACCCTCATGTCAGTGATCATATCTGCAATTGAGAGAAGAGCGCCCAAGGTCACGCGTTTTGCGAGCCCCATGTTGGACGACGCGAGAAGGTGCTGCGCGTGAGTGGGCAAAACGAATTGAGTGGAATTTGTTAGAATTGACAACAAGTGTGATTTACCAAAAGCACACACACACACACCTTTGCCACTGCCGTCATGATTGAGCCGAAGACAGGGGAGTGATCGAAGAGGGGTTGCAGAGTTGTGTTGGCAAGCCGCCACGCGTCCACGGCTACAGCAAACTCCTTGTTTGCTAGGAGGTGCTTCCGGAAGGATTTGCCCAGACGAGCAGCTTCTTCCTCGGTGAGGTCTTGGAGAGGAGATATATCGCTATTTTGAGATGGATACACCCAGGCCTTGTTGATCTTGAACGATGCAGCATTGGTGAGAACGTTCGCGAGAAGGATCTCAACGTTTGGGCAAATTGCGAGGATGGGGGCGAGGAAGGCAGTCTCAGCGAAAATCCTTCGGACAAGTGATTCATTGCTTTGGAGGTTTTTGCTTCTGAGCTCCAACAGTTCGTTGGACACTTTCTTCCAAGCAGTGCTGTTGCTGGTGCTGGTGTCGGTGTCGGTGTCGGTGTAGTTGCTCACTTCCATGCAATTGATCTCAGCATGAAGAGTCCTTCGATGAAGTTTCAGCTCCGCAATCTGAGCCCCCCATCGCTCTTCTGCAAGCTGCAGTTCATTCTTGTGCTCTTCATCACGCCTCATCAGTTCATTTTTATGAGTCAAGTCTCGGTCCGCTTGGCCGGCAATGTGGGTCACAAGAAGCTCGTTCAGGGTGATATTTTGTTCTCGTAGTTGAGCCAACTCCTCAAAGATCCGATTTGTCATAGGCAATTCATAACCTATCATCATTTTTCTTTCTTGAAATTCTATATATAGCGTCACTAAGCACTGTCTTTGTTGCAACCTCGCGAGTGTGTTGCAACTCCTATTAACACTAAAATACACAAAACCAGGTTCAAGGTTCAAGATACAATGATAAGGGAAAAATAAATTATTTCCAAATTTTTGTCATCTTTAACATAAAGTAGTAACAGTTCGCTATGCAAGTCTCACCTCTACCACCTTTACGAGACTTCCCCCCTGCACCTCCCCATGTCCAACTTTGCAACTTCCCAAAATGGGCACAACGTGAAGATATTTTTGTCCCTCTGCTTATTAGATTCCCCCTCTTCACGCTTCTCTTGGAGGAGCTTCTTGAGAACTCAAACAAAACACTGAATATAAAAACTACTACAACCTCACTGGAGTCCCTCGCGGAATCTGATATTCGGCACATTTCCAAGTCATGGTCAGCTTACGTCCTAAAAAAAAAGTCTGTTCCATTGATTGTTTCCGCCTTCCTCCTCAACTACCCCTCGATGACTCAGCTCAACAACGAGTTCCCCTTCACTGAGAGCCTCTTGGCAGATATAGCAGCGTCGCAATTTACCATCTCCAACAATTATGGTCTGAAGGCGCGGGTTTATGGAGGTGAGTCTCACGCAGTCCTCGCTTGCTTTGATGAAGACGAGAACACGAGCCACTACTAAACTAACATTATTCCACTCAATTCTTATTCGTTTGGCAACTTCTTCGCTCGGCGCAGGGGCGCTCCTGTCAGTGTTGGACGCCCTTTCTGATACCTATATGATCAGCGTTTTTTGGAAAGAGGAGGCAACTCGGAGCGTTGCACATGGATTACTGGCCTGCCTATCGACGAACCTGGCCTGCCAGTCCTTGATAACTTACCTACAACACAAGCATGAAGGAGTTGTTGGATTGGCGAGGGAACTTGTTTTCGTTTTTAGCTTCATAAAACCAGGTGTTGACGCCTATAGAGTTGCCAATTTCAAGGAACAAGGAGAGGAGCCGCTGAGTGCCATGACGGTCCTCACAGTATCAAAAGGGATTGAATTGGCTACCGAAGGTGAGCGAGCGAAGCGAGCGAGCCTTTGGTTATAAGGCTACACTAAGCTAACCCACCAATTCAATTTCGTTTTGCTCTCTCGCTGCACTCGTCTTTCATTAAAATGTCGCCTCGCTTCGCTCGGCGCAGCTGTGACCGGGACGCTTCTACAGATCTTTGCTCTAGTGCTGACCCCGGTGAAGACCCCTGCGATGATAGTTTCCACTTGCATGAGCCTGTTGACGACGGCGTTTACAAGTGCGACGCTCGCCTACGACATGGACCTGGACCCCGAAAGGCGCAAGAACCAACCCCTTTTTTATGGCTACGTTCCGCCTTCCGCGACAGCCAGGTTCTCTCTTTTCCTGACTCTAGTGTCGCTCAGTTTCTTCCACTGCCTCTCGCGAGCAACGTCGCTGGTGCTCGTTGCCATCGTTTTCGGGAAGCGGTACGCAGTTTTTTTGTATGTGGGAGAGGTGGGGTTGTTCTTCAGGTGAGTTGCGAGCGAAGCGAGCCAGTCACAACTTGTATGGTGTTGTTAAATGCGAGTGCGTTGCTGTCTCGCTTACACATCGCACGCAAGCCTCACCTAACCCAATCATGGCACAGCTACAAGCTGCTTCGGGGAGACCTGCGATACTGGCCAAATGTGGCGGACAGCATCTCGGGAATTGTTAGCGTAGTTGCTCGACTGCTTGTCAAGGTAATTGTGGACTTCACGTGCTGCGCACACTACCGCCACCCATTCGAATTTGGCGGGTTCTTCTTCGCCTTCTCAGTTTTGCTGAGCCAGGCAATGTGCTTCGTTGCGACTGCGTTGTACGTGCAGAGGATGGATGCGGACGACGCAAGCACGATTCCGCGAGAGTCCTTGTGGGTTGTCACGATTGTGTCATTTTTGGGATGGTTTGTGAGTGTGTTGCTGTTCTTCCGGTTCAGTACAAACAAGTACCGCAAAACCTTCTTCAACTTGCAAACCGCGAAGCAGTACGCGACGGCCCTCTTCAGGGAGAGTCAAGAGGACGCGGTAAAAGCTGATGCATGCTTTGACAATCACAAGTCGTTCACGCTGGAGGCAAAAGATGAAATTGTGGTCTGGGTGGGGGAGAATTGGAGCAGGTGGATGAGGGAGCAGGAGCCCTGGTTCGTCCATCTCCGTAGAATGATCCCAGTAGACTATCTCCCAAAGAAAGTTGTTGAGAGAAGTTTTAAAGATGAGCGAAGGCAGAGTTTTTCTGCCCAGTTTGTGGGGGGGAACGGGTTGGATTTTGTCGAGGACGAGGACGATGAAAGTTTAATGTAAAATGAAAAGCATTTTTACTCGACTATTTTCCTACAACCTATCACCACCTTCTCCTTTTTTCATTGTTCGTTGTTTAGATATTTTAGATGATCCCAGGAATCAATATGCTCCCATGGGGGGGGCCAAGAATGCTGTCGTTGGCAGTGGCAATGTGCTCGGCCAGAGTCATCCCCTGGATCCCCTCTCCAAGCATCGCTCCGAAGATACCCAGCATAGCTGCCCTGCCCTGGTTCAGCTCCATGTCCAGCTTGAACTTGAGCTGCTCTCCCTCCAAGGTCTGTCCAAGGTATCCGGTGCTGCAAAAAGAGAGTGGAATAATGTTAGTTGGCGTGCTGCCAAATCACCATCGTAGCCTTCAAATTCGCTAGCTCACTCACGGCACTCACCCATAGTCGCCCGAATAATTGTTGGCTGGCCAGATTGCCACCTCCATAAAACCAGCCACCAACAAAATCTGGAACAAGCCGGCGGCTGGGACGGCGAAGAGCCCCTTGAAGCCGTCAGGAATGTCGTGGAAGGCAATGCCCTGGGAAGGGGAGATCATACCGGGCAGCTCAATTCCGGCATTGTGGATGAGATTCCCAACAACCGCCACCATTGCAATTCTCCCATGCTTCCTCTCGACAGCACGGCGGCGTTCAAATTTCTCCGGCGCATCCCTGATCAGGTTGAGCGGATCGAACAAACCAAGAGGGGCAGTGACACCAATATCCAGCTCATTCGCGTTTAGGATTGTGGGGGAGGACACGACGAGTGGGGCAGGAGGGAGGAAGGCCGAAACGCTGCCCAGGAGTGTGAAAATGATGATTGGCTGCATTCTGTGGAGAGTTGTGAGAGTGAGCAAAAGTAATAACAACAAAAAATATCCTTTTGGTTTTGAGATGTACTATAATAAGCGTAATAAACCCAACCAGTGTGACTCCATTGCCTTCCAAAAGGTTAATAACACAACAAAACGGGGATAACTCACCTGTATCAGAGGTTTTTTGGTTGTGAGAAATTTACTTCAAAATGTCAAAAGGTGAAAAGTGCAAAGTGCAACAAACTACAAACACCACGTGAACACTGCAAGGTTTTGAGTTTATAAATTGGAAATTTCACATCCAACTGAGCTAAATGTGGTCAATTTCCCCTCTCCTCATCATCTGCATTGTTGCCATGCCAAGGCCCACATTCACATTTATGCATCAATCTTTTCGTTCCACTGCTCAGAAAACTTCTGGGGACGATTCACTCCCACTCCCCAGAGGCTTGTTCGACGAGAAGAATGCGAGGTTTGACTGCGTCTTGGCCCGCGGGCCCAAACTATACTCTTCGTCCTTCTCGGACATGCAGAATTTTGATGACAATTCCACTCCAATAGACTCCTCCCCCCCCCTCCCCTTCCAAGCAGCAGACGAGAACGACGATCAACAAACTAAAGCTGCTGCTGGAACAGCTCTCCCAGCTCCAACCATTTTCTCTCCTGATGGGCTCCCTCACCCTGCCATTCACCTCCCCCCTGGCGAGACGATTGAGTCTTCCGAGGACAATGTCCAAGGTGTCCTCCAAGCGTGCCGCGAGGAAATAGCCTCGCTCTTTGGTTACCTCGCCGAGAACCGCGGCGTTGGGATAACTGGTGGGTTCGACTATGTTGACATGGATGGTCCCGTCGTAGTGATTGAGCTCAAAGGGAGGTTCTGGCACGAGCGGACGATGGTTCTTGCTCGGGTGAAGAACTACGTGCTGCATAGGATCCCCGAGATCATTGATGTGGTCGTTGAGGATGTTGCGTCTCTGTCGAACGAAGCAAATGACGATGCGGTCTAGACAATCTCCTCATAATAAATATAAATAGTAGTCTAGTTTTTCCTTTAGAATAGTTCCAAGTTCTCCAACAACAATGCCTCCAGCTCAGTCTCTCCCAACTCGCCAACCAGCTCGCTCAACTTAAACATCCACGCATCGAGCTCCTCCATCCTCGTCTTGTTCTTCTCTTGAGACAAGTGCGTCTTGGACTCGAAGATCCCCTTGCCAGGCAGCTCGGGCAGCAGCTGCACGTCCAGCTTGAGGTCCCTCATTGCCCCTCGAAAAGCTGCCCTCAGCTTGACGAAATCTTGGAATCGGAAGTAAACGACGCTGCGCCGAGCGAAGCGAAGCGAGGCGCATTTTTAACGAAGCACGAGAGCGAGAGTGAGTTAGTCAGTCGTCGTCGCTTCACACTCTATTGTCACAAGGCTCGCTCGCTTCGCTAGCTCACCTCCTAAAAATCCGGTGCGACGACTCGCACCGGTACACCGTGATGCCCCCAAAATCCCTAATGCTGGCAATCTTACAACTTAGCCTGTTCGCGTACCCTCCCACATTCGCACTTGATAGCAACAACCTTCTGGTCATATCGTCATCAATTTTCATTTCGTCCAGGTCTTTTTCTGTCAATCCCGCTTGTTCGATGAGCCTCAAGTTTAGGTTTGGATTTGGGTGGTTTGCGAAGTTGGTTGTCAGGTGAGGCAAATTAAGTGCGTTTAGCCATTCGTCAAGGGTGCTGAAATTGGCAAAGGAAATTTTCTTCTTCGATATTTTAGCCGATATTTTCTCCTCCTGATGTTGATGATGTTGTTGTTGACGTTGTTGTTGATGTTGCACATCAACGTCGTCCAGGCCCATCAGCTTTCGCGCCTTGTTGTCAAACTTTTTAATCGAGCCTCTTTCCACCTCCTGCTCCTCCTCCTCCTGCTTTTTTATGCGGTCGGCAATCCTAATCACAATAAATTTTGGCGAGTGTTTTGTTCCACCTATATTACTCTCATTGATGTGAGAAGATAGAGAGGACAGCCAGTCGGCAAGCTCGGCGTCCGAAGATGCGGCGATTTCCCTGTTGTGGAGTCGGGTGTCGTCCACGTTTGTCAAGTCGTCGGAATTCAGAATCTGGAACCTGCGCCGAGCGAACCAAGCGAGCCAAACGAATACGAATTGAGTGGAATAATGTTAGTTTATTAGTGGCTTGTATATATTTCTCGACTTCCTCAAGGCTCGCTCGCTTCGCTCGCTCGCTCACTCACTCACTCACTCGCTCACTCACTCACTCACTCACTCACTCACTCACTCACCGAAACCCCTTCCTCAAATCTGTCAACGTACAATTCCTCAACGAAATCTTTCCGTGCGGGTCCCCCCACGTTACGCCGTTGAACACCTCCTCGTGGCTGCTGTACCAGCTCAGCTCGCTCTCGCTCCCAGTGCTCTTCAGGACGAACCATCTCTTCTTCCAGTTCCGGAACCCGTGCCGATTTCTCTTGAACAGCCACCCCATCTTCAGCTTCGCCGGCCCCGCGACCACCGTGTTCGTGAAGCTATCCCTCGTGCTGCTGCTCGTGACACTTCCTTCCTCTTCCTTCTCCTTCTCCTTCTCCGTCTCCGTCTCCTCACATATAATATCAGATTCTGTCTTGTTCACCTCCTCAACCTCCTCCACGCTGCTCATCCGCTGCAACCGCACACTCTTCCCCCTCTCTATAATCACTCTCTCACTAATCTCCCTTGTCAACTTCGTAACGACGCACTCCCCCGACACATCGTCGTCCTCTGACTCACCCTCCTCCGCCTTGTTCTTGGGTATTTCAAGCGACTGGAGCTTGCTGTCGTCCAAGCAGGGAAGGGGGTTCAGAGCAGGCGGCTTCACGCCATCATCATCCTCGGGTTGCTTGGAAATGATCTCCTCCAACCAGCTCGTCGCGTCGTTCGCGAGCGGCCGGTCGCTCGGCTGCACCAAGCGAGCCAAACGAATACGAATACGAATTGAGTGGGTTTGTTTAGTAGTGAGTGACCTCGTATATATTTCTCGTCTTCCTCAAGGCTCGCTCGCTCGCTTCGCTCACTCACCTCGTAGTCAGTGCAGAGGGTCGCCAGGTCCACGAGCTCGGTGGGCAAGGTGGACAGGTCCAGGTGGGTGCGGACCTCGTCGTAGTCCATGGTGAAGTTCCTGGACGGCTTGCGAACGGCAAAATCGCCGTCGCCGACGACTTTCATTGCCATCATTTCAAAGAGGACGAGGCCGAACGGGAACATGTCGGCCGGGAAGCTGTGAGCCGAGCGGCCGCGGAGCGAAGAAGGTGCGAAGTAAATTGAGCGGGTTAGTTCAGTAGTGGATGTAGCCAATTATGTCTGTAGCCATGAGCAAGCAACGATACACTATTGTTACCAGCTCGCTTTGCTTACTGCTCGCTTCGCTTGCTGCTCGCTTCGCTTGCTGCTCGTCTTCCAAATGGCTCACCTGTACTCCTCGTCGAAGAGCATCTCGGGGCTCATGTAGGCGTCCGTCCCGCAAATGGTCATGGCGTGCGCGACCTTGTCCCGCACGGCCCGCGCCATCCCAAAGTCGGAAAGCTTCGGAACGAAGTTCGCGTCCAGCAGAATGTTCTCGGACTTGATGTCGCGGTGGATTATCTTCTTCTTGTGCAGGTAGGAGAGAGCGTCCAAGCACCCGAGAGCGATTTTGCACAGGAACTTGAGGCCGAGGGGTCGGGGGGAGGAGGACATTGATGACGACGACGAGGAGGACCTCAACAGGGTGAAGAGCTCGCCGTTTTGAGCGTACTCAGTCACGATGTAGAGCGTATTTAGCTCACCCCCAGATCCAAGCTGGTTGCAAGCGCCAATGTACTCGAGCAAGTTCTCGTGGCGAACGTACTTCAGCACGGACAGCTCCCGGAGGATGTAGTTCTCGATGGTGACCGTGGAACGCTTCTGGGTTTTAATCGCAACCACATCGCCAAAATACTTGCCAATGTGGACTGCACCAAATTGACCCTCGCCGATCACCTCACCAAGTTTCAGATCGGAGAGGGTGGTCAGGAAGTCCTCAAAGCGAGGGAGTCCGTCGGAGTCGAGCTCCGCGCCTTGGGCACTGAAGCGTGACATATTGGGGGCTCAGCCGCAGTTTTTGTTCTACACACTTTTTGAAAACTCAAGGAAATTTTTGGCGTGTGAAAGATCTCAAATCCAAATTGCAACACACACAGAACAAAAACACCGGTGAAACACATACACAGGACTCTCCCTAACCCTCTAATAGAACTGGCGACATTTTTGGATCTTTGTGAACAAACAAAACTGACAATTCAAGAACCATGCCCATTTCTCATGAGCAGCTAACCCCAATAATTGACGCCCTGATCGAACTCCGCTCCAAAAACCAGCCGGGCAACTTTAGTCACGTCGAGAAAGTTTTCACCGATCACGCAACCCTCCTTGCTCCTCTCGAATCAATCTGTCCCAAAATAAAAATCCTCCTCTCCCACCTCCTTACCAACGCAACAAACGTAAGAGCTAACATTAATTCTTTTTGGCGCCGTAAAACGGGGTGCAATAAAACGGGCAAGGTCACCAGGGCTCCTCGACTTCATGAATTAACAAACGATGAGGCCGCAACCCTGGGGAATTCGTTCAGGAAGTTTCTGCTCGGAAACAAGGAAACTACCACCGCGGTGAACGCGTGGAAGCTCGACAACCCCATCCTAAAGCCTTTGTTCACGGGGGGTGTTTTTGAAGCCATAGTAATAGGAATTGCAAAAGAACTTATGATGGCCTCGAAGCTCGGACTGGCGAAAAGAGTTGCTCTCGGCGCGGGGTTGTCGATTATGGACATGATCACCGACACGGGTGTCATCAACTCATACCGAGCGAGCGGGAACATGGCGGGTGCTTACTCACTGGTGGCCATGATTGGTAGTAACATGGCGGTACAGCTTTTTTTCACATACGCGCAGAACAGGAAGAAGAGCAATTGGGTGATTTTGCGAGAATTGTCGTTCGTTGTCACATTTTTGAAACCTGGAGTGAACGCATACAGAGTGGCGACCGGCCACGAGGACGAACATGCCGTTGTTAGTCCACTACAGGAGATGGCTCTTGGAAAAGGTGCTGAGCTCGCGTTCGAGAGCATACCCGGGGGGCTCCTCCAAGCCTACTTTTTCATCAAATCCCCGGAGAAGACGGGTTTTCTCTTGATTTCGATTTTAATCAGCACACTGACAACCGGCTATTCGAGCGCCTTAATCTCATTCGACATGGACGTGTCTGTAGCTAACAGGAATAAAACGCCGCTGTTCTACGGCTACATCAAGGACGGCAACATGGAACGACTAATCACGTTCATCCTGCAGGTGAGCGAGCGGAAGCGGTGCGGGGGGGGGGGGTTGTGGAAACGAGCTTACCTAACTTTTTATTCGCTCGGCGCA
>Ga0302114_10002437_pt1 | contig 11985 bp, 13 predicted proteins | sample AG5_Surface_MG_FD_203107 | JGI IMG/M metagenome (GOLD analysis project Ga0302114, IMG submission 203107) | Marine microbial communities from Western Arctic Ocean, Canada - AG5_Surface | ecosystem: Environmental > Aquatic > Marine > Oceanic | place: Canada: Western Arctic Ocean | collected...
CTGCAAGACCACCACGACGAAAGCGTGCGCACGGTGCAAAACCAGCTACTTCTGCTCCGCCGAGTGCCAGAAGTCGGCGTGGAAGAAGCACAAGAAGACGTGCAAGGCGCCGACGAGGGAGGCGGCGAATGAGGCAGAATTGCGGGTTTTGCATGAGGGCATGCTCCTCCTCAACCGGTGCATCCAGGAGCCTGGAGCTGGAGACGGACCCACAAGTGTGGTGTTAGATTTCTTGAGAATTTCGGCGTAAAAAAAAGAAAAATTCAAAACCTCACCTTTTCTCAAATAATTTCTTTTTACTTAGCATAATAGACCTTCTATAACATATATACAACCAAATTAAATTAAGACAACACAACATGGATGCTGTCGAGATGCACGAAGTGTCTATTGACACCACCAAGGCGGCCCCTAATATTGATAATGTCGAACCAACTTCCACATCCCCACCACCACCTGATTCAACCAAGACAAACAAATTCCCCATAAACCTCTCCTTCTCGAACATTTCCTACTCAGTCGAAATCAAGCAGAAGAAGCATAAGGCAACCGTTACCAAGTTGATCCTTTCAAATATCACAGGACAGGTCAAGGTCGGTTCGCTCCTGGCAATCATGGGGCCAACCGGTTCTGGCAAAACGAGCCTCTTGAACATCCTCGCTAAGCGCTGCCCACGCACCCAGAACGGTGCGTTGACCGGCTCCCTCTCTGTCAACAACTCTCCCGTGAAAGACAAATCCTTCTATAGACTCACCTCTTACGTTATGCAGGACGACGCAATGTTTGCCGAGCTCACAGTGTTGGAGACTCTCATGATTGCTGCCCAGTTCCAGCTCTCGAAGCACCTCTCACTGAAACAAAAAGAGGAATACGTCATGAGCATCATCAACGAGCTCGGTCTGATCAAAGCTATGAACACGATCATTGGTGATGCGCGGAACCGTGGCGTGTCGGGTGGCGAGCGCAAAAGGGCCAACATTGGAGTAGAGCTCATCAAGAACCCGTCCTGTTTGTTTCTCGATGAACCCACTAGTGGGTTAGATTCTTTCCAAGCGCAGAGCGTCATGCAGTGCTTGCAGGTGAGTGAGCGAGCGAGCGAAGCTGCGTGCAGTTCCGAGTCGGACACCCTGAGAACACGGTTTTCTGCCGAGCGCAGCGGAAAGCCGAGCGCAGCGGATAAGGGAGGTTTCTTAAATCTCTCCCAACACATTCTAAGTAATTCAACTTCAACAATACTCCACTCAGACGCTCGCCAAAAACAACAGAACCGTCGTGGCCAGCATCCACCAGCCCCGAAGCTCAATCTTTGCAATGTTCGACAAGCTTCTCCTCCTCAGTGAGGGCAAGAGCGTTTTCTTTGGAGATGCGAAGGACAGCGTCCAGTACTTCTCCGATCAGGGCCATGTATGCCCATCAACTTATAATCCCGCCGACTACTTCTTGGATGTTGTTTCCCCGGACTACAGGTGAGTGAGCGAAACGAGCAGCGAGCGAAGCGAGCTAGCCTTGAGGAAGACGAGCATACGAGCATATACGAGCATACGAGCCACTAACTAAACTAACATTATTCCACTCAATTCGTTTGGCTCGCTTGGTAATGCTCGGCGCAGAACGAAGGTCTTGGAACAATCCTCAATTTCCCGCATCGCCTCGCTCACCGAGAATTGGGAGACGAAAGGCTTCGAGAAGAAGGCGGACGCAGAATTTGAGTTGTTGGAGGGCGGGGAGGGCGGGCAGGAGCAGGTGAGTGAGCGAAGCGAGCGAAGCCTTGAGGAAGACGAGCATTCTCGCGATGGATCTTCGCGAAATGGCTGCGCAGACAAAATGTCTACATCCTCTACTAAACTAACCCACTCAATTCGCCTCAACTCGCCTCGCCTCGCCTCGCTTCGCTCGGCGCAGGAACAGGAGGAGACCGTCACCGAAACGTCACCAACACTGATGACAACGAGCACAGACATCTCAGCCGACGAACATTTCGGCTACCAAAGCAGCTGGTTCATGCAATTCTATCTTTGTTTCCACAGAACTGTACTCGTGGCCAGCAGGAACAAACCGGCAATCTACGGGAAGGTGAGCGTTGATGAAAACGAGAATACGAGCCTCTTCTAAGCGAACCCACTCAATTCTTTAAACTCGTTTTGCTCAGGTTTTCGGAAGCATTTTCTTTGGCCTTGTTCTCGGCGCAATCTACAGCGAAACTGGCTACGACCAAAAGTCCATACAGGACCGCGTTGGAATACTATTTTTCTTCACAATCAACCAAACGTTCGGCAACCTGTTCGCCGTGCTGAACAGCTTCACGGCGGACAAGGTGGTGGTTGAGAGGGAGAGGGCGGCGAAGAGCTACAGGACTTCGGCTTTTTACCTCGCAAAGTTTTGCGGGGAGATACCGTTCAATTTCATCGGGCCCATTCTGTTCGGGACAATTGTGTTTTGGATCGTTGGGCTGGGACAGGGCAGGTGAGCGAACCTTTTGGAAGACGAGAATACTCGCGATGAAGTGCGCTAAGCTAACCCACCCAATTCGTTTGGCTCGCTTCACTCGTCGGCTCGGCGCAGCTTCGTGAACTTTATTGTGTTCGTGCTGATTCTCTCACTGATTGGATTCGCCGCGTTGGGGCTAGGGCTCATCATTGCCGTTACGGCCCCCACGATCGAGGCGGCCACTGCCTTGGGACCCATCGCGGTGGTGCTGATGATCTTGTTCGGAGGCTTCTACATCAACATCGAGAGCTTGCCTGATTGGCTGAACTGGGTACAGTACTTGAGCCTGATGAGGTGAGCTCGAGCGAAGCGAGCGAGCCTTGTGAACAAAAGAGTGCGAGCGACTAACTTTTACTCCAACCCACTCTTGCCTCGGCGCAGGTTCGCATTCGAAGGGCTGGCGGTTAACGAGCTGAGCGATGTCACGTTTACCTGCGACGACGTGAAAGAGGGAAATCCGTGCACTGAGACTGGACAAATGGTGCTTGAACAACTGAGGTTCAAGCACACCGTTTTCGAAGTTTGCGTCTGTCTGATTATTTTCACTTGCGTGGAGCATCTTATTGCTTACTCGATTTTGGTTAGGAACAGCAGGAAGTACATGGTGTTCAAGGAAGAGGAGAAGGAGAAAAAGTAAGAGAAAATATACTGGGTGGGGGAGTCATTCTACTCTAAAGTCTTGTCAACAAACACATTTTAAATTTGGGCTCTCTACTTCTTGTTGCCCTGCTGCTGTTGCTTCGCCAAAACTGCAGCATTCCAATCCGTCTGATCCAAAGTCCCAAAGGAACCAATTTTATTCTTGTTCGTTTCAAACAGGGCGAAACCTCCCACCAAGGCAAGGGCGATTGCCCAAGATGCTGTCTTGCCTCTGGGCCCGAGACCGGACGCAAACGGATTCTTGCCCATCTGAGAGAGGAATGCTTTTATGTGTTTATTACTTTTCAATGAACAAATTTAAGCGTTTATCGAGCCTATACCCAAAATTGAACCCCAGGACCCGAGTTTATCCCTCTCCACGCCCAATCACCCCTCCTCCATTCTCGACATGAATTATCGGTCCAAAAACAACGACCACAACAAATATGGAGAGCCAAACGTCAGCAACAACAACAGCAGCAGCAACTCTTTCAACCCTCCTCTCGACTCATACTGCTCAAGTAGCCGACTTGCCATTCCACACAACAACAGCAACAACAACAACAACAACAGCAGCAGCAACAATTACCCCCTATTGGATTTGATTTACCCTTGCAAGGTGACCCGAATAGAATCTTTTGGGTCCTATATGGCCTTTCCTGACCACCCACAGGTGGGTTTTGCCCACAAATCCAAGCTTTCAGAAGGGGGGCAGAGCATAAAACTTGGCGATATTATCGACTGCAAGGTTATCGAGATAAACACTGATGGTAAAACTGGCAAAATAAAGCTTCAATTGGCCCAGTTTACAGTGAGAAGAAGGAGCAATGCTCAGAGAAGAGCCTCAGCAGTCTTCGGAGCTACGACTGATCACGTGCAAGTTGTTGCTCACAACGCCTCCACCATTGCTGACAACTATGCAACAGAACTCTCGCAGGACTTTGTTTCCAGCATCCAGTGCAGCAGCAACAACAACAACAACAACACCAACAACAGCAACAACCACCTGCAAAATGAACAATTCCAGCAGCAGCAGCAATATCCCGCACAAAGTCTGCAATACCAAAGGTTGAGGGAGGCGGAGAGGGTTGAGGAGAGGCTGAGGGTTATCGAGGAGAGGGAGAGGTTGCTTGAGAGGAAGGAGATTGATGTTGAATTGGCGGGGAGGGCGGTGAAGGAGGCGGAGAGGAGGTTGGGGGAGTTGGAGGCGAGGGTTGAGGAGAGGTTGAGGTTTATCGAGGAGCGGGAGAGGTTGTTTGAGAGGAAGGAGATTGATGTTGAATTGGCGGGGAGGTACGCTGAGACTCAACAGCAGCAATACCAGAAGTCACCACCACCAGTGCATAATCTCCCCCCCCAATATCAACAACAATACCAAAAAACACTGTCACAAATGCAACAACAACAGCAGCAGCAAGATCATTTTCAGCAGCAGCAGCAGCAATATCATGAACAACAACAACAACAACAATACCAACAACAGCAAAAGTGACAGCAGCAACAACAGTCGCAACAATCATCAATTAGCAAAGATAACTCTCGTCTTCTTCAGGGCGAAATCTCCGCTTTCAGGAGGCTCGAGGATGTGAACGGCGTGCTGATACTTGGAGGAGGGGAGAGGCTTGGTCGAGAAACTGTGGAAGATGGTGTGTGACGGTCGGCTGCAGCTCAACGACGAGGGCCTGAAGCAGCTCGCGTTGTTTTATGTCGCAGCTCAGATCGAGGGACCGAATCTCAACCTTGAGCAACCGCCCAAATCCCTTCTCCGACCTAATTGAGGCAGCCGGCGGAAGACACCGTAACAGTGTCACGACAGCACAAGGAAGGTCTCCGACACCCCTGGCCGAGCTCAACATCGACCACAAAATGGAGGTTTCACCGTTCGAGAGCAGCAACGTCACCTGCGACACCTCCACCATGCTGAACATCGACATCGGTGATTTCCACCAAGAAACGAGAACAAAAACATTGCCATTGAGTTCAACGGACCGAGCCACTACGTGCGATGCAAAGAGGTAGACGTCGAGTGCGGCCGAACGAAGTTCAAACGAACGCTGGGACGACTGGAGAAAGGCGAGAGAAGCCAGCACACTGCAAGTTAAATTTAAACTTTAACTGAATTTTAATAATTTGATACGTGAATACTAAAGTTTCACATTGTATCTTGACACAAAGTCCACAAACCCGTCCTCGTCTACTAGCCCAAATCTGTTTGTAAATTTCTTCAAGTCCTTCTCCTTGACCTCTTGGAGGTTGTTTTTCCTGTTCGTCAATATCGAATTGAGGTCCTGTTTCGTCAACCCTTCTTCGCCATCGCCATCGCCACCACCCCCTCCTGTCCTCTTCCTTCGTATTTTTTCGTATCCTTCTCGAATGGTGGCGTCTTTCAGCCTTGAATCCCTCTCAGTAACCTTCTTCTCGAACGTCCGGCCCTGGACGCGGCAGGCAGACCTTCGAATCTCGTCAATGCTCGGAATGTCCCCCCCCCCCTCCGGGCCCAGCAAGCCGGCTTTCTCCCTGTAGCACTGCATCGCCTTCGAGAGCTGCTCCAGCGCCTGAGACGTGGAAGCCCTGTCCTTCTTCAACACCGTCTGGGCAAAGCACTTCTGAGCCCTCTCGAAGTTCTTCGAGCTGACCTCGAGGTCCTTCGCGCTGGCAACCTTGACGTTGGTACCCCCCCCGGACAGGGAGGACGAGTAGAGCCTCATGGGGAGCACCGCCGATCCAGTTATGTTCACGAAACGATTCACGCCTTCCCAGTCCTCCTCCCCAACTCGAGCAGCAGCTAGAGGAATGCCGTCACTGGCAAGCTTAATACGAGGCAGGTACCGCTTTTTCGCGGTCGGGTAGTAGTAGTTGGATCGCAGGTTAGGATCAACGCCATTTTCCCCCTTTGGAACCAACTGGGATGCCTTGGTGGGACCGCTCTTCTGCTCGATTTTTGTTGAGGAGGTGCCAAACTCTGCAAAGAGTGACATTGGCGATGACGTTTCTTCACCCAAGGCAAATGAAGAGGTTGGGTTGAGGAAGATCAGAGCTGTAGCAGACGTAGCGACTCCAGCAATAGTATCAAATAAATCACGCCTCGTAATTTGTGGAGCAATCGTTGTGAACGTGAATGAGCTACACACCAACGTGCACAGTATTAAAAATAAAGAGTGCATAATGCACATGCCGTACGTTCCAACCGGTGCGGGTAAAATTTTCTTTTTTCTCCCCCTCCATTTTGGTTGTTTCTTATAACAGCACTTGCTTGCTCTTCTACTCTAGCTCTAGTTTCTCCTCCCATTAGCCAGAAAATAACACCCCTCAGCCCTGTCCCACATCCTCTGTCAATCTCAACTAAGTCTGTGAGGATGGAGGAACAGCTCCTCCACGGGCATAACAATTTTGCTGTAAATTGCGTGGCGTTGTGGAGTAACGGTCATTTGGCATCGGGTAGTAATGGCGGGTTAATCATTGTCCACTCGACCAGCTCCAACAAGGTAGAATATCGAACTGACAATGTTTTTGTTGGACAGGTCCTTGGTCTTTGCTATCTTCCAAATGGCTCGGGACTTGTGGCTTGTGGCTATGATGGTCTTGAGGGTAATGGCTTGCAGGTATTCAGCCCTTCCCTCGAGTTGGTTCAGACCTTGGAGGGACACAATGGTTTTGTTAATTGCGTCACCGTCTCTCCATCAGGCTCTCACCTTGCTTCTGGTGGATATGATGGGAAGCTTATGATTTGGTCGGAGCCGGGGGAGGGTGGCGAGTGGGCTAGAGTGCAAGTGCTTGAGGATCACACAGAACCCGTTAAAGCAGTGTGCTTCTCCCCCGACGGCAAGCAGCTGGCTACTGGAAGCTACGACAAGCTCATCAACCTCTACAGCTTCAACGAGGGAAATGCCATCTTAGCGCACACGTTGGAGGGCCACACCAGCAGCGTCATGTCCCTCTCGTTCTCTCCCGACTGCAAACTCCTTTGCTCGGGATGTGACGATGGATCCATCAAATTTTGGAACCCTGCCGATGGAAGTTTGGTGAAGAGCATCGACCAGGCTCACAACTACGTCAATAGCGTCTCATACTCCCCCAACGGGCGTATTCTTGTGAGTGCCAGTTACTACAACACGATGAAGATCTGGGATGCTGAGACGTTCGAGCTCAAGCACACTTTCAAGCAGGAATACCGCACCAACCAGCTCACCATCACGGCCGATTCCAACTTCATTGTTTCGGGCAACAACGACCACACGGTTAGAATCACCCCCTGCCGAGAGTACCACCTCACGGGCCTCACCCCCATTCTCAATCTCATTCTCCACATCGTCTACAAGTGGGAATTTGTGACGTTTTTGGAGCCAAACGAAAACACACCAAGCTCACCCCTCGAGAAAGTCATGAGGCTACTCGGCGAGTGCGTGCACAACGGCGGCTACAACGTCACGTCCGAGATCCTCTCCTTCCTCTCCCCTACCCACCTCCCCGTTCAGATCACCCCCACTAGATGGAAAAGCGACCCGGCAAGCTTGATCTTGTTTATGCGAGCCAGATTTGAGGAGAATAATTCCACTATCCTTTCTAGATTTGAGTGCTCACAGGAGGAGAATGCAAGATTGCGACAAAGAATTGCCGAGTTGGAGCAAGAAGGCAGTGAGGAGGAGGATTCCGAGGAGGAGGAGGATTCCGAGGAGGAGGAGGATTCCGACGATATTGTTTTCATGTTTGACGATGATTCTGTGGAAGAGGAACAGGTGGAGGAGGAGGAAATTTGAGGAGACTAATGCAGCAAAAGACGCACTTATTGATCAGCAGCGAGCTGATAACGATTTGATGCGTAAAAAAATTGCCGAGTATGAGCAAGAAGACTCAGAGGAGGAGTAGTGGGAGGAATTTGAAATACTTTGCACGATAATAGGTTTGCCATACAAATTTTCTGAACATCACACTACCTCAAATTCACATTCTCACATTCACATTCTCACATTCACATTCTCACGTTCACATTCGAATTCACATTCACATCCCACCCATTTCTACCTACAAAAACCCCTCACTTTTTCACCTCTTTTCTACTTTTTCTACATGTAAGCCGTCGTCGCCCTAACAACTTCCCCCCTATTCTCGAACCTCGGCAACAAGCAATCGTACTTGACCAGCACAACCTTGTTGGCAGCCTTCGCGTCCACCTTGCTGACGAGCAGCATCTCCCAGTCCCCGCTCGGTATCCCGTCCCCCATAATTTCCTGCGCCGGGGGAATCATCCCCCCCTCGAGCTCCCTGAAGAGCCCACTCGCGAGAAACTGCAGAGAGAGCCGACTGTCCGTGGCGGTCCCTCCATTTTCGATCGTGTTGCTACGGAGCAAAACGTCCGTTCCGCCCTTTAGCTTCTCCCTGGCTTCGTTCTCCTTGCTCACTTTGAAGTAGGGGTCGGTGCTGAGTTGTTTCATCGTCAGTCCAGTGATGATGTGTATCTTCCGTATTTGCTCCCTTTCCTCCTCCTCCTCCTCCCCCTCCTCCACCACGTCATCCTCCCCGTGGAACCCCCTCCCAACCCTCCTCTTCCTCGCCTGGTCAACCCTCCTCTCCTTCCACTCCGTAACCTTCTTCTCCGGCTTCAAGCTCTCCTTCTTCCGGTTGTACTCCTTCCGCCCCTCCTGCTCATCGGTCTCTCTCCTCCTCCTGTACATGCTCCTCACAGCCGTCACGCTGTACTTGCTCTTAACGTCGAGCAGAACCGAGTCGGCCAGAGCGGCCCCCATCTGAATTAAATTAATATTTTTGTGTTATGTTATGTTTTTGGGTGAATTAATTCATTCTCACTCTCACTCACTCTCATTCTCACCTTCTCCTCGTAGTCCCGCCCGTGATTCAGGTGGAGGTTGGGGTTCGCTCTGTGCTGGTTGGTGTAGTTTATCGGGAGGGGGTGCGAGGAGTCGTACTTGTTGTGGGCGATGGTGTCGGTTTCTGTGTTGTGGTATTGTTGTTGGTGGTGATGTTGGTATTGGTGCTGCTTTAGCTGGCCTTGCGTGCTAGCGAGGAAGTCATCGTCGGGGTTCCGCAGCTGGTCGTGCAGCTGGGATTGCTGGTGCATCCTGTTGTGCTGGGCAAGCTGGGTGGAGTTGAAGCCATCAAAATCCTTGTCAAAATCATTTAGAAAACGGTCTATATCCACCCCCGTGCCGCCAGTTTTGCTGTGCTCGTGGGCTAAAACCGACCGGCTGTGAAGGCTGTTCCGAGTTTTGTCGAAGCCGTCGTACTGAGTTTGAGCATGCGAATGAGTACGCCCATGCGTATGAGTATGCCCGTGAGTGTTGTGAACGTTCTCAGTGTGCAAGAACAAGCTCCTGGCGTCCTTGCCGTACGACCCCAAGCTCGTGTGAGTGTGGCTCCCACGATTCTCCTCCTCGAACAAGGCCTGAGCCTTGAACTCCTTGATCTCGCGAGAGAGCAAGCCGGAGTGCTGCTGGGCGGGCGAAGACAGTCGAGGTTTGTTTAGTTTGTTTATGCTTGACTGAGTTTGCCCCCCCCCGCTCTCTGACAAGAGGTGCTTTAGGTCCGCTTCAGCTATCGACGAGGCAAGCTTCTTCTTCGCCTCTGCGTCAACAGTTCCAAGGAAGAGCTTGGTTCGGTTGAGCCGCCGAGCCTTCTCCATGAACTTGGAGTGCCTATCCGAAATTGTTATTGGCAGTGTGGACATAATATTAATTGAATATGTGGGATAATTGGGTTTTATATATCATGCCGACTCTATATGATAGGGGAGGATAAGTTTTAGTAAAACTCGATAATTTTATTTAAAATTGCATTCAATTGTCACCTGTTGTCGATTTTATAAAAATGTCAAGTGGTCAAGGTGTCAAGGAAAGTAAAGAACGTAAAAATTTATGTCTGAACACCTGGTTGGTGATTTAAATTTTGAGGGAAACCCCCACAATCCACACATCCAATAAATCACAGAATTTTTCTTACTGTCTCTCGACTGACTGTCATCCAGTTCGTTACTTGAAAGTGTTTTGCTTGACATTCTTTTCATATTTTCCAAGCAGTTAGTTGCCCACCGACCCCCCCACCACACCTCCACCAACATGATCCGCCGTCGTAGAGCAACTGCACCCGCGCCATCTCCTCAATCGAGAAGAAGAAAATCAAGCATGTTGGAGATCTTGGCTAGCCAACTACAGCAATATCAGTCCCCGACTCCAGAGATCTTGTCTTCCACTTCCTCTATGAAGCATTATTCAGAACTGCCTACGTTAAAGGAGCGAATCAGGCGAGCGATACGAGTCTTTGAGAGGGATGTCGAAGAAGAGTTTGAGAAGGAGGGGGCGAGGGATATGACCAGCGATGATTTGAAGGAGTTTGTGAACGCCCAAAAGGCTCTGGAGCTCTCTTCGGGTGAGTGCGAAGAGCTGTTGTGCGAGCTCGCCACCAAGCTGTTCAACGAGAAGAAGGGGGTGGACACGTTCAAGGCGTTGAAGGTTGTGGGGAAAACTTTGGTGTCGTACTTTGACTTGGTCACGGATGTGATGGTGTTTTTGGAATTGCTGAGGAAGAATTTGACAATGGCGGTGGTGCAGGGAGTGACGTTGGGCTTTTCTATGGGGATGCAGAGCTTGACGAGTTGGTTGCTGGGTCAACCAAAGTTGGTGGCGCTGTCAGGACTGCTCGGTTGCAAGCCGGTGATCGAGGCGTGGAGGGACGCGACAGATGAGAAACCGTACCCAAACCAGAAGATGGAGAATAATCAGATTCTCGGCCTAAGTCGCGTTTTGGAAATCACCACTGAAGCAATTCCACAATCGGTGATACAGTCGATCATCTTCCTTCTCTACCCGGACCAACGGACGACAGTACAGATAATTTCCCTGTTTGCGTCCTTTTTGACGACGGGATTCACCGTCGCCTTTGCCGCTAGGGATGATGACACCAGCAAATACCAAAGGAAAGCCCACCCGAAACTTTATGGTTACGTTCCCTCCACGAACGGCAACGTACAAGCCTTCTTCTCGGTAGTGTTCTTCACGACATATACTATGGCAAAGATGTTTGCCATCTCCCTCTTCATTGCCACCTCCTCTTCCGCCATTTGGACTGTCGGGATGTTGGGTTTGGAATTCCTCGGGCTATTGATTTGGCGAATGCAATGGAAGAATTGGAGATTTCTTATGAAAGGATTGGACGGAGCGGTTATTGGTTTACTTGTGCACCTTATTGCGTACATCTGCCTTGTCGCCGCACCCTTTCCAGTAATACGAACTCCCCAATTACTAACTCCCCGAATCTACTTTGGAGGACAACTCTACATGTTGACAATCAACTTTGTCATTGTCTTTGTGTGCTTCCGCATATTCAACGGCAGTGACTTGTTGGAGGAAACCCACGCGTGGCTCATGTTGTCCACCACAACCCTCCTCTGCCTTGTTTCGGGGGGAATTTCCTTCTTCTACGTCCCCCAAAGCCACAAACACACCTTCTACAGGCAACAAACGTATAAACAATACATAGAACAGTACGTGTGGGAGGAAAAAATGTTTGTTTTCGACAACAAGCACCGCGAGTGGACGGGACACGAGGCGGTAAGAGCGTTCTTGCCGACTTGGTGTCCCGTACGATACGCCCCGAAGGAAAAGCTGATAGAACTGTACAAGAACCGCTGGGCGGAGTGGTGCGAAGACCCTCCAGAGTGGTTCGACGACGATTTCAAGGCATTGATTCCCAGAGAGTTGTTGGTTGGTGTAGACGAGAGGCTGTGGGGAGGCGAAGGTGAAGGTGAAAACGAGGAGGAAGACGAGGAGGAGAATAACCGTAACCGTGATGCGGGGGAGAGTGGCGACGTGTGAAGAACAACAATAGAAGTTGAAAATGAGTGTGCAA
>Ga0302114_10002440_pt1 | contig 11981 bp, 15 predicted proteins | sample AG5_Surface_MG_FD_203107 | JGI IMG/M metagenome (GOLD analysis project Ga0302114, IMG submission 203107) | Marine microbial communities from Western Arctic Ocean, Canada - AG5_Surface | ecosystem: Environmental > Aquatic > Marine > Oceanic | place: Canada: Western Arctic Ocean | collected...
TCGTTGTACTCGAGTCGGCCGTCTGGTCGTCGAGAGTCACGCTAACGTCGGTAATACTGCTCAAGGCCTCCAGCGCCGCTTCAACGTCCGCCACCTTGCTGTCGTAGCTAAGCTGAGTTGTACTCTGTTGCCTGAACGTGAGCGAGAACGTGCCGTCCGTACCGGTGGCCTCGTCGCACATGATCGTTTGGATCTCGTTGTACTGGCTGCTGCTGTTTTCGGGGTCGTCGCCAAACGGGCAGCTTAGCAAGCTGCAATCGAAGCCCTCGTACCCTGCGTCGCAGTAGCAACCCTGGAGCTTGTCCGCGTCCCACGTCAAGGGGTTGTTCGGCGTGGCACCGTACGTCACCGACGTCGCGTCGCCGTTGTCCTCGTACTTTGTCGCAAGCTGCGTCATTGACAAGCACTGCCCCTGCCCAGTGCACGCCGGATCGCCCGGGCAGTTCATGCGCTCGCACGCGGACCCCTCGTACCCGTCGAAGCAGGCGCAAACGCCTGCCTCCTTGTCGCACACGCCTGCTCCCGAGCACTGCGATGCGGTGGTGTGGCCAGTGTTGGCGGCGGATGGCGTCTGGAACCAGTCTTTGCCCGAGGGGCAGATCATCTCGCTGCAGTCCGCGCCGGTGAAACCGTTGCTGCACATGCATGCGTAGGTGGGTGGTCCGGCGCAGACGCCGCGGGCATTACAGCTAACCTCTCCGGGGCATCCTGTGATGGTTGTTGTGAATCTTGGGTAATTTTGGGTTAGTTAAAAAAATTCTTTGCTTGTCCCTTGGGCTCTCATCTCATCATGTCTCACCTCCCACAGTCACCCCTCTGCCCTGCCACGCCGTACCCGTCACTGGTGTCAAAGCTCGTGCTGCACGTGCAGATTCCGGTGTCCTGGTCGCACAAGCCGCGGTTGCTGCAATACTTGTTCTCCTTTGTTCCGGTGATGCTAACACTGCTCGTGATGATGGGATCGTAAATGTTGCTGCTGTGCTTCAGCGACGTTCCGTCCGGAATGATCAGGGGCTGGTCGCCAAAGTTCTGGGTGAACTCGATGGTCATGGGGTTGCCGTCGTCCGTGCAAGCCTTGGTGTTGGTTCCCGTGTAGGAGATTGTGGTGGCAGAGCCAAAATCGTTGTTGACCGTTGCGAGCGACTCGAAGGCAGCGGTGAACACGCTGAGCGACGCGTCGTACGCAATTGCCGCGGTTGTCTCCCCCATGAAGGTGAGCGTGAAGGTGCCTGCGCCGAGCGATGAAGTTGCGAAGGGGTTAGTAGTGGCTCGTATTTTCGTATGTGCACAGACTAGTTGTGACTAGCTCGCTTCGCTCGCTCGCTGGCTCGCTCACCACTGTTCGCCTGGCATGTGATGATCTGCTTCTCGTTCACAGACACCCCGTTCACCGTGTCGCTCGCCATGCCGGTCAGCGGGTCGTCGCCAAGCGGGCAGTCTCGCAGTGAGCAGTCGGCCCCGCTGTAGCCTTCGTCGCACTTGCAGCCGTAGACCATTTCTGCGTCCCAGATGTCGCTGTAGTCGTAGGTCGCCGTGCAAGCGCTGTAGTCCCGGGTGCCGCAAGGGCTCGTGCCGGAGCACACCATCACCGTCGAGCAGCTTGCCAGCAGCTCCCCGGGGTCCTGCATGGCCGCCAGGGTGCTCATGGACACGCACCGCCCGTTGTTTGAGCACTGGTTCGGGCAAGACTGCCTCTCGCAGGCTCGGCCCTCGAACCCAGTGTTGCAACTGCACGCGCCAGTATCCCTGTCGCAGACTCCCATGTTCGCGCACTCGGCGAGATTGTGGGCGTCGTCGTTGCCAATTGCCATATCAGCCCAGGCGGGGCCGGAGGGGCAAATGCGCTCCGAGCAGTCAGCGCCCTTGAACCCATCGAAGCATTCACACTAGAATGGGTTGAGGGTGGGTGGGTGGGGTTAGAATACGTCAACGTGTGGAAACATCATTCATCATCACCATTACTAAACCATCACCATTACTAAATTACTCACTCTTCGATCTGCGTTGTTGCAATGGCCATTGGCAGAACATAAGTTGGGGCACGGAGAAAAATCCTGTCCTGATGTGCTTACTATTGATGTGATTGCCAGAAGGGCCGTGGATTTCATGTAAATTCGCATGAGTTATTAGGAGTGGGAAAGGTTCTGGGATTGGTGGAGTGAATAATGAAATAGGGGTGTGACCGTGTATTGGTGTCTATAAAGTAGAAGGCAAGTTGATTTGCTTGTTTTAGCTGCTGTGTAGCCACGTAAAAAACTTGGTTATGAAATACCAGTTTTTTTAGCAGTGTTTTTTACTTTTTTTTTTTGTGCAATTTTTTGTTTACATTTTATAAATCAAAACGCGCTTCTCAAAACCCAACCCAAAGGCACGCTGAAAAGGTTCCACGACGCTACACACCAATAATTGTCCCCCCTAAACAACTCAAACACACCTCAGAAGCACCAAACCCTCACCCACCAACTCCAACTCAACTCTAACCCAATAGAATCAACCATGCCAGCAGACAGTGAGCCGGCCTCTAAGCTCGCATGGACAAAATCTGTATGTGTTGCAAAGAATAAGAAGGCTGCCAACGTCCCCAGTCCTCGTTCCGGTCACTCCTTCACAATCGTAGGTGCCAATGGGTTTTTGTTTGGAGGCTTGGGGGATTCTTCTCCCCCCGGTCCGACGAACGACCTTTTCATCCTTCGGCTTGGTAGCGCCGAGCACGAGTGGTGCGTGTTGGACCTTCCGGGCGAGAAGCCCGCGGCTCGCTTTCGGCACACTTCCAACCTGCTCGAGGCTAATCAAATTTTGATTTTTGGGGGGTGAGTCATAAAATGTGTGTGATATAATATGTGTTGGTGCAATGGTTGTGACTTAAACTAACATTGCTTGCAGTTTCGCTAGCTCCACCCAGAGGTTCAATGATGCTTGGATTTTCAATACTGTGACGATGGGTGAGTTTATTCATGTTTGTTTCAATTTGAGGATTATCGCCAGCTCCAAAATTAAATTCCCAACTCTAACACTCCCCCCACCCCACCCAACCCCCAACCCCCAACCCCTCCCCACAGAATGGTGGCAACCCGTTCCGAAGTCCTCCCAGTTTGTGGACGGCAACCACATGCCTGCTTCCTGGCCAGGCGTCCCCTCCCCCCGAGGTGCCCACACAACGACAGTGATCGGCAAGAAAGTGTACGTGTTCGGCGGGTACGGTGGCGTGGGCTACGGCCGCCGCGACATGGACGACCTCCACTCCCTGGACACCGACAGCTGGAAGTGGTCGAAGCTCGCCCCGAAGGGAAAGGGGCCGGAGAAGCGGAGGTGAGCGAGCGATCCTTTTGGAAGACGAGCATACTCGCGATGTAGTGCGCGAAATGGCTACAGACATAATGGCTACATCATTCACTACTAAGCTAGCCCCCACCCAATTCTTTTGACTCGATTCACTCGTTTCGCTCGTCCTTCATTAAAAATGCGCACAATCTCAATTCGCTCGGCGCAGCGGGCACCAGTCCTGCGCGTGCGACAACGCCCTTTACGTGTTCGGGGGGTGGAACTCCTCCAAGCAGTTCAAGGACATGTTCATTCTGGACACGGTCCCCGAACCGCCCAGCTGGAGCAAGCTGGCGACGGGGATGCCGGCGGCGAGGTGGAACCACGCGGGGTGCGGCGTCATGGCCATTCCCAGCTGGAAGATCTTCGTCTTCGGCGGGGTGGGCGGGGAGCTCACCGACCACAACCGCATGGGGACCCATTACAACGACATAGCGATGCTCGACACGGGTACTGAGCGGTGGCAGATGCCCAAGATTTCTGGGGAGGTAAGAAGAAGAGGTTGAGAGAACTTGGAAGAGAATTGCAAAAAATAAATATTAACACTCCACCAAACCCAACCCAACAGCTTCCTTCAGCCAGATCAGACACCGTCCTCACCTACGATCTCAAGGGGTCCAAACTCATAATCTTCGGCGGGTGGGCCAACGAGTGGTTCAACGATGTGTACATGCTCGACGTGGGATCCGTTGTCGGTCCCCCCTACGCCATCATGGACATGTACCCCAAGCTGGGCCCCATAACCGGCCAGACGCCCATCGAAATCACCGGGATCGACTTCGTCAACACCACCGACGTTATCGTTCGCTTCGCCAGCAAGAAGAACTACATCGACGTTAAGGGGGTTTACGTCTCCCAGACCAAGATCACCTGCGTCTCTCCGGACTGCAGTAAGTTCCCTCCCGGCCAGGTGGATGTCAGGGTGGCGCTCAACGGCGACTCGTTCACGACCACTCTGCAGCCTTTCCAAATCTTCGCAGTCACTGACGCGGCCAAGTGTTTGATGTATGGTCCTGGTATTTTGTCCGGCTGTGCTGTTAACGAAGGTGAGGAGGAAACGATGGAGAATATCCTTAAAATGCAATATAGTACTCACCCCCACTCCCGTCATACAACACAGAAACCATGTTCATTATACAAGCCCGCGACGCGTTCAACAACAACCGAACCTCCGGCGGCGACGAGTTCGCCGTCGTCGTCAAGCACCTCGGGGGCGGCCCGGAGGGGGAGGACGTTGCTGTCCACGGAATTGCTGTTCAGGACCAGGTGAGCGAGCCACTCATCTTCCTACCACATACAAGTCTTTGCTAACATTATTTTCGTTCTGCGCAGGAGGACGGCACTTACGTTGTCACGTACACGACCCCGAACCCCGGGGAGTTCGACGTGGTGGTCGAGTTCGGGGGGACCTTTGGCGGGAAGGAGGGCATGGTCCGCGGCTCGCCGTGCACCATTGACTTTGCTGAGTTTGTGTCCCGCGACAACAACACCATGGCTGGGAAGCTTGTCCTCGACGCTCTCAAGCAGGACCTCAACTTCTTGCTTGAGTTCAGCCGGAAGACGAGTGAGGGCGTGCAGGTGAGTCTACGAATACGAATACGAATACGAATACAAAATCACAACTACGAGTCACAACTAAACTAACATATTCCACAGGCCAAGGTTCGCGACGACTCTTGGAGCAACGAGCAGTCCGTCAACTCGCTGGTGGCCGTCAAGGAGCATCTTACGCTGATTGAGGAGCGAGAGGAAGAAATCAACCTCATCATGGATCGATCGAACTCGATCCTTGCCTACCTCAAGGCGCAGGGCGTCAACATCGGTCCCATGGAGGTGCAGCTCAAGAAGGCTCGCAACACTTGGGAGCAAACGCTCAAGGAAGTTCCAGAGACTCAAACAAAGATTGCCCCTCTTGTCAAGCAGCAGGGCAACAAGATGCGCGGCGACATCCAGACCTACGAGGCCGGCGTGCTTGCGTACCTGCAGGAGGTCAGCGAGGCGCCCTTCAAGGTCTTCAGCACCGGGGCCGGGAGCGCCAACCTCCTGCTCGAGACGGCCATCGAGACCCACGAGCGGGAAAAGAAGCGGTGCCAGGAGGTAAGCGAGCGAAGCGTGCGAGCCTTTATGAAGACGAGAACACTCGCGATGAATCCCGCGAAAATGGCTGCAGACACCATCAGCTGTAGGATCCGCAATTTTTCTTTATGGCTTTGATGGCTCATGGCAACTGACGGCTACATCCCCTACTAAACCAACCAACCCACTCAATTCACTTCTCACCTTCTTCGCTCTGCGCAGATGCTCCACCTCGCGAACATGTTCGACTGCCCGCGCGACATGGCCCGCTCGCAGGACATGATCCACTCCATGAGCGAGATGCTCGTCCAGTTCCAGGAGCTGTGGGCCACTGCCAAGGAGGCTACCATGTTCATCGAGGAGGCCCAGGAAATGAGGTGGATTGAAATCAACCCCGAAGGTAAGCCTCCATTTTCTACGCAAATCATCATCTCGCATTAAATACACTAATCAAACCCACTGGCGCGCAGGCTTGGAAGAGACTGCTCGTTCACTCGTGACGAAGGTGAAGAAAACTCCAAAGGCGACGAAGGACTCGGATGCCTTCCTCGGCCTCGACAAAACTGTCAAGGAGTTCCTCAAAACTTGCCCCCTCGTCGGCGCCCTCCGCCACGACGGCATGCGAGAGCGCCATTGGGAAGAGCTCATGTCAATCACCGAGACTTCTTTCAGCATCCCCACCAATGACAAGAACATGCGGTTGAGGGAAATTCTTGCCCTGAACTTGCACAACTTTGCCAACGAGGTGGAGGAAATTACAGACAAGGTGAGCGAAGTTACTTACTTTTTTCATACACGCCTTTGCCTAACAGTTTTCCACTCGATTCATTTGCAATTCGCCTCGCTTCATTTTGCTTGGCGCAGGCGGTTAAAGAGAGCAAGCAGGAGGAAACTCTCAAGAACTTGGAGCAGACTTGGTCAAGCATCAGTTTCATTGGGAGTATGTACATGGATACCACCGTTCCGCTCATCAAGCTGTCGGAGGATGACTTTGAGCTGCTCGAGGCTGATCAGCTCACGCTCCAAGGGATGGTTGCCTCGAGGTACACCCACTTTAAGGATGAGAGCAGCAAATGGCAGAAGTGGCTGGTGACCGTTTCGGAGGTCAACCAAGTGCTGAGCGACATCCAACGCATGTGGAGCTATTTGGAGCCGCTGTTTATTGGTTCCGACGAGGTGAAGAAGGAGTTGAAGGAGGACGCCAAGCGGTTCGAAGGGATCGACGCCCAGGTGCGCCAAATTTTGAAGCGCTGCTTCGAGCTCAAAAACGTCAAGAAGGCGTGCACCCAGTCCGGCCTGCTGTCGAAGGTGAGTGAGCGAAGCGAGCGAGCTTTTGAAGAAGACGAGCATACTCGCGATGGATCTCGCGAAATGGATGCAGACGGCTCGCTCAGCTGTAGGATCCGCCTAACTGCTGTATTGGCAAAATAATGATGGCTCGTGGCTACAGACGGCTAAATCCACTACGAAACCAACCCACTCAATTCACTTCGCGCCCTCTTCGCTCGGCGCAGCTCGAGGGGCTCCAGAAGGACCAGGAGGTGTGCAAAAAATCACTCTCCGACTTCCTCGACGGAAAACGCCGCCAATTTCCTCGCTTTTACTTCACCTCGGAGGCCGACCTACTGGACATACTGTCCAACGGCTCCATGCCGGAGAAGATCATGAAGCACGTCGACAAGGTGTTCCTCGCCACCAAGCAGCTGGAGCTCGAGGAAGCACCCGGAGTCCGGCCAAAGGCCACCCGCTTCGTTTCTGGAGTTGGGCATGAGATTGTTGATTTTCAGCCGGTCGTTCCGCTTGAGGGCAAGGTCGAGGTGTACCTGCAGATTGTGCTCGATGGCCAGCGTGCCGCGCTGCGGAAAACTCTCGAGCGTTCCATGGACCGCTTCGGCACACAGTCGCGAACCGTTTGGCTAATGAACAAGTTCCAGAACCGGCCTATGGATCCGGCGCAAGTCTCAATTCTCGTTGCTGCGATTCAGCACGTTAAGGATGTGGAGGCAGCCATGGCGCGGGTGGCGAAAGGTGCGCGAGTGAATTTTTATAAATTTGGAACTTGAAATCTAACCCACTCAATCAAATCCAATCCAATCCAAAATAGGCGACGCTTTTGCCATGAAGGCCTACAACGACGTGCAAATCACCCAGCTGAACGATCTAATTCACCTGACACAAACCGATCTCACCAAGGAGGACCGCACGAGAGTCATGGTAATGATCACCATGGACAGCCACAGTCGCGATGTCATCAAGAAGCTGCTGAAGGAGAATGCCTTGACCAAGGAGGACTTCCAGTGGCAGTCGCAGCTGAGGCAGACCTACAAGCCTGCCGAGAATGCGAAAAGCGTAAGCGAAACGCAAATTCTCGTTTGCGATGCCGCGTTCGATTACGGGTTCGAGTACTTGGGCAACGGTCCAAGGTTGGTCATCACCCCCCTGACGGATCGCATCTATGTAACTGCGACTCAGGCCTTGAACTTGAAGATGGGCTGCGCCCCTGCCGGACCAGCTGGCACCGGCAAGACCGAATCCACCAAGGATTTGGCGAGTGCGCTTGGAAAGTGCTGCTACGTGTTCAACTGCTCCCCGGAGATGGACTACCAGTCGCTTGGAAATATTTTCAAGGGTTTGGCGAGTAGTGGCAGCTGGGGCTGCTTCGACGAGTTTAACAGGTGAGTGAGTGGTTGTACTTTTTGTGTTGTACAAAACTATAGCTAATCCAATCTTTCAACAGACTCGTGCCCGAGGTTCTGTCCGTCTGCTCCGTCCAGTTCAAGGCCGTGTGCGACGGAAATAAGAAATATTTGCAGGGCGACCTCTCCACTCACAGCATTGTCGTCGAGGGCGACACTATCAAGCTCGATCCTAGCAACGGCGCATTCATTACCATGAATCCCGGCTACTTGGGCCGTTCCGAGCTTCCCGAGGGCTTGAAGGCGCTTTTCCGCCCGATGACCGTCATGGTGCCGGATCTCGTCCTAATTTGCGAGAATATGCTCATGGCGGAAGGTTTTGTGCAGGCGAAGGTCCTCGCGAGCAAGTTCTACACGCTCTACAGCTTGCTAAAAGACTTGCTGAGCGCCCAGGAGCACTACGATTGGGGCCTCCGCGCCATCAAAAGTGTCTTGGTTGTGGCTGGTGCCATGAAGAGGTCCTCGCCTGATCTTGACGAAGGTGAGTGGAGTGGAGTGGAGTGGAGTGAAGTGGAGTGGAGTGAAGTGGAGTGAAGTGAAGTGGAGTGGAGTGAAGTGAAAATGATTGTCCGCGCGAAAATCAAAAACTGACACGCAAATTCAAAACAGACGCACTACTGCTTCGCGCCCTGCGCGACACCAACACTCCCAAAATCGTGGCCGCGGACGAGGTTGTGTTCTTTGGGTTGCTGGGGGACCTGTTCCCGAACGTTGACCCCCCGCGCATCGTGGACGAGCAGCTAGGCGAGTGCGTGAGAAACGCGTGCGAAGAATCTGGCCTCTGGGCAGACGCCACTTTCACCCTCAAGTGTTTGCAGTTGGACGAGCTATTGGCGATCAGGCACTGCGTCTTCACGATGGGCCCCGCTGGGGCTGGAAAGAGCAGCTGCTGGAAGATGCTAAGCAGTGCAATGGCCATCCAAAATCCCGAGAAGCGGGTCAAGGTGGTTGATTTGAACCCAAAAGTGCTCCCGACGGAGGACCTGTACGGCCACGTTAGTTTGGCCACGAGGGAGTGGAAGGATGGACTGCTTTCCACCGTGATGCGTGATCTGGGGCAGATCCCCGACGAGAAGCCAAAGTGGATTTTGCTCGATGGCGACCTCGACGCAAACTGGATCGAGTCGATGAACTCCGTCATGGACGACAACAAGATGCTCACCCTCGCCTCCAACGAGCGAATTCCCTTGAAGCACTATATGCGAATGATCTTCGAGATCCGGGATTTGCGCTACGCCACCCCGGCCACCGTCTCCCGAGCCGGAATCATCTACATTTCAACCGATGAAGGCACGCAGTGGCGCAATTTGATCGCCTCGTGGGTGCAGTCGCGCCCCGAGACTTCGTTCAGCGAAGAAGCGAGAGAGGTCATTGGGGAGCTGTTCGAGAAGTACTGCGGGGAAACCATCAAGTTCTTCAACAAGAGTATCAAGAGCATTGTGCCCGTGAACGACGTGACCATCATAACCACGCTCCTGCGGTTGTTGGACGGGTTGCTGAACGTCGACATTATCGAAAACAAGCACAAGCTCGAAACAGCCTTCGTATTCAGCTGCATCTGGGCCTTCGGCTCTGCCTTGACCATCAGCGACGACGGGACTGATCACCAGAAAGAGTTCAGCGACTGGTGGAGAGGAACTTTCAAGGCGGTGAGGCTCCCCACCCGCGACACGGTCTTCGACTACTTTTTGGACCCGGAGTCCAACAAATTCGAGCCTTGGAAATCCTCCCCGAGCTTCAGGACTGTGGAGTTTGATAGCAGAACCATGAGCATGAGCGACGTTACAGTGCCCACGACGGAGACCGCGAGCATCTTGTACTGGAGCGAGATGCTCGTGAGGAACGGCGATCCATTGATGCTCGTGGGGCCCGCAGGGACCGGAAAGACCCAGCTCATCAATGGGCTGATTCGTGCATTCAAGCCGGAGGACGAGAAGCTATCCATCACCCTCAACATGAACTTCTACAGCACCTCGTTCGCGACGATGAGCGCGTTGGAGGCTCCGTTGCAGAAGCGGACGGGGTCAACTTTCGGACCTCCCGGCTCGGCCAACATGGTCTTCTTCGTGGACGATTTGAACTTGCCTGAAGTGGACAAGTACAACACCCAGTCCGCAATAGCGCTGATCAGGCAGCATTTGGACTATAGTCACTGGTACGATCCGAACAAGCTGAGCTTGAAGACGGTCAACAATTGCCAGTACATTAGTGCTATGAACCCCACCGCGGGTAGTTTCGTGGTGAATCCTAGGCTGCAGCGCCACTTTACGAGCTTCGCCGTGGGAATGCCTTCAGCCACTAGCTTGCTGACGATTTACCAGACGTTTTTGGAGGGCCACTTGCTCACCAACAGCTTCAACTCTGCCATCATCACCAACACATCCACCTTGATCAAGGGGGCTCTGGCGGTCCACAAGGAAATTTCCGACACCTTCCGCAAGACCGCCGCGAACTTCCACTACGAGTTCAATATTAGGCACTTGGCAAATGTGTTTGCCGGTCTGCTCGTGTCCACACCGGCCAAGTTCGACAATCCGGAGAAGTTCGTTTATTTGTGGTTGCACGAGAGCGAGCGCGTGTACGGCGACAGGATCGTTGACAGCAGCGGCCTCGCCAAGTTCAAGGAGATCATGCAGACCCAGGCCAAGAAGGCGTTCCCCCAGTACAACGCGAGCAAGTTCTACCTTGCGCAAGGAGGTGAGCGAGCCACATCCGCTACTGAGCTGAACTGAACTGAACTGAACTAATCAAAACCCACTCAAATCCTCACTCGGCACAGCTGACGCGCTCGTTTTTTGCCACTTTGCCAATGGCGTTGACGGAGGGGATGACGGCGAGAGCGTTTACGACCAGATCAAGTCCATGGACGACATTCGCGTGACGCTTGAAAACGCCTTGGTCGAGTACAACGAGGTCAACGCGGTTATGGATCTGGTTTTGTTCAACGACGCTATATGCCACATTGCCAGAATCACGCGAATCGGTCAGAACACTGCTGGACACGCTATGCTGGTCGGGGTAGGCGGGAGTGGAAAGCAGTCGCTAAGCCGACTCGCCGCGTACATTTGCGCATATTCTACCGTCCAAATCACAATCTCTGCAACCTACGGTGTTAGTGATTTGAAATCGGATTTGCAGGCCATGTACAGGAAGACTGGCATTAGGCAGGAGAAGCTGCTGTTTCTGTTCACAGACAACTAAATCACGAACGAGAAGTTCCTTGTTTACCTGAACGATCTGCTGGCCAGCGGCAACATCCCCGACCTGTACACGAAGGACGAGATGGATGCGATCATCAACGAGGTGGCGCCGAAATGCAAGGCGGCCGGGCTGTCCCAAGAACCGGACAGCTGCTGGCGTTGGTTCATTTCAGAGGTCAGGAAGAACCTCCACTGCGTGTTGTGCTTCTCCCCCGTCGGAGAAGACTTCCGCGTGCGAGCGCGCAAATTCCCAGCCTTGGTGAATTGCACGGTGATCGACTGGTTCCACCCCTGGCCCGCGGACGCATTGTTCAGCGTGGGGCAGAAGTTCCTGAACGAGGTGAGCGTGCGAAGAGAGCGAGCCTTGAAGAAGACGAGAAATATATGCGAGCCACTACTAAAAAAATAACATTGCTCTCCAATTATTTGCGCAGCTCCAGCTTGGCACGGACGAGGTCCGCCACGGAATCGAAACGTTCATGCCCTTCAGCTTTGTCACCACGCAGCAAGTTGCGGAAAAGTTCAAGGAGGTCGAAGACCGCCACGTGCACAGCACCCCCAAGACGTACTTGGAGTTTTTGAAGGTGAGCGAGCGGAGCGGCGGAGCAGCGGAGCGGGGGGGGGGGGGGGTGAGGAAGACGAGCGTACGAGCCACTACTAAATTACTACATTAATTATTCCACTCATT
>Ga0302114_10002442_pt1 | contig 11974 bp, 15 predicted proteins | sample AG5_Surface_MG_FD_203107 | JGI IMG/M metagenome (GOLD analysis project Ga0302114, IMG submission 203107) | Marine microbial communities from Western Arctic Ocean, Canada - AG5_Surface | ecosystem: Environmental > Aquatic > Marine > Oceanic | place: Canada: Western Arctic Ocean | collected...
CACGTCGCTTCGCTTCGCTTCGCTCGTCGCTTCGCTTCGCTTCGCACGTCGCTTCGCTTCGCTTCGCACGTCGCTTCGCTTCGCACGTCGCTTCGCTTCGCACGTCGCTTCGCTTCGCTTCGCACTTCGCTTCGCACTTCGCTTCGCACGTCGCTTGCACTCTTCTTATTTGCAAGGCTCGCTCGCAGTATTTCGCTCGCTCACCTCGTAAAACCGTATCGCCGGCAAGTTCGTGGTGATGACGTGCAGATAAACGAGCCCGCATTTATCGTTCAGCCTGGCCTCGTCAAGCACCACGTTCAGCAAGCTCGTGGCGAGGCCGTGCCGGCGGTGCGGCTCGCAGGTTCCCAGCGTCATTACGTACGTGAAGAGGGGGAAGGTCGAAGGGTCAGACACGAGTTCCTTGTCCTTGCACGTTTCCGCAGGAATGTTCTGAGTTATCACCACGCCAGCTAGCTCCTCGCAGGAGGAGGGCTCCCCGGGCTGGGTTGTCACCGCGACGCGGGAGAAGAGGGGGATTGGGACGCTCCCGTGTCGGGAAGAGACCATTGAGCCGGACACTGCATTCGTGTAGAACGAGTCGGCGTACTTAACCGGGAAGAGCTGCTCGTGCAAATCTTTAAGGGGGGTGCAGTCGGATGTCAGGAGGGGGCGGAAGGTGATTGGCATGAACTCCAAGCACAACGATGAAGAAAAGGGTCCTCGAGAGGGTCGAACGCTAAGGGGTGAGGGTTACAAATAATATTGTCTGGTGGGAAAACGATGTGTCAAGCGTAACTGGGGATTAAATGGTGGACAGAGTGTCTATATAAGGAGCAAAGAGGAGCTCACAAAAAAGTGAAAAAGTTTTGAGATAGGACCATTAAATCACAACGACATAGCGGAATAGCAGCATAACATGAGCACCCCCTTCGCCAAAGCCATACTTGCTGAATGTGCGGATTCTTGGCAATGGAGGATAGATACTGACCCTGAACTCGCTGTCAGCATAGGTTGGCTGGAGAAACGACGTTCAACCCATGCCCTGGATCCGCGTTCCCTAGCCTCATTTGAGCAGCGTTTTGCATGGGTGACTACAGCGAAACAGAGGTTCGAACAGATTCTTTCCAAGGGCAACTTAGACGATTTAAACTTCGACCTCAAGCTCACTGCTGAGCTCTACTTGGCTCAGCTCAAAGATTACTGGTGAGTTACGCGCGTAGAATAGTGTTGTTGTTGTTTGGGGGAGACCCCGAAAACCCCCTTCTCCGCTACGTTCGGTTCGCCATGGACACAATATAATGGCTACTACTAATGGCTGCTACATCCACAACCAAACTAACATTATTAAATTATTGTTCCGCTCAATTCAACTTGATTCGCTTCATTCGTTTGCTCTTGCTCTTGCTTCATTTGCTCAACACAGCGACAACTTCAAGTACCGCACCTTCCTCTCCTGCGTGAACCGAATGGAAGGCCCTCACGTGGACTTGGTCCTCTACGCGGGCTACCTTCCCTTGAGCACCAAGGCCGACTGCGAGTTCTACTTGGAGTTCATCAAGGCTACCCCCAAGCAGGTGTCAGAAGTGATCGTGCTGCTCCGAACTGGGCTGGAGGAGGGCCGAACCCCCCCCCGAGTGTCCATGGAGGGCGTGAGCGACTCGGTCCGAAAAACCTGCGTGACCAACGGTGGGGGCGGCTTCCTTGATCCTCTTAATAAGATACCCAAGGGCGAAGACTTTGCCGCACTGAAGGCTCAAATCACCCAGGTGAGCGAGCCGCGAGCGAAGCGAGCTATTCACAACTAGTGCATGGTGTTGCTGGCGAGCGGCGAGCGAAGCGAGCCTTTACTAAACTAAACACTATATATTCCAACCAAATATTAAATATTATACTCGCCTCCCTCCCCCCTGCTCACTCGGCGCTTCGCTCGGCGCTTCGCTCGGCGCTTCGCTCGGCGCTTCGCTCGGCGCTTCGCTCGGCGCTTCGCTCGGCGCTTCGCTCGGCGCTTCGCTCGGCGCAGCTGGTCACTGAAACCATACCGGCTGCCTTCACGGAGCTTGCGGATTTCATCGACAACGACTACACGCCAAACTTGCGCAGCAACATTGCCAGCGCGGAGTCCTACCCCGGCGGCATGGAGTACTACCAGTCCTGCCTCTCCTTCCACACGACCACCACCCAAACTCCCCAGGAGGTGCACGACCTGGGCCTGTCTGAGGTCGCACGAATCAACACGGAAATGCAGGTGGTTGCCTCTGACGCTGGCTACGACTCGGTGGAGAAGTACAACGACTATTTGCGGGGGGCGGAAGAGTACTCCCCGAGTAGTGAGAGTGCTTTGCTAGCTCACTACAGGGACATTGCGGGGAGGGTCGCGCCAGAGATGCTCAAGCTTTTCCATGCGAAGGATCTGCCCCGGACGCCGTTCAAAATTACCGCGACGCCCGAGGCGAGGTAAGCGAAGCGTAGCGTGGCGCGGCGGCTGGGAGAGGCTGTATGGTGGACGTTGCGTTGCGGGCGATTTAGTGATTCGCCGTTTTTAAAAGTTTTTTTGGGGTTTCACTTGGCGTGCAGCAGCTTGGCGGGTTTTTAATCGCATTGTACAAAATATGCGCCTGGACGAACCAGCCACCGTGTCCAATTCTGAGTGTCTAAAACGGCGTTATGCGTTGGAGTTGTGGTCGTTTTAGTGATTCGTTTTTTTAAGTTTTTTTTGGTTTTCATATTGACGTGCAGATGGCGTGTTTTGGATCGTCCCTGAGCAACCCCCTCGCACAGAAAGACGAGTTTGGCCGAATTAGCCGCTTTTTTAATTTTGAGTGTTTAATGATGTTATGTTAGCGAAATCGCCTTTTTTTTGCCTTTTCAAAGTTATCGCATTGGCGTGAACATGCCTTTGATCTGGACCATCCCTGAACAACCCTTCAACCAGCCACCATGTCCATTCACCTGGCCTAACCCACTCCTACTCATTTCTCAGCGCGGCTACGGCACCGGCGGCGTTCTACCTCGCCGGGGCTGGGGACAGGCCCGGAATTTTCTACGCGAACACTTCCGAGCTTCCCACCCGTCGGCTGTTCGAGTGCGAGGCGCTGACCCTCCACGAAGCGATCCCAGGCCATCACACGCAGGCCGCCGTGATGAGCGAGAACGGCAACCTCCAGGCATTTCAGCGTTTCCAGGAGGACAGGAGGTATTTTGAGGCGCCGGCGAGGTTTCCTTTCTACACGGGCTACATCGAGGGGTGGGGGCTCCACTCAGAGTCGCTGGGGTTCGAGCTCGGCCTGTACAACACTCCGGCGGACCGCATGGGGGCGCTGTCGATGGAGCAGCTGAGGGCCTGCAGGTGAGCCTTGTGGGAAGTAAACTACGACAAAAGCCGAGCGCACTAATTATTAATTAATTCCACACCTCAACAAACACTAACACAAACACAAACACTAACATTAACACATGATATGCGCAGGCTGGTGGTGGACACGGGCATGCACGCGCTAGGGTGGAGCAGGGACAGGGCGCTCAAGTTCATGCTCGACAACACGGCCATGGCAGAGCACGACGCTGGCTGCGAGGTCACCAGGTACATCACTTGGCCGGGGCAGGCTTGCGCGTACAAGGTGGGGGAGAGGAAGCTCAGGGAGCTCAGGACGAGGTGCGAGACCAAGATTAGCAAGGACAAATTTGACATCAGGGATTTCTACGGGTTGGTCTTGAATGCGGGGGCGGTGCCGCTGACCAAGCTTGAGGAGATGGTCGATAATTACATTGCTGTGGCACAAGGGGGGGCGGAGGAGAAGAAGGAGAAGGAGGAGAAGGAGGACAACAGCGACGGTTCAGCAGATTTCTTGGGAACCATGTCCTTCGCACAGTGGTGCAAGTGCTGTGTTGTCCCTGGGAGTCATTTGCTAGAGGGAAAACAATAGAGTGATAAGTTTCTGTCTAAAATTTCACACTAGTGCTACTGACAATGAATTAACCGGTTTATGTATTAGCGTGGAATGTTGTCTTCCTGGAAAATATAGGACGGGGAGAGAGAGGGGATGGTGAAAGTACTGCTAATCATGGTCTGAGGAGTAATGTTCCGTGAGGCCATTTTTTGTTTGATGACGGGGTTCGTTTGGTGGACTCGACTAGAACCTGGTTCGCCTGCAAAGACGTCCATGTGCCGGTAGGCTATACACAGGGCATGGAAAAAATATTTTTTTTTGAGGGCCCACAAATTTCAGTGAATTAAACACCGCTCCTAACCAACCAAAAACCCCAAAATTTACCCCCCCCACCCACGTTCATATGAAGCGTCAGTACGACAACGAGGACAACGCGCCTCGCAACCAGCGTCAACGAAATAATTCTTACAACACTCAGCAGGGACAAAGTCAGCATGAGGTCTGCTCGTTCTTCCAGCGCGGGAACTGCACGAACTACAAGTGCCAGTTCCTGCACGAGGAGCCTAATGACAGGAGACAGAGGGAGCCCAAGGCGGAGCCGATGCCTGTGTGCCACTTTTACCGTGAGTAGTTATGCAACCCCACATACACTCCACACACCCACCTTCATTTCCACAGACACCACATAAGCGTATGCATGTGCTATCATTCTTCCCCACCCTTTCCCGAAACACCCACGCCGCAGTTACCTCCACTCACTTTCACACCCATACTACACACTCTCACACACACACTAAAAAACACCACCATCACATCATCTATTCCCTCACTAACCCTCACTTACTACCCCTAACTGATTCGTTTCTCTGTTCTCTGCTCTTCTCCGCAGAACAAGGAGCCTGCTCCAACGGCCGCTGCAAGTTCCGGCACGAGTATGAGGAGGGCTACGAAGAGCACCAGCAGCAACCTGCACAAGATCGCAACAGCAACAACCGCAGTGGCGGTGGCGGTGGCGGTGGCGGTGGAGGTGGCGGTGGAGGTGGCAATCAGGGCCGCGAGCAGGGCCGCGAGCAGGGCCGCGAGCAGGGCCGCGAGCAGGGCCGCGAGCAGGGCCGCGAGCAGGGTCGTTATCGCGATCAGGGGCGCGAGTCTGAGCGACCACCCCAGCAGCAGCAGCAGCAGCAGCGCCAGCAGCAGCGCCAGGGTGATCGCCAGGGCCAGGGTGATCGCCAGGGCCAGGGCCAGGGCCAGGGCCAGGGCCGAGGAGGTCAAGGCGGCGGTGATGATCGCCAAGGCCAAGAAAGGCCTCGTGATGGACAGCGTGATGGACAGCGTGATGGTCGCGGGATGGACGACCGCAGAATGGATGACGGTCGCGGTGGTGGTCGTGGTGGTGGTGGTGGTGGTGGTGGTGGTGGTGGTGGTGGTGGTGGAGGGGGTCGTTACAACGACGATGGCGATCGCAACTTCTACGACGATCGCAGCAACAATGGAAACAACAACCGAGAAGCGCGTGAGCGTGAGCGTGGTTCCGACAATGGAAACAACAACCGAGAAGCGCGTGAGCGTGAGCGTGGTTCCGACAATGGAAACAACAACCGAGAAGCGCGTGAGCGTGAGCGTGAGCGTGGTTCCGACTACGCCAGGGGTGATCGTGGAGAGAGTGGGGATAGGGGGGGGCGAGGAGAGCGTCACAACGGCCAAGGCAGCGGCCAAGGCAGCGGCCAAGGCAGCGGCCAAGGCAGCGGCCAAGGCAGCGGCCAACGCAGCGGCCAAGGAAACTACCAAAACAATAACAATAACAACAGCAATGGCAATGGCAATGGCAACATGAACAACAACAACAGCAATAAAAACAACAACATCAGCAACAACAACAACGACAACAATGGCAACATGCCACCCCGCAGCAACAACAACAACAACAGCAACAACAACAACAACCAGCAGCAAAGCAACAACAACAGCAACAACATGCAACCCCGCAGCAACAACAACCAGCAGCAAAACAACAACATTAACAGCAACAACCGTAACAGCAACCAGCCCCCCCCCCAACAACAACGCCAACCCCAACAACAACAAAACAGCCCCCCCCCCCGTGCTGCTGCCAACATCTCCCAACGGCGCAATGATGGGCAGGACGATGGTGAGCATAATCACCAAATAATTTTTCTTTCTTTTTTCTTTTTCACTAACCCAAGCACCCCCCTTGCACACACCCCCTCAACCCCCAACACCCCCCAACACACCCCAACACCCCCCACCCCCCACCCCCCATTTATTCACAGCCCGCATCCTCTCGGGCAAGCTCAACTCGATGAAGAAGCGCCAGGACGTCCACGGCGTCCTTGACTGCTTCGGCGAGAATCTCGCCCAGCTGAACAAAATCCACCTGGCGAACATCTACGGCACCCTCGCGCAGAACGTGCGAGGGACCAGGGCCGTTTCGTTCCTCCAGAACGACGACCGCTTCAAGCGCCTGTCCGACTTCACCGTCGACAAGATTCGAAACACCCCGGAGTGGTTCGACCCCCGCGCGATGGCGACGATTGTCTCCTCCCTAGGGAAGCTCAAGATCGACGACGAGCGGTTCTTCGACGAGATCGTCAACCTGCGGCAGGTCATCGTGGACCAGGCGGACCCTCAGAGCTTGAGCAACATCGTCTGGGCGTTTGCTACGGTTGGCTACCGCAGCGAGGACCTGTTCGGCCTGATTTCTGGCGAGTGGGGCCAGATTGCGAGGGACGGAACTATACAGGATCTGAGCAACATTGCGTGGTCGTTTGCCAAGCTGGGGCACAAGTCGGAGGAGCTGTTTGCCGCTGTGGCTGGGGAGACTGCGCGAATTGTCAAGGACGGCAAGCTCCAAGAAATCAGCAACACCTGTTGGGCGTTCGCCAAAACGGGCTTCAAGGCTGAGGAGCTCTTCGCCACGGTTGCCGGAGAGCACAGGCGAATCACCAAGCAGGGCAACACTCAAGGTGAGCAAGCGAAATAGCGAAATACTGAAATACTACGAGCGAGCCTTTTGGAAGACTATTAAGCTAACCCTAACCCTAACCCTAACCCTAACCCTAACCCAACCCTCGGGCGCAGAATTGAGCAACGTCTGCTGGGCGTTTGCCACTCTCGGGTACGAGGCCGACACTCTTTTCGAGGCGGTTGCGAACGAGCACTCGCGAGTCATAAGGGACGGAAAGGAGCAGGTGAGCGAGCGAAATACTGATACTGCGAGCGAGCCTTTTGGAAGACGAGGATACGAGCCACTAAACAAACTAACAATTTATGCATATATAATTCCACACAATTTTGATTTTGTGTAATCGGCGCAGTTCCTCGCAACCCACCTGTGGGCCTTCGCGGTTGCGGGGAAGCTAAACGTTGGGAAAACCCTGGTCCAGAAGCTGTGGAAGCTGGCGTGCGAATCTCGGGTGAAGTACAGCAAGGAGCAGCTGCAACAGCTCGCGTTGTTCTATGCCGCAGCTCAGCTCGATGGAGCGAGCCTCGACCTCGACCTTGCGACCCCACCCCAATCCCTCCTCGACCAGATTGAGGAGCAAACGGGAGAAATCGACGTCCGGTCACGAGCGCAGCTCGCCATCTCCAAGTGCTTGAACGAGATTGGTGTAGACCACAAACTGGAGGTGTCCCCGTTCGACGACGGCAAGGTCAACTTCAAGACAAACACCATGCTTAACGTCGATATACTGATCGAAAACGTCGACTACCAGAAGGTAGCCTTGGAGTTCAACGGACCGAGCCACTACGTGGTGAGCGAGAGCGGCCAAGACGAGGAGAGCGGACAAACTAAGTTCAAACGAAGGTTGCTGGAAGGGCTCGGGTTCACCGTTGTGGCCGTCCACTGGGAAGATTGGAGAAAGGCAACTGATGCGAAGACGGAGGTAGACTTTTTGAAGGAACTGACCGGTTCTTTCTCCTAAGAACGAAAACGATGGGAAGGGGTGGGAAGGGAAAGGGAAAGGGGGAGGAAAAAATGGGGGGAACTAAATAAACTTTGATGAATTAATTGTAAGAGGGAAATTTGAACCAGAACCAGACCTACCTTTCCTCTCGAGGATATGCCAGAATCACCATCACCCCTACGAGCACCACAACACTGCCAACAACATCGCCTCTATCTACATTCAACTTATCCACAACACCACCCCAAAGCAGCGACAGCACGGTGAATGCCCCTCCATATGCAGCATAGATCCGACCGAAATCATCAAGGGGTTGCAGAGTCGGCACGAATCCGTATGCTACCAGGACTACTGAGCCGAGGATGGCAAAGTAAGCGGGCTGCGATTCACGGATGGTTTGCCATACCAACCATCCGCCCCCAATTTCCAGGAGGCCTGCAAGCAGCAGCAGGGCTGTAATTGTTGCTAAGTCATTCATGAGCTGTAGCCGAGAAGATTGTCTATGGCAGCATTGCCGAAAAATAGGTGAATCGTGTGAAAGTACAAAGGGATTGAGCTTGGATTGAGCAGTGAGAGGTATTTTTAATTAAAATTTGTTCAAAATTTTTGTGTGTTTTCCAAAAGAACTTCTGCACGCCTGTTTTCTCCCACTAGCCCAGAAAAACACCCCCAACCCTCGTCCCCACCTCCTCCCCTGTCCAATCTCAATTTAGTCTGTGAAGATGGACGAACAGCTCCTCCACGGGCATAATGATGAAGTATATTGCGTGGCGTTGCGGAGTAACGGTCATGTGGCGTCGGGTAGTGATGACGGGTCAATCATCATCCACTCGACCAGCTCCAACAACGTAGAATATCGAGCTGACAATGTTTTTGCCTATGGTGTCAATGGTCTTTGCTATCTTCCGAATGGCTCGGGACTTGTGGCTTGTGGCTATGATGAGTTTGAGGATCCCATCTTGAAAATACTCAGCCCTTCCCTCGAGTTGGTACATACCTTGGTGGGACACGTTGGTGGTGTTGAGTGCGTCACCATCTCTCCATCAGGCTCCCACTTTGCTTCTGGTGGAGGTGATGGGAAGGTGATGATTTGGTCGGAGCCGGGGGAGGGTGGCGAGTGGGCGAGAGTGCAAGTGCTAGAGGATCACACGAGTATTATTTTTGCAGTGTGCTTCTCCCCCGACGGCAAGCAGCTGGCTACTGGAAGCGGCGACAAGCTCATCAACCTCTACAGCTTCAACGAGGGAAGTGCCATCTTAGCGCACACGTTGGAGGGCCACTGCAGCTACGTCGTGTCCCTCTCGTTCTCTTCCGACTGCAAGCTCCTTTGCTCGGGAAGTTGGGATAAATCCATCAAATTTTGGAACCCTGCCGATGGAAGCTTGGTGAAGAGCATCGACCAGGCTCACACCTCTTACATCAATAGCGTCTCATACTCCCCCAACGGGCGTGTTCTTGTGAGTGCCGGTCGCGACCAAACGATGAAGATCTGGGATGCTGAGACTTTCGAGCTCAAGCACACGTTCGAGCAGGAATTCCGCACCAGGCAGCTCACCATCACGGCCGATTCCAACTACATTGTTTCGGCCAACCAGGACGAGACGGTTAGAATCACCCCCTGCCGTGAGTACCAAATCACGGGCCTCACCCCCGTCCTCAACCTCATTCTTCACATTGTCTACAAGTGGGAATTTGTGTCGTTTTTGGATCAAAACGAAAACACCTCACCCCTCGAGAAAGTCATGAGGGTACTCGGCGAGTGCGTGCACAACGGCGGCTACAACGTGACCTCCGAGATCCTCTCCTTCCTATCCCCAGCCCACCTCCCCGTCCAAATCACCCCTACAAGATGGAAGCCACATAAATCAGAGTGAAAAACAATTTTAAATAAAATAAATTATTTGATTACAACAGCATAATTGCCTCATCGAAAGACTCAACAATGAAGCTCACCCCACCCCACAACGGCCAATTCCCCACACTGACTTTCGCAATCACATCAACACTCTTGCCCCCCCCCCTACTCAGCCTATTGTTGTTGAATTCGAAGCTGCTGGCCAGGTCGCAGTTGTTAACAATTTTGAGATCCCTCGTGCTCCAGCTCAAGCATCTATCACTGTCGCTGTCACGCAATTTATAACTGTGCGCAGTTTCATTTTCCCTCCTGAAGCTGAAAAAAGTTTTTCTCTTCTTTACCTTGATCAACCTCCAGCTGCTGACTCCGTCCACCTCGAAGTTCATTGTCAGCTTGTTGGTGGGCGAATGCACCCCCCCAACGTAGCAATTGTACGAGAAAATTGCAAGCAGCGTGAATAAAAAAGAGCCGAGTAGGGCGAATTTTGTTATTTGAGCCTGTCTTTGGGAGAGTTTTTGGGCATTGGAAGTCTTCGTGATCAGAATTCGCTCTCTCTTGAGGATGGGAGTCTGGCAACGCTTGGGAGGGGGAGTTTGCATGCGTCGAGGAGTTGGAAGTGTTGCTGTTTTTGTCGGTGTGGGTTGTGTCGGTGTGGGTTGTGGGGAAGTAAAGTGAAGAGGCTTGATTTCGAGCTCAACACTCTCGTTATAATTATAACTACTGTAGTTCTCTTTGTCTTCGAAGCTGCTCGAGCTGCTCGAGCTGGTGGTGGTGGAATTCTTGGGAGTGTCAATGTCGAGCGGACCAAATTCGTCTATAGGGGCCTTCAGAGGCTTAAGAGCAGGTCTCTTGAACGATCTGCTTTTTGGTCGGGATATTTTTGCCCTCATGGCGGATATGTTACTGCTGGAGCTGTTATACGCCATGGGAGAACGGATTTGCTTGAGCATCGTGATGAAATTCAGTTCAAACAAAATATTGTCAACGACAATATAAAATATATGCAAATTTGGCCGAAGATATGCAGTGGTCCTGTGCCCGTTCAGAAACGCAACCATAAGAACATATTAACTCCATGAGCGCTGTAAAGACCCTAGCCCATGTTCGCGATGCGGCGGAATCCACTGGGGAATTCAACCTGAAAGGTGCATTCGCCCAGTTTGACGTAGACGGCGACGGCTCGATAAGCCACGAGGAATTGTCGACCATTCTGCTGTCGCTCATCCCGGGGTTGGCTTACGACGAGATACTGGACGTAATTCACCTGTTTGATCCCAACAATGACGGGGAGATTTCCTATTTTGAGGTGAGCGAAACTCGAGCCTTGCCTTGCCTTGCCTTGCCTTGTAAATAAATATTTCTCGCTTAACTAACTCCCGGCTCAGTTCGCCCACACGTTCTACACCTCGGAGGACTACGACCACAAGGCCAAGGCCCGAATGTCCATGGTAAAAATCCGTAAAATGGCGAGTTCCAAAAAGGGTTTCAACCTACGGGAGGCGTTCCAGCGGTTCGACACCGACGGTGACGGGACGGTGAGCCACGACGAGCTGAAGGTCGTCATCAACGACATCCTGCAGGGCGACGTAACGGAGCAGGAGATGGCGGACGTGATTAAGCTTTTTGACCCCGATGACGATGGGTCGATAAGTTACAGAGAGTTCAACTCCCTGTTTTATTCCATCTCCGTGGAGGACCTGAGCGAGAAGGTGAGGGTGGTGTACGAGTTCGTGGCGCAGCACAGCGAGCAGAGTCCCTGGGGCGACGCTGAGGTCGAAGCGAAGATGGTTCCTGGATTGATGAGGGACGAGTTCATCGCAGGTGAGTCCATGTGCCTGCAAGTATTTGTGCTCGCTCGCTGCTCTCATTTCTCATCTCATACTCATTTCATACTCATTTCATACTCATTGAAAATGCGCACAATCTCGCCTCGCTCGGCGCAGTAAAACTCAGCATGAACAACATCACCGACGAGGGGGTGAATGAACTCTGCGGCGCTCTGTCCGATGACAAGAGCCACTGCGAGGTCATCGACCTTCGGAGCAACGCGTTCGGGAGTTTGGCTGCCCAAAAACTCGGCGTGGCGCTCGGCACAAACATTTACGTCCAGGAGCTCTTCCTGAGCCACAACGACATTGGCGGGGAGGGCGCGGCCGCCCTGTGCGCTTCCTTGGCGCCGACGAATGCGGGCTTCAGCGCGATTAGCGTGCTGGACTTGAGGCACTGCGGCATCGACGATGCGGGGGCGGAGCGCCTCGGGAAGAGTTTGGTGGGGAACACGGCGCTCAAGACCGTCAGTTTCTGCGGGAATAGGATCGGGGACA
>Ga0302114_10002443_pt1 | contig 11972 bp, 7 predicted proteins | sample AG5_Surface_MG_FD_203107 | JGI IMG/M metagenome (GOLD analysis project Ga0302114, IMG submission 203107) | Marine microbial communities from Western Arctic Ocean, Canada - AG5_Surface | ecosystem: Environmental > Aquatic > Marine > Oceanic | place: Canada: Western Arctic Ocean | collected...
CCGTGGGGTCTCGATAAATACCAAAGTGAATATCGTTTCCGCCGCCGCCCATCACGTACGTATAAAAAATACGCGTCTGCTCTTCGTCGTATTGCTCGAGCACTTTCGACGCGACTTCTTCCTTCGTAAATTGTTTGTCCACAAAATCAGCCTATTATTAAATCGTAAGAACATGATGTGGTGAGTATTTTGCCGATTGAAAAAAATGTTCCTCTCTCATTTTAGTGTTCTTTCCTCTGGTCTTTCCCTTTCTTGTTAAGAGAAAAAGCAATCGAAACAAACAACCCGCGAACAACGAACGCGCTTCCCGAGTTGAGAGAGAGAGAGAGAAAGAGAGATTTATTAAACGAAGAAGAGAAACGGAACGCGATTTAGTACTCTATCGTCGAAAAAAAGAAGTGCGCGTCGTCTCGTTTCCACCTCTTCTTCTTAAACTTCTTCTTCGTTATCCCCATCAGAGAGGCGTGTCGCTTCGGAAAACAAAAATCAGTCGATCCAATCACATCTCTTCTCCCGAGAAGAAGAAGAAGAAGAGGGGCAAACAGAAGAAGAAAAAGAAAAAACGAAAGAAACGACGACGCGACAAAACTCCTCACCATATTGTGTGTGTGTGTTGTGTTTTTACTTTTACGCCCGCGAGTGCTTCTTAAATGTGCTCGCGCGATTGCAAATTTGTGTGGATGAGATATACAAAGTTTATCCAAAAAGTCGTCCCTTCAGCAAAAAGTTACTTTTTTATGAAATTAACGAAAACTTCAAAAAAAAACAAAGCGACATGGGTTTTTTCGCCGAAAAAATTTAGTATTTGCCGAAAAAAAAATTAGCCCCAAAACAAGAAGAGAAGAAAAACAACTCGAGACACAATGTACTCTGCTATGTCTAGTATTCCCTCCGGGGGCCCTCCCGGGGGGACACACACACAGGAGCTGTGGTATTCCCTGCGGGGCATAGATGCGAGATTGGAGTCTGTTTTAAGCACATGTAAGTGTCTTTGTGATGCATGTTGTGCGCGATCTCAACCCCTAATTTTGTTGTTTTTGTTCTCGTATTTTGGACATAAATTTTTTTTTCGGCAAATACTAAATTTTTTCGGCGAAAAAACCCATGTCGCTTTGTTTTTTTTTGAAGTTTTAACCATGTCGCAAAAACAAACAACCGTTGCAGATATACTAACACAAATCATCAGTCGCGATACATGGATATACCATTATAATGAACGAGGAAGAGATCGACCAACTGGCGCGAGAGAACTTCTCGAGAAGGATACGAGCGATCGCGATGGAATCTCTTTTATTGGAAAAAACGAAGGAGAAGAAGAAAGAGAAGGAAGGAAAGGACGACGACGATTGGAAGACTTTGAGAAAAAATGCAGATGAAGATGATGATGACTTTAAAGACAACGAAAAAACGAATAATGCGTTCATGAACGCGAGGAAAGAGATGGCGAGAGGGTTAGGGATATCCGCGAGAGCGTTTCAGAGCGCGGCGGAGATGTTAAGTCGGGAGGACAGAGCAGTGAACGCAGCACCATCACAAAAAGAAGAAGAGACTAAAAATGTAGAGGAAAACGACACCCCCGAAGACGACGACGACGAGCGGCGAAAGAGGATGGTGATGATGGAGGAGATTGCCAAACGCGTGTGCATGGAAAACGAGAAGAAGGTGAGAGCGCGAGAAAGGCTGGCGGTGGTGGATACCATTTTGGAGGTTTTGAAAGACGCGGAGGGCGGGAGGTGACGGTATTCTTTTTACGCCTTTAAAACTAAAAGCAAGCGCGCGCGCGCTTTTGCCGCTGTATTAATACTATTTGAATTTGAAGGCTACGAACTAAAACATTAGCACTGACTATACATTTCGACTTCTATGTAAGAAGAAGAGTGCGTTTCTATTACTCCTCCTCCTCCTCCTCCTCCTCATCCTCCTCCTTCCCGAACAATCGAAATCCAATCGGGTGTCTAAACTCGCCGCTCCCGAAACATCTCGCGCACCACATAACGCCGCTCCCTCTGCAGTGTCCGCACCAACTCGGAAACCACGATTTCACATCCTCATGTTCGCTCATTTCTAATCGCTCGTTTTCGTTTACCCACCCGAACCCAAAGCATTGCGTGCACGCGACTTTCGCTTCTCCCTCGCACACGTCGCACATTTTTTTCTTCTTTTTCTTTTGGGAAGCTTCTTCTTCCCCCAACAGTTGTGTATACTTTTCGAATCTCGATTTCCGTTCCGTCCAACTCTCCACTCGCGCCGGCGTCACGAACGTCGTCGTCTTTTTCTCCTCCTTCTTTTCTCCCTCTTCTCTCTTCTTCTCGTTTCTCATCAAAAGAGTATCGTCATCGACAGAATCATCAAAACTCGCTGCTCGGGTGGTTTTCCTTTGCTCCTCGAAATCATCATCATCAAATCTCCGAATAAAAAACGACGTCTTCTTCGATATCGAGGACCTCGGCAAAGAAAAAGAAGCAGCAGACGTCGTCGTTTGTCTTCTTCTCGACGACCTTAAAATTCCTTCTTCTTCTGAAAGAGCAGCGATGATGGCCGAACGATGATGACGATGCGCGTTATTCAAAGAAAAAAGACGCATATAAAAATAAAGAACTCGTGCATCTAAAATGGTCAAGAAATGGTCAAAAAAGGAACAATTTGCAAAAAATATCTCCCCAAAAAAGCTCAGAGATCGACAAAAAAGTCATAAAAAGCACAACTTTAGATACATTTTTAAAACGAATATGCTTCGACAACGACGGGCTACTACTACTGCTGCTAAAGAGGCGGCGAGACGAGTTCTCGGAGGCGCGTTTGAGTCTTCTTCTTGCTGTTCTTCTTCTCATTTTTGGAGAGTTTTATTCGCGGCGAAGGAGTTTTCTTCTTCTTCATCATTAGCATCAACATCATCGACAACGAAAGCATCCGTTTGTTGTTCGAAACGGCGCGGGAGAAGTTTTAGCAGTCGTTTTAGTATTAGTCGAAGAGAATATTCAAACAACCTACCAACGAAAGAGAAACAACAACAACAATCAGAGAAAGAACAAAATCACGTAGTAAAATTCCAGGAGAAATGGGAAGAGCTGATGAACCAACACCCAAGCGTTGCTTTGAATCCGTGCAACTCGGAATTACACCCGGCGGTGGTGGTCGGCGCGGCGAAAGTCGACGAGACGAAACCGAAAAGATCGTTGCAAGAAGCGTACGACCCATTCGCGTCTTGTTTCGTCTGCTCGAAAAATGGGGAGTTGAAGTTGGAAACGAGACGCACGAGCGATAGGAAGATTTTACGGAGCGAGTTGGCGAGAGGATTGCCGGAAACGTACGAGGAGTTACCGGGGATCATCGCGCCCGGGATGATCACGTCGGTGATGGCGTGCAGTGGAAGTTGGCACGGGTCCATCGCGTTGATGGATAAAGCGGTGTTAGCGAGGCCGCCTTTGATGATGCTGGAAAAAATTGTCGATTTTACCGCCACCGACGTGTTGGCGCCGAACGAAAAGTGTTCGGTGCAATCGGAAATCGTCAGTTTAGACGAGCCGAATTTCGCGACGGTGAAGATGGAAATGACCATTGGTGGTCACGAAAAAGACGATGAGGAGAGTAACAGTACTAGCGGCAACAAGAGCAGGAGTAACTACACTTCCAAAAAAACCGTCTGCGCTCGAGCGATTATGCGCTTCAAGAAAATCGGCGCGGTGAGAAGTATCTCGTGAACAACAACAAACAACAGCGTTCCGTGAGAGAGGGAGAGAGAAAAATAAAGTACGCTCGAGAAAAATCGCTTATTATTTAACGCTTAATAAAAAACACTGCATTGCACAGAAGATAAAACGCATTTACTACACAGAGATGATCAAAGCGCTTCATCGACCTCCTAAAGATTTTATGCACTACTTTGCCAAAATCGTCCTTTCTGCATGAGAAAAAATTCATCAAAAAGCAGCCCCAAGGGTAAAGCGCCGTCAAAGAAAAAAACAGACAAACACACGTCTATACTAATACCAATCTCTTCTTCTCTTTAGGAAGATATATATTTATATACAGAGAGAGACAGAGTCGCGCTCGTTTGCACGGAAGGGAGCGAGTGTCGTAAGAGAGTGAAAGAAGCTCTCCTTTCTCTTTCGTTCGTCGTCTCGGGTTTTAGGATTGGATTGCACACGGGGAATCATCGAGAATTCCAAATTTAACACAATTCGCGCAAAGTTTTACTCGTATTATACAGAAGTTTAGGAGCAGAGATGATGCGTGGAACGATGACAATAACAACGCCTTCGGTGTATTCTTTAAAACCCTCGCTTTCGAGCCGATCTTCGTTCGTGAGAGGCGCTCAAAACGCGAAACAGCTTCGTGATGGTGGCGTCGTGGGGAGGAATGTGATGGCGAAAAACAGGAGCAAAGGTCGTCGATTGGTGGTGAGATCCGAGGTGGAGTCGCACGAGACGATGAAGCGAGAAAATTCGGACGCGCTCGGGGAGATTTTGAGGAAAAGCTCGACGTTGAAGAAAGTGATGGCGGCGAATAGAGGGGAGATTGCGGTGAGAGTCTTTCGAGCGGGGACGGAGCTCGGGATGCGAACGACGGCAATTTTTAGCGAAGCCGACAGGTTAGCTGCGCATCGATATAAAGCGGACGAGTCGTATTTGGTTGGTGAAGGGAAGGAACCAGTCGCGGCATACTTAGATTACGAGTCAATCATTGACGTCGCGAAGGAGAACGGCGTAGACGCTATTCACCCGGGCTACGGGTTGTTGAGTGAAAACGAAAATTTCGCGAGACGTTGCGAGGAGGAAGGGATCGCTTTTGTCGGTCCGAGAGCGGAAACGCTAGGACAAATGGGTGATAAAGTCGTGTGCAAAGCGCAAGCGAAAGCGTGCGGGTTACCGTTGGTTCCAGGTACTGAGTACGCCACGGACGACGTGGAAACCGCGGTTGAATTCGCGAAAGAGTTTGGAATGCCTTTGATGCTGAAAGCTGCCATGGGAGGCGGTGGTCGCGGTATGCGAGTCGTGAAACAGCAATCGGAGGTGGCGCAAGCGTTCGCGAGAGCGTCATCGGAAGCGAAAACCGCGTTTGGCGATGGACGCATGTTCATCGAAAGGTACGTCGAGGCGCCGAGACACATCGAAGTTCAAATTATGGCTGACGGCGTCGGGAACGTCATTCACTTGGGCGAACGCGATTGCTCCGTCCAAAGAAGACACCAAAAAGTTGTTGAAATGGCACCGGCACCGTGCTTGGACGAGGAGTTACGAAAACGATTACACGACGATGCGGTGAAATTGGCGAAACACGTCAACTATCGCAACGCCGGGACGGTCGAGTTCATGGTGGACAACCAAAATAGACATTACTTTTTAGAAGTGAACCCAAGAGTCCAAGTCGAACACACAGTGACTGAGGAAGTCACCGGAGTGGATATCGTCCAAACGCAAATCTTAATCGCGGGTGGAAAAACCTTACCTGAACTCGGGTTCAAGTCGCAAGACGACGTGCAAATTCGCGGGTTCGCCATGCAGTGCAGAATCACCACGGAAGATCCGGCGATGGGATTCTCTCCTGATTTCGGTAGAATCGAAGTCTATCGTCCACCTGGAGGATTAGGTGTCCGCATCGACGGCGAAGTTGTCGTAGGCTCGAGAATTTCTCCGTTTTACGATTCGTTGCTCGTGAAGTTGACGTGCACGTCGCAATCTTTCGAAGGCGCTGTGCAAAAAATGTACAGGTCCTTGGCTGAATTTCGCATTCGTGGCGTGAAAACGAACGTGCCCTTCTTACAAAACGTGTTCCAATCGAAAGCGTTTTTGAGCGGGAAGGTCACCACGAACTTTATCGACGAGACGCCTGAATTGTTCGATATGATTTCCAACGTGGACGATACGCAAAAGTTGCTCTCGTATTTAGGAGAAATCGCGGTCAACGGGGCAAAACACCCCGGCGCAGTTGGTCCGCCGCCGATTGGTGCCGAACCGAGCCCGCCAAAGCCGTCCAAGAAAACAGCCGAACTCGCCAGTCAACAATCGTTCAAGAAAATTATCGACGAACAAGGACCGGCGGCGTTTGCGAAAGCGGTTCGCGATCACGAAGGGTTGCTCATCATGGACACGACTTGGAGAGATGCGCACCAAAGTTTGCTCGCTACGAGAGTCAGAACGAGAGATTTGTACCAATGCGCGGACGCCACGGCGTCCGCGTTGGATGGTGCGTACTCTTTAGAAATGTGGGGTGGCGCTACATTTGACGTATCGCTTCGCTTTTTGCGCGACTGCCCGTGGAGACGATTGGAGCTTTTAAGAGAAAAGGTACCAAACATTCCGTTCCAAATGTTATTGAGAGGTGCAAATGCGGTCGGTTATACCTCCTACGCTGACAACGTCGTCCAGGAATTTACCACCGAGGCTAGAAAATCCGGTATCGATATCTTTCGCGTGTTTGATTCGTTGAACTACGTGGATAACTTGAAATTCGGCATCGATTGCGTGCGCAACGCCGATGGGGTCGTCGAAGGTACCATTTGCTACTCTGGTGATGTTTCTGATCCGTCGAAAAAGAAGTACACGTTGGATTATTACGTCGATTTGACCGAACAACTCGTTAATCACGGGATTGACATTTTGGCAATTAAAGACATGGCGGGTTTGTTAAAGCCGCGCGCGGCGACCATGTTGGTCTCCGCCTTGCGAGCAAAGTTCCCAGCCTTACCGATTCATGTTCACACGCACGATACCGCATCCACTGGCGTCGCGTCCATGCTTGCTGCGGCAGAGGCTGGAGCAGACGTCGTCGACGTGTGCACGGACGCCATGGCTGGCTTAACTTCGCAGCCAGCCATCGGCGCCGTTTTGAACTCCATTAAAGGCTCGGAAACTTTAGATAACCCAATGAACTTGAAAGAAATCTTGAAACTCAACACGTACTGGGAACAAGCGAGAGCGTTGTATTCCCCGTACGAATCTGGCATCAAAGCAGGGTCGGCGGACGTGTACATTCACGAAATGCCCGGCGGGCAATACACCAACTTGAAATTCCAAGCGTTTGCGAATGGTTTAGGCGAAGAGTGGGACAACATCAAGGAATCCTACGCGACTGCGAACCAATGTTTAGGCGACATCGTCAAAGTGACGCCGTCCTCGAAAGTCGTCGGCGACATGGCACAGTTTCTCGTCGCGAACAAAATCCCGGACGAGAAAACCTTGCTCGAACAAGCCGAGTCGTTGTCTTTTCCAACCTCCGTCGTCGAGTACTTCCAAGGCTACTTGGGCCAACCGGTTGGTGGTTTCCCCGAACCGTTGCGCGCAAAAGTCTTGAGAGGCAAGGATATCATCGAAGGTCGTCCCGGGTGCACGTTACCGCCGGTTGATTTCAAACAATTACGCGCCGAGTTGCAAGAAAAGCACCGCGGCCGACGCGACGTCTCCCACAAAGACGCCTTATCTTCCGCAATGTACCCGAAAGTCTTCGACGAATACGTCATCTCTCGCGACATCATGGGTCCGGTTTCCTTGCTTCCAACTAAAGCCTTCTTAAAAGGTTTGGAAATTGACGAAGAGATTGAAGTCAAAGCTCGCCGCGGTTCCTCGGCGTCCATCAAGCTCAAAGCCGTCGGCGAACTCCTCCCGAACGGCAAACGCGAAGTCTTCTTTGAAGTCAACGGTATCCCGCGCGTAGTAGACATCCTTGACTTGAAAGTCTTAGAGAATGAAAACAAAAAAGGCGGCATGTCTGCCGTGCGCGAACGCGCCGACCCGATGGATTTAGGCTCTGTCGGCGCCCCGATGGCGGGCGAAGTCGTCGACATTTTGGTCAAAGACGGCGCCGAAATCAAAGCCGGAGAAGCTTTAGTGGTCATTTCTGCGATGAAGATGGAAACGACCGTCTCTGCACCGTGCAATGGGAAGTTGAAGCACATCGCGGTTGGAAAAGGCGATTCGTGCACCGCCGGCGATTTGCTTTGCGCCATCGAACCGTAGAAGTAGCAGCGCAGAGAATACGAAGAAGAAAGCATCTTCAACACATAACGTCATCGCCCGCGGTAAAAAGAGAGAAAGAAAGAAACGTCCAAAGTCTCGCTTTTAAACATCAACTCATACACACTATTTAATAATAAATACTACTAATACTCATGAAATGAACTCCTCCGTAAAACAACACTCTGTGTCGTAAGAATCGGTTTTTCGATTTTAAAGAGTGAATTCATCACAAAATATTTCCCTTTATATCGATGCATGCGCTCCCGACTCGCTCGATACCTTTCTTCGACGAGCACTGGTAGCACTCTTTCATCGCATCAACGAAAAGAGAACAAAATCTTTTCGTCCTCCTCCGCGTTCTTCCTCTCGACAAATACGACGAGGACGAGAGGAGGAGAAGAATCGAAGATGGCGCACAAGAAGCGAAGAAAAGCGCCGCCAGATGAAAATGGAAAACCGACGACGGCGGATATCTACGCCGCGTGCGTGGAAATCCGAAACCCAAACGGTAAACAACCGTCAAAGTTTAGTCACGTAGATATTACTCCGTATTCGGACATTCGAATTGAATCGAACGTTCCTTCCTCGGAACATAAACCTCGATGGACGAAAGAGACGAAACCGAAAGGTTTCGAGTACTTGAAACAGTTATTCGAGGACAGAGGCGAAGGCGTGAGGGAGGAGAAAGTGAAACGAAGTTTTTGGGTAGCGCCGATGGTGGACGCGTCCGATCACGCGTTTCGAATTCTTTGCAAACGATACGGCGCGGATGGTAGCTACACGCCGATGATTCACTCGAAGATATTCATGGAGTCGGCGACGTTTCGGAAAGAATATTTCAGCACGCACGCGACGGAGGAGTGCAGACCTTTGTTGGCGCAGTTTTGCGCGAACGATCCAACCACCTTGTTAAAAGCCGCGAAAGTTATACAACCGTTCTGCGACGGCGTGGATATTAACTTTGGGTGTCCGCAAAGAATTGCAAAGAGAGGAAATTACGGCGCGTTTTTAATGGACGATTGGCCGCTGGTGGAGAAGTTGATTAAAGAGTTGGACGAAAATTTAGACGTGCCGGTGACGGCAAAGATACGGGTGTACGATGATTTAGAGAAGAGCGTAGAGTACGCGAAAATGGTTGAAAAGGCTGGAGCGCAGATTATTGCCGTGCACGGCAGAACGAGAGAGCAGAAGAGGTTGGCGGAGTATAAGTGTAATTGGTGAGTTGTTGTTTTTCTCGGTTTTTTTTCTTTCGCGCTCGGAAGCGTTGATTTTATTATGTTTGCATCGACTCGCAATATACGACTACATGTGTTCTGGTGATGATAATATCCCAATACCAAGATCTGTTCTGAAGTCCAGTGATAGACACAACTACATGCACCACTATCTGAAGAACATGCGTATGTGTATTATTTTTTTATTTAAGCTTCTTTGTAGGAAACTTCTTCTTCTACCTTCAAAAATGCTGACCATTACCTCACTCGCGCTCAAACAGGGACTTCATCAAAGCCATTAAAGAGGCAGTATCAGTTCCGGTATTAGCCAACGGCGGCGTTCGAAACTACCAAGAGTTGCAAGAGTGTCTCGAGTACACGGGCGTGGACGGATACCTCTCCGCGGAGCCGCTTCTCGGCAATCCGACGTTATTTTCCAACCCACCGTTCGCTCCGAATCCGTCCGAGGACCAACCGCCCTACCCGCTCGAAAACGACCATTCTTTTCAAGTATTTTTAGAATACATAGACATTTGTCGTCAGCATCCAACCGCGCCAAAGATTGTTTTTGGTCACTTACACGGAATCGTCGGTCACTGGATGCACGAGTTTCACGATTTACGCGACGACTTGAACGAAAACAGACGCAAGTACGCCGACTTAGACGCGTTAGCCGAGTGGGTAGAAAGATTACGAGCGCGCGCGAAAGAAATACGTGAGACGGAAGGTCGAAATTACCCTATACGTAAGATGAGTCAAAAACAAATCGATAGGCAAAAGAAGCGCGAAATCGCAGAGGCTATCGCCGCGCAAGAAGAAGAGGAGAAGATGTTAAAAGGTGCGTGTTTAGAGTAGTCTTTATTTTTTCTCCCATCATCAAAAATGGCGCGTGACGATCAAATCAGATAGGGACATCCGAATTTCAACTGTGGAAACCATCTGGAAGCTTCTAATGGAGACATTAGTGCTCACACCGATGCCATTGCGCGTGCGCTGCGCAAAATTTATTTTGCGAATCGAAGATTTTCAAAACATCTCACCATCTTTCTCTCATCTCATCAAAACAGATATCGACGAAAGAGACAAAGAGCGCGAAAAGGACGCAAAAGTTGCCGCCGAATGAAATGATGTAAATATAGTAAACTAGCGCGATAGCCCCGATGTAAAAAACATGTAGTATTAGAAAAGGAAAGAAAAAATACGCACAAAAAATGCTCTCCGCCTCCGAGAAAAAGAGCGAAGAACGAGAGAAAACAACAGCTAAAACGACAGAAATCGAAGAAGACGAAGACGACGAGGAAAACCAACTCGACGCGACGCAGAGGGAGTTGCGCGAAGCTGAGAATTCAATTCACCGAGCGGTGATCGACGCGGCGAGACGGACTGATCGATTGGAAAGAATAGAAAGAAAAAGTGCAAGACTTTTGGGCAGCGCGGAGCGCTTTCGAGAAAACACGCGATTGTTAAGACAAGGATTGCTCGAAAGACGACGTGGGCACTTGTTTTGGGCGTTTTTGCTGTGTTTTACGGCGACTTTGATCTTCATCGCTCTTATTTCCTGGATCATTGTCGCTTACACCGGTGCTTGAGATATAGAGCGAGAGATACGAAATAAACGGGGTTGTTATAAGTATCTTAAGCTCTTCGGAAATAGAAGAAGAAGGAGAAAACGAAAAAGAAGAAAAATGGAACGGGACGAAGCGACGCAAACGACAGAAGATGACGGACGAGCGATACCGTTGAGTCAACGCATGTACAGGTACGTGTTCGTTCGTGATAATTATCCGACGTGGATCGAAACGTCCAACGGATGGCTCGGCGGATGGTGGTTCATCCTTCTCTCCTTCGCCTTCTTCTGTCTCTTTTGGATGTTGCTCGGGTGGTTGTATTGGGGAGAAGACAGAGACTGAGGGACTGAGAGAGAGAGGGAGAGATAGAAGAACTAACTAAGAACGGAATACCTTTTAAGACCAGCGCGTTCCTTTGCCGACGTTTCCTCGCGTTAAGCAAAATCCTCATAAAGTTTCCATAGTACTGCACTTTCCCAAAATTGAATGGGGAAACAAACCCAGGGAATAACTTCCAAACCGTCGGAGTCGTCGTGCGAAGACGCCAGAGTAGCCGCTTTGCGTTGTACGTTTTCTGTTGAAGTTCCTTTTCTCTCTTTTTTCTCTCTCTCTCCCTCTTTCTCTGTATCGCGAGTAGTATTATTGTTTAGCGGGCAGTCCTCTTCTACCAAAATTGGAAACCGTTTAACTCACTAATTCTGAACAACAACAAACAGGTTCAACGAAATACCCGAACGAACGCATCGTCTGCAAAGAACTCTACGAGACGTATAAAGAGTGCAGAAAGAAAGAGCAAGAGGAAATCGTCAAGGAAAGGAAGAGGAACAAAGTGTCTATTCTGTGAAAGGCATCACAACTTCCCTTGGTTTAGGTAATTAGGATTTGAAGATGACGGCGACGAAGCTCTTGGCGCTGAGACGAGCGACGACGAGTTGTTACGCGCCATCACCGTCGGTTATCTTTTATCGCAGGAAATGCGATGACGGCGTACTGACGCGAAAGAGATTTGTATGCGCGTCTTCGAGCAGCTCAAATGAGTCTTCTTCCTCCTCCTCGGAAGAAGAACGACGCGCGAACGGCGGGGACAGGGCGTACACGCCAAAGAAACTATGGGGACCTCCTTTGGAGGTATCGAAAACGCTAAACCGAAGGCCAACGGTTCTTGAATGGCGAGGGCCGAATTTTCCGCAAGATCAAAGCGATGGATTAGTTTTCTTGGTGGACAAACCGCAAGA
>Ga0302114_10002445_pt1 | contig 11971 bp, 9 predicted proteins | sample AG5_Surface_MG_FD_203107 | JGI IMG/M metagenome (GOLD analysis project Ga0302114, IMG submission 203107) | Marine microbial communities from Western Arctic Ocean, Canada - AG5_Surface | ecosystem: Environmental > Aquatic > Marine > Oceanic | place: Canada: Western Arctic Ocean | collected...
AAAAATAAGAGGCACCTTCAATAACAATAGGTGACACCACGCCATGGCCGGTCTCGTAACTAGCTATAAACATTTGACCACTCCTAAGTCCTATATTGTTTTTCTTTTGAAACTGCTTCTTATCATCACCGTCTTTATGATTTCCCAACAGGTAACACAATTTGAAGATAATAAAAATTTACGTCTGAATATATTTAGATTAACGATAGATTGAATTTCCAGTCTCTTATTATGCGAAAGCAACATATCACGTCCTCAACTTGCATAAGTAAGCCTTCGGTTTCTGTGTTAAAAATTTTATAAAGTTGAAAAAGGAATTTATGGTTCATGAGGATTGTCACATTTAAAGAGGAGAAATCTGGCAATCTAGGAGCGGGATACCTAACGGAAAACGATCAAATCGTTGTCTGTGCATCGGGCCATGAATCAGACCAATCCGTTCTAAATTTAATAAAGTCTGGCGTTGCGCAAGATTGGCTAAATGCCAGTAATGCGCGTTCGGAAATCGCCCTTACTGATGTTCAATTAATCGCTCCAATACCAAAACCGATACGTAATATCTTTTGTGTAGGCAAGAATTACTATGCCCATGCTCTTGAATTTCATGGCAGTGGCTATGACTCAAGCAAAGAAGATGTGCCACCACATCCAATTATTTTCTCAAAAGCAACAACCTCCGTGTGCGGACCAGACGACGTGATCCTAGGGTCGCTAGATCCAACAGAAAGCGTCGACTATGAGGGCGAACTGGGTGTAATTATTGGAAAAGAGTCCTTTCGAGTCACAAAGAGTGAGGCTATGAATTGCGTATTTGGTTACGTAAATATTAACGATGTAACATCCAGAGAGCTTCAGAAGAAACACAATCAGTGGCTGATTGGCAAAAGCCTAAATACCTTTTGTCCGATGGGCCCATGGATTTTGACCGCAGATGAGGTAGAAAATGTTGGTGATTTAAAACTGCGGACGGTCGTGAATGGAGAGATTCGTCAAGAAGCTAGCGTGTCGGATCTCATTTTTGACATCCCGACTCTAATTGAAACCTTGTCCCGCACGATGACATTACTCCCAGGCGATATAATTGCTACGGGAACATCTGTCGGCGTTGGGATCGGGTTCAATCCCCCTAAATATTTGGGGAAAGGCGACACAGTTAGTGTGTCTATTACTGGCTGCGGCACGCTGACTAATACAGTTGGCTGAATATAAGTGGCCTACTTTTGGCGATCAAAGAGATTTGACTGCCGCTAAAAAAATAAGAAAAAGGATTAATGCTATGTTCAGTTGTAGTCTAAAAAAAATGGCGATTCTCAGTACGGCGATATTTGCCTTAGAAGTGTCTGCAGGAGGTCACTTCAAAGGTAAAACGATTGAGATCGTAGTGCCATTCAGCCCCGGCGGAGCCACCTTTGTATCCGCAAAATTTCTCGAACCCTACTTAGAAAAACACTTGCCAGGCAATCCAGACATCAACGTTGTTGATAGGCCAGGCGGCGGTTCTATTTTAGGAGCCAACTGGTTTGAGAAAAACGCCAAATCAGATGGAACAACCATTCTGTTTACAACCTCGTCTACGGCAAACCCATTTGTTTTAGGAAAGAAGGGCGTTGCATATCGCTTGGCAGATTACCGAGTCGCATATAGCCATCCATTTAGCGCAGTCGCTTACACATCTCCAGACACAGGAATTAAATCTGCATCGGATATCAAGAAATCCAAGCAACCATTAGTTTATGGTGGCATCTCTGCTTCTGCCTCCGACTTACCTGGGCTTCTTTCATTTGAGGTGCTTGGTCTAGACGTGAAATCAGTGCTCGGATTCAAAGGTCGTGGACCGGCTCGCTTGGCGTTCGCGCAAGGTGAAACAAACTTGGACTACCAGTTCACGCCTGTGTACCTAACTCAGGTGGTCCCTTCTGTTGCTGAGGGCAAAGCTGTTCCTTTATGGACTGGCGGTGCAGTAGATGCGAACGGAAATCTCAGAAAGCGTGATCCGATAGCACCTGACCTCCCGTCCGTTTATGAAGTTTACAAAAATCTTTATGGTAAGGATCCATCGGGTATTGAATGGGACGCATTCGAGGCAATTGCTTCGGTCACGTATGCTTACGGGCTGACCGCCTACATGCATCCTGATACCCCGCAAGACGTCTTGGATGCTTTTGCAAAAGCGGCCGCCGCGATAAACGCCGACCCCGAGTTCCAAAAAGAGAGTAAAAAAGTGACGAATGGAGCTAGATTATCTGCAGGACCAGCGACAGAAAAAGCTGTTAAATCAGCATTAAGCGCTTCTCCTGAAGTTAAAAAATACCTCCGTGAACTTTTATCGACCAAGTTCGGCGTAAAGTTTTAGACTCTTAATATGTTGATCTTAGCAAGCCGCTTTGGCGCGCTGAGATCAACAAATAATTTGGAGATTCTGTGCTAGAACACGCCCTCCCCGCCATTGAGGCGCTTCTTGACCCCATTCGGCTTGCCGCCTTGTTTGTTGGCATGGCTGTTGGAATGATTTTTGGCATGCTCCCCGGTCTTGGCGGAGTTGCAGCAGTCTCCATCTTACTGCCGTTCATCTACTTTCTAGATGATTACACTGGCCTAGCAATGCTTCTCGGTGCAATCTCAGTTGTCTACACTGCAGATACCATTACGTCCGTATTAATAGGTGCACCCGGCTCCCCGGCATCAGCACCAACCGCAATTGAAGGTCACGCCTTAGCAAAGCAAGGGAAGGCGGCAACCGCACTTGGCGTGGGCTTTTTGGCCAGTATGGTTGGAGGCCTTCTAGGCGCATTAATTCTACTTTTTGCAATTCCCGTAGCTGGGCCAATAGTGCTGGCACTAGGCACACCTGAGCTTTTTATGTTCGCAATAGTGGGCCTATTTTTCGCCAGCTCTATGCTAGGGAAAAATTTATCTAGGGGTTTGGCCGCTGCGTTTTTAGGTATATTTTTAGGCTCAGTAGGGCCAGCTTCTGCAGACGCAGACTTCAGATTTACATTCGACCAAGTGTATTTATTAGACGGTCTCTCTCTAACGATCGTTGCTCTTGGGCTATTCGGCGTCGCTGAAGTTATATCGATGTTAGCCTCTGGTGGCGGCATTTCGAGAGGCGAAGTACCTGTTACTCATTGGAAGGATGGTTTTCTCGAATTCCTTAAGCATCGTTGGCTAATTTTTCGATGCGCCTTAATCGGTGTATTTGGTGGGTTTGTGCCCGCGGTGGGAGCATCGGCGTCGACTTGGGTCGCATACGGTCACGCAATTAGATCGAGCAAAGAACCAAAATACTTTGGGAAAGGAGACATACGGGGAGTCGCAGCTGCCGAAGGGGCAAATAATGCGACTATCATTTCCGATTTAATTCCCACGCTACTATTTAGTGTTCCAGGTGGTCCGGCGGCAGCGATATTTTTAGGCGCCTTATTCAGCTTTGGTTACTACCCTGGCCCTAGAATGATTACTCAAAATCCGGAACTTATGTTTTTAATTGTTTGGTCAGTGGCACTTGCTTCTGTGATCGGTGCAATCATCTGTTTTTTAATCGCTCCGGCACTAGCGCGACTAACCAAACTCCCTTTTGCCTTAATTGCCGCGCCATTAGTACTCGTGATGGTGATGGGTGCTTACCAATCGACAAGCACAATGGGCGATATGTTCATGCTTCTTTTAATGGGACTTATTGGATGGGCCATGAAGCATGCCGATTGGCCCAGGGCCCCGGCTCTTGTGGGATTTGTTTTGGCTGACCCTATGGAACAATACTTCTGGTTATCCAATCAAATCCATGGGTGGTCGTGGCTTATGAGGCCTGGCGTATTGATCATTATCGGGCTCATGCTGGCGCCATTCATCTACCGTCTCTGGAAATCGAGGTTTGAAAAAGGAGAAAAAGTACAAGACGTTGAAAGAGAAAAAGGCTTAGGAAGCCCTGTTAATCTCGCTCTTTCCCTGACTGTTCTATCTTTATTTACATGGGCTTTCTTTGAGAGTTTAACTTATAGTCCCGATTCTCGCCTCCTTCCCTGGCTAGCGCTTATTCCGGGGATCCCGGTCACCTGCTTTCTCCTGATCAGAGGCTACTTATGCCGAGAGCGAGACAAAGATCTAATGCCCCAATCGATCAAAGAACTGCCATACCTCTTGTCTTTAGGTCTCTACGTGTTTGCTATCTTTATTGTTGGATTTTCCATAGCAACACCCCCTTTTGTGGCCTGGATGCTTTTTTCTTGCGCAAAAATGCGCATTCATACGGGATTGCTCTACGGAACCGTAATCTGCACCCTAAGTTTTTTGCTTTTCAGTATCCTGAGAAATGGCGCACCTGATGGCATTTTTGGCCCATTAATATAGAGAAATTTTCATGCAAATTGATCCTGATATCATTGAACCAAGCATTGATCCTAATACCAAAAAGATCGCAGTTAGACATGTCAAAGCGACCAACGCTTCCGGCACGAGAACAAAAATTCAAGTCAGGGACTTTAAGCCTATCTATTCTGACGAACCGGATACACTTGGAGGCACGAATACGGCACCAAGTCCCCTAGAAATGACTCTTGCGGCCCTGGTTGGGTGTGATGGGGTAATCATTCATGGGGTAGCTACTGCCATGAATTTTGACTATGTCGGCGTTGATCTTCGTTGCGAATCCCAAATTGATGTTAGGGGTCCGAAAGGTGTTCCTGGGATAAGGCCTTACTTTGAAGAACTCTCCTTAGAAATAACTATTTTTACCGATGAGAGTGATGAACGACTGCTAAAGCTTTCCAAAAATGTAGAGTTTCGATGCCCTGTTATGAATTTGTTTTCAGCTGCGGGTGTGGAAATGAATGTTTCATGGATTAGAAAACCAGCCATCGAGTATGTAAATAACGTCGATTAAAAAATTTCTAATCGCTCGGGCTCAAATGAGGGAAACTTTCTAAGTTAATTGAAAATACCCCGCGCCGGTTGCTTTTTAACTTATTTATTCAGCCAGTATGAGATATATATAAACTGCAAAATTCAAAACTAGGTAGGTATGTTCGAGGTAAATTCAAAAATTGAGACGAAAACTCTAATCAATGAAAGCCAGTATTTTCCAGATCGATTAATCGAGTATCTGCATCGAATTAATGACTACTTTGGCTGCTTACCAAAGCCTCATTTGAGTCAGTTATCAAAACTAATAGGACGCAATGAAGCTGACGTGTTCGGTGTTGCCTCCTTTTACCACCACTTCAAAATTGTTGACCATACCCCCCTCAAAAAAATTACGACGTTACGTATATGCAACGGTTTCAGTTGCTGCATGGCAGGCAGCAGAGAACTCGCGCAGTCGTTATCACAAGAATTCTCAACTGACTCACACATCAATATCGTTGATGCGCCATGCGTTGGACGATGCGAACAGGCTCCTGTTGCGGTTTTACATCAATATCCAATCATCAACGCGACTACCCAGAAGGTGCTTTCCTCAATTGCAGAAAACAACATATCTCATCCTCCGGCATCTGATAAACGCCACCAATTTAGCCTCACCGAAGTCGTTCACCAACAAAACGGGCAAATCAAGATCAGTGAAACTATTAATCCAGACTGGGTTGGACTTAAAGCCTATAAAAGAAATGGTGGGTTCAACCTCCTGGAATCATTGCGAAAAGGAGATATCTCCAAAAGCTCAATAATTGACGAATTGATCGCCTCCAAACTGCGTGGCCTTGGCGGCGCAGGTTTCTCAGCAGGACGAAAATGGGATATCGTCTCGAAGCACACAGGACCACGATACCTGGTCGCAAATCTAGACGAAGGAGAACCAGGAACTTTCAAGGATCGAACCTATCTAGAGCGTGATCCTCATAGATTTCTCGAAGGCTTATTGATTGCCGCCTACATTGTTGGGATCTCTCGTTGTTTCATTTATCTTCGTGACGAGTATCACGGATGCCGCCAAGTTTTATCTGATGCGATTAGACAAATTGAAGAGGCAGGCATCATCGATCGCGGTTTCATTGATCTCCGACGCGGTGCTGGCGCCTACATTTGTGGCGAAGAATCAGCCTTGATCGAATCAATTGAAGGTAAACGTGGTGAGCCACGTCATCGCCCACCTTATGTAGCAGAAACCGGCCTTTTCGGTCATCCGTCATTGGTTCATAACTTTGAAACATTATTTTGGATAAGGGATATCATCGAGCACGGCTCCAATTGGTTCACTAGTCATGGCCGTCGAGATCGTAGTGGATTAAGAAGTTTCAGCATGAGTGGTCGCATTAAAAGTCCTGGCGTCAAATTAGCGCCTGCCGGAATTACTCTGCATGAGCTCATTGAGGAGTACTGTGGTGGGATGCAAGCAGAGCATGAATTATACGGGTATCTTCCCGGCGGAGCGTCGGGCGGAATCCTTCCTGCACGACTCAATAACATTCCTCTCGACTTTGACACACTGAGTCAATACGGGTGCTTTATTGGCTCAGCAGCAATCGTGGTAATGAGTCATATTGACAAAGCGCGCGATGCTGCAACAAACGCGATGGCCTTCTTTGCGGATGAAAGTTGTGGGCAGTGTAGTCCCTGCCGCATAGGCACAGGCCGCGCATTAAATCTGATGCATGCTGAGAAATGGGATCAAGAATCCTTAGGCGACCTGATCAGTGTATTGCGAGATGCATCCATCTGCGGACTCGGACAAGCCGCGCCAAATGTCATTGAATCGGTCAACCGTTTTTTTCCGAGTGAGGTAATCAACGATGAGTGAAATCCACCCTGAAAACACAGCCTCAATTGTTCTGAATGGAGTCCGTCTTGTCGTTGATTCCTCTCACACTATCTTGGATGTCGCTAAGGCTTCCGGTATCGAAATCCCAACCCTTTGCCATCAAGAAGGTTGGCGGCCAGATGGGAATTGCAGAGCCTGCTTAGTAGAGGTCCATGGTGAAAGAACGCTTGTGCCCAGTTGCCGCAGACTGGTCGCCGATGGAATCAAGATTGTAACCAATTCCAAACGCGTACAGTCGGTCAGAAATACCGTACTGGAGTTACTTGCCACGGAGTCTGGATTAACACCTGAAATCATTGATCAAACCACGCCAACAAACGAACTCTCCAAATGGCTTACCGAATACAATATACGACCTCGCAGAGCATACGATGAAATGACTCATTCACTTCCTAAGCCTGATGACTCACACCCTGCTTTCATTTTTGACCAAACGGCTTGTATTCAATGCGACAAATGCGTTCGCGCGTGCCAAGAAGAGCAGGAAAATGGTGTTATCGGAGTCGCGGGCCGTGGCGCCGACTCAAAAATTATTTTCGGATTAAATCAATCAATTTTAGACAGCCCTTGCGTGGGATGCGGCGAATGCGTTCAAGCCTGTCCGACTCAGGCGTTGATAGCCAATCAGTCCATTGCAGATTCTCAAACGATTGAGTCTATCTGCCCATACTGCGGTGTCGGGTGCGCGCTAAACTTTCATGTCAATAATGGGCAAATTATTAGTGTTGATGGGCGCGATGGGCCAGCCAATCACGGGCGGCTATGCGTCAAGGGGCGATTTGGATTCGACTACGTCTCAAGTGCGAGCAGACTAACAAAGCCGCTCGTAAGAAAAACTGGGGCCCCAAAAGATCCATCGCTACTTGATACTGAGAACTTAGGCAGTTTTGACTGGTCTGAATTATTTCAAGAAGTCTCGTGGGATGAGGCCCTAGAAAGAGCAGCAACAGGATTTAAAACAATTATCGATCACCACGAGCCTGACTGCCTTGCTGGCCTAGGATCAGCCAAGGGCAGTAATGAAGAAGCCTACTTATTCCAAAAACTTATTCGAAGTGGTTTCGGTACAAATAATGTTGACCACTGCACTCGGCTCTGCCACGCGTCAAGCGTAGCCGCCCTTCTCGAATGCATTGGCTCAGGAGCTGTCAGCAATCAAGTCCAAGAGATAAAGTATGCCGACGTCGCTTTTTTGATCGGATGTAATCCAACCGTCAATCACCCAGTCGCAGCAACATGGATTAAAAACGCCACAAAAAGTGGTACCAAACTTATTGTAGCCGACCCCAGAAAAACTGAAATCAGTGACTTCTCTGCCGAATTCCTTCAAATAACTCCTGGTTCCGATATAGCCCTGATCAACGCAATGCTTTACGTGGTTGTTACAGAAGACTTGGTCAATAAATGCTTTATCGACGACAGAGTGGATGGCTTTGAAGCATTCCAAGCCCACATTCAAGATTTCTCTCCTGAATTAATGGCTCCACTTTGCGGAGTCTCTCCAACACAAATTCGGGTCGCTGCACGGCTCTATGCAAAAGCCGACAGAGCAATGATCTTCTGGGGTATGGGAGTTAGTCAGCACACGCATGGTACAGATAATGTTCGAGCGTTAATCGCATTAGCCGGCATCACTGGAAATTTTGGCCAGAGAGGACAAGGCCTTCACCCACTTCGGGGCCAAAATAATGTTCAAGGGGCTAGCGATGCCGGCCTGATACCAATGATGTACCCGAACTACCGTTCTGTAGAAGACAAGAACAACCAAGACTGGTTCGAACACTTCTGGTCGTCTTCTTTAAGCCCTAAAAAGGGGCTCACCACCGTTGAGATCATGAAAGCGGTTTCCAATCCAAATTCCGACTCACCTATGATCCGTGGTTTGTACATCATGGGTGAAAATCCAGCCATAAGCGACCCGAATTTGCACCACACGCGAGCGGCATTAGCCGCCCTGGACCATTTGGTCGTACAAGAGATTTTTATGACAGAGACCGCTCTTTTGGCCGACGTCATACTGCCTGCCAGTGCGTGGCCCGAGAAAACAGGTACCGTGACGAATACAGATCGAGTGGTGCAATTGGGTAAAGCTGCCGTCAATCCGCCAGGCGAAGCAAAGGCCGATATCTGGATTATTCAACAACTAGCCTATCGTCTCGGATTGAACTGGGCATACTCAGGCGAGTATCACGGAGTGTCTGAAATATACAGTGAATTGAGGGACGTGATGGGTGAGTCTTTTGCAGGTATTCCCTGGGCCCGATTGGAGATTGAGAAATCTGTTACCTATCCATGCGCAAAGACCACGGAAGAAGGTAGCTCAGTGGTCTTCGTCGATAGATTCCCCACTGAGTCAGGGAAAATGAGAATTTTACCGACTCAATATCGAGGGCAAACCGAGAAAACCAATCATACTTATCCATTTTCTCTTATCACCGGACGGCTGCTCGAGCACTGGCACACCGGTAGCATGACCCGAAGAGCATTCACTCTCAACAGCCTACAACCATGTCCTGAGATTTTTTTGAGTCCAAAAGATGCTGAGGATCTTAACGTCCTCAACGGTGATATGGTTTCAATCTTTTCGATTAGAGGCGATATAAGTGCATCTGCACGAATAGACGAAACATTGGCAAAAGGCACGGTATTCTTGCCTTTTGCTTTTTATGAAGCCGCTGCGAATATACTTACTTCAGATCAACTCGATCCAAACGGAAAAATTCCGGAATTTAAGCACACCCCAGTACAGCTCTCTAAATCTCGATCACACCGCCACATGTCTGGATTCTGAAAATGGCTATCTTAAACTAGTGCTAACCCGGCTTTTTTGCACCACTGAGTCCTGACGCGGTACACAATGTGCCACCATCAACCGGTATATCAATACCAGTAATAAATGCCGCATCATGACTTAGCGCAAACAATACTGCGTTGGCTTGATCCTGAGGCTCACCCAAACGTCCAAGTGGAATACCAACCGGCTCACGGCTGCCTGTAGATTCACCTACGGGATTACCCGACCGAGTTGGCGTCACAGAATTTACGCGAACTCCATAAGGTGCAAATTCGACCGCCATACAACGGGTTAGATTTAAAACGCCGGCTTTCGCAGAACAATATGCCGCCGCATTATGCCGTCCACGATGAGCCGAGGTAGAAGCGATATTTACGATACTTCCCTTCTTTACATCATTTGAAATCATCTGACGCATAAATGCCTGTCCAACCAAGAAAACCGATGTCAAGGTGATGTTTAAAACCCGCATCCAGTCCTCATAAGTGGAATCCAATACGCCCTGACGAATCGTAATTGCCGCGTTATTTACTAACCCGTCGACTGGGCCAAACTTAGTTGAAATTTCATCCAGCATCGCTTGTACAGCCTTTGGGTCCGACACATCCGCCACGACTCCATATGCCTTGCCACCAGCAGCTTCAACCGCCGCAACCGTACCTTTTAAGCTATCCGGATTGATATCATTAAGAGCTACTTCAGCTCCTGCTTTTGCAAGCGTGACCGCAATCTGCCTACCAATATTTGGTCCCGCACCTGTCAGTAGCACGCGCCTTCCTGACATGTCAGCAAATTTAAAATCCGTCATCTAATAATCCTCAAGCAACATTTCACCAAAAATTCCCATGTACAATTCTTTCTCAAGCACGTACTCGAACATTCCAAACAAACTGCATCCTAAAAGGACACTGATTAACAATGTCGGTAACAGTTTTTTATCGCCAAAAAGATACATTGAGCAGAACGCATAAACTGCTGAGCCTAAGATTAATCCTATAAAATAGGATATGAAAACGAACGCACTAATCCATAAAATTGCAATATAAATCCGAGATTTACTAATCTCTTCCGAAGCATTGGCTTCTGCTTCTGCTTCTGCTTCCTCATCTGTCATTTGATTGTCAAATCCCAATATGACAAAGAGACATGTAATCAGCATAAATATTGATGCCCAATATGGAACAAATTCTGAAATGTCGGAGTATTCCGCACCAATTATTAATGTGCCGACTGCAAACGCAAGCAAGGGACCTGTTAGTGCCAAATTCTCATGATCAATACGTATCTTCATGAAACCTTACTCCTGCCCTTAGGACTAGAACCAACGGAATTCTTCAAGTAGTAGAGAATACAACCCGCGATGAGCACCAAAATGATAATCGACTGAGGTCGGTCAAACAAAAGACTGAGTGTCCCGTCGCCAATTCCCAATGACTGGAAGTAACTCGTTTCCATCAATGGCCCCAAAACAATTGCCAATGGGAACGAAATTCTAGGGAATCCAAATCGCATAAATATGAATCCAATCACTCCAAACGCAAGTGTAGTGAATACATCATAAATTTCATTATCGAGCGAATATGATCCAATCATGGCAAACGCTAAAACGATTGGCACCAGCGTCCGAGAATCAACAAACGTAAGCTTCGCAATCGAACTCGCTGAAAGAATCGTGATCACCGACGCCATAACTCCGGCGACGACTGTCGCGGCAATCAATATCCAAATAATATCCAAGCTCTCGGTCATAATCGTCGGCCCAGGAGTCAGGCCGTGCAAAATCAAGACGCTCAAAAAAACAGCCATTTCAGCACTGCCTGGGATACCGAATGCAAGTGTTGGCACCAGAGCACCACCCTCTTTGGCATTATTTGCTGATTCTGGCGCAATCACACCAATGATATTGCCTTTACCGAAAGAATCTCGATCTTCAGGTTTTGCCGTGGTCACCGCGAACGTGTAAGCCATAAAAGCAGCTACCGTGCCACCGACTCCAGGAAGCGCTCCAACGCCAGTGCCGATCGCGGCGCCCCTAAGCGTTATCTTCCATTGCTTAAATGGCTCAAGACAACCCTGTAACACTTGCTTAAGATTGACTGATTCGATATCGCCTGACTTTGAGACAGTGCCCCGCTTAGCCCACAAATTAATCATCTCACTAACGGCGAAAAATCCAATCATCACAGGGACTAATTTGAATCCATCCCACAAATAATCAACACCAAATGTAAATCGTTCTTCACCCGTTACCTCGTGATAACCAACAGAAGCAATGATCACGCCGAATAGGCCAACCATCAGACTCTTTACAAACTTTTTTCCCGTAGAAAGCGATACCGTTACCAAGCCTAGAACGGCCAGCAAGAAAAATTCTGGTGGTGCGAACATCAGGACAATTTCCCGAGTAATCGGCACCATAG